>Ga0247841_10002342_pt1 | contig 38355 bp, 28 predicted proteins | sample LaCruzMarch2015__2_FD_192410 | JGI IMG/M metagenome (GOLD analysis project Ga0247841, IMG submission 192410) | Freshwater microbial communities from meromictic Lake La Cruz, Castile-La Mancha, Spain - LaCruzMarch2015_18m | ecosystem: Environmental > Aquatic > Freshwater > Lake | place: Spain... | reverse complement strand
GATGTCAAAATTCATTATGCAGGTACTTATAATTATTATAAATTAGAAATAATGTCTTTTTTTGAAATCGTTTATTAATTATGACGTATATTTGCGTTATATAAATTTAATATGAGCTCACCGAAAACCCATTTATTTGAACCCAGGCTTACAACAATGGCCGAAATGTTTAATGCATTGTCACATCCGGCAAGGCTTCAGATATTAGAGTACCTGGCTGAAACCAAGACTTGCATCTCTGGTGATATATCCGAGGAAATACCCTTAAGCAGAACCACTGTCAATCAACATCTTGATGAGTTGAAGAAAGTTGGATTGATCCAGGGCCACACCTGTGGAGTTAAAGTGAATTATTGTCTTAATCCGGATGGTATAGATAAATTAAAAGCATTTATTTTAGATTTTCTTAATGAAGTGAATTATTGCTACGATAACAAATGTTAATTAATACTTATCCTTAAATAATCAAACCTATGAAGTCATTAGTCATTTTTACCTTTATGCTTTTTGTAAGTATTAATCTATTTGCAGTCACTGCCCAGGAAGCAATTGAAAGCGCAAACAAATCGGGACTTGCTGTTTTCCTGGTCATTACTGATCCCGGAAATGCAAATACCCAGCAAGCAATGGATATCGCTAACCAGGCGCATTCAAAGTATACTAAATCTGGAGTAGTTCAGATGAACAGATCAGATGCTTCTAATAAAGATCTGGTTGCTAAATATAGTGTATCCAATGCTCCTCTTCCTCTGATATTAGTTATAGCAAGCAATGGTTTAGTTACAGGGGGATATCCATCCTACCAGGCTACCGCTGACTTGTTAATAAAGGTTATTCCTTCCCCGGTCAAAGCAGATGTAATGAAAGCTTTAAGCAACGGAAAATCAGTGTTCCTTGTGGTAAGCAGGAAGGATATGACCGAAAAGAATGAGGTCATGAATACTTGTGCCCAGGCTTGTATTGAAATGCAAAACAATACCAAACTGATTGGGCTCGACCTGGAAGATCAGAAGGAAAAGGCTTTTATCGCAGAAATGAAAATTGATCCGGCCATTACATCGCCGCAAACCTTTGTCATCAATTCAAAAGGTCAGATCAACGGAACCTTTAACGATGAAGTCAACACCACGACTCTGGTTTCAACTGCGAAAAAACTGCCGGCAGCAAAAGGATGCGGCTCTTCGTGTGCTCCGGGAGCATGTGGAACAAAAAAGTAACCCGGATAATTGATTAAATTCAGCATTCATGAAAAGAAAAGATGAACATAAGCATCATAAAACTGAAAATAAGAATTTGTCAACATCACTGGAACCTGCTAATCCGGAAAGATGGAAATATTACGGTGCGCTGGTCATCATTTTAGTGATTTCATTCATTGCCTATTTGCCTGTTTTTCATAACGGTTTATTAGCCTGGGATGATCATTCTTACATTAAAAATAACCCACTGATATATTCCATCAATCTAAAAGAAATATTTTCTCAAAATGTACTGAGCAATTACCATCCTCTCACCATTCTGACTCTTGCCATAGAGTATCAATTTTTCGGATTGAATGCAACAGGATACCATGCTGTCAACCTTTTGCTGCATCTGCTTAATGTTATGCTTGTTTTCTATACTATTTATCTTCTTAGTGATAAAGCCGGTGTTGCGTTGGTTGCTTCACTTTTATTTGGTATCCACCCTATGCATGTTGAATCAGTCGCGTGGGCAGCCGAATTAAAAGATTTGCTTTATACTTTTTTCTTTCTTGCGTCTTATATTTTCTACCTGAAGTATCTTAAGGATTTGCAAAAAAAGAATTATGCCTTCGCTATTTTGCTATTCCTGGTGTCACTTCTTTCAAAAGCCATGGCTGCCTCACTCCCGTTAGTATTGATACTAACTGATTATTTTAAGGGAAGAAAAATAAACCTGAAAACATTGTCTGAAAAAATCCCCTTCTTTCTGCTTGCCATAGCTTTCGGTATAGTAGCTGTAATAGCCCAGAAATCCTCAGGTGCTGCCGATGTTATTGATTTCTCTTTTCCGCAACGTATCCTGTTTGCCTGTTATGGATTCATCAGTTACTTATTTAAACTAATATTCCCTTTAAATCTTAGCGCTTACTACCCATACCCGATCAACAGCGGAGAAAATATCCCGGTGCAGTATTATATTTACCTGATTTTATTTTTAGCTCTTATTGTCTCCGTTTACTATTCTCTCCGGTTCACAAAAAAAATATTTTTCGGTACAGGCTTTTTTGCTTTAACCGTTTTCCTTGTGTTGCAATTGTTACCAGTCGGCGGAGCTGTCATGGCCGACCGGTATAGTTACATTCCTTCCATCGGAATTTTTTACCTTGCAGGCGAGGGATTTTATTTTTTATGGAGCAAAAAACAAAAATTGATTCCCATCATCCTTTTAGGTGGGTTTGCAATTTTTTTCTCAGTAAAAACTTATGCCAGGTGCGGGGTCTGGAAAAATGACATCACTCTCTGGAACGACGTCATCAGCAAGGACCAGACTATTTATGAAGCATACATAAACCGTGGCAATGCATTAAAAAATGAAAATAAAAATAACCAGGCATTAGCTGATTTCAACAAAGTCATTGAGCTGAATCCAAAATACGCCCTGGCTTACTATAACCGTGGAACTGTTTTCGAAGATGAAAAGAAATACGACCTGGCATTAGCTGATTACAACAAAGCCATTGAACTGAACCCTGTCTTTTCACCGGCTTACAATAACCGTGGCAATCTATTTGCGAACATAAATAATTATGACCAGGCATTAACTGATTTCAACAAAGCTATAAAACTGAATCCAGACTACTCCCAGGCATACAATAACCGGGGCAACCTGTTTGTGAATACTAATAAAATTGACCAGGCACTGGCTGATTTCAGCAAAGCCGTTGAACTGAATCCAGGCAACGCCAAAGCATACAATAACCGTGGCAATGTGCTGGTGAACAAGAAAAAATATGATCTGGCCATAGCTGATTTCAGCAAAGCCATTGAACTGAATCCAAACAACGCCCAACCCTTCTTTAACCGTGGCACCATTCTCGACCATATAAAAAAATATGATCTGGCCATAGCAGATTTCAGCAAAGTTATTTCAATCGATCCGGGCTTCATCCAGGCTTATTACAGCAGAGGGCTTGCGGAATTTTATTCAGGGAGAAAAGTAGAAGCCTGCAGGGATCTGAACCATGCAGCCAGTTTAGGACACCAGCAGGCTGCAGATGCATTGCTTCAAATATGTAAATGATATCTTTTTATCAGGTTCATCTACTTTTTATAAAGGGTATCCGCAATCCGGGCAATTTTCCGCTAAAACATGAATTTTATTTTAACTTTACACATCATCTAATCATTCTTTATGATAAGAAGAAAAGATCATAAACAACACCAGGTTGGAAATAAGAATGCCCCAAAGTCCGTCAAAGTTGCTGACCCGGAGAAATGGAAATATTATGTTGCTCTGGTCATCATTGTGCTGATTTCTTTCTTTGTCTATTTACCCGTTCTTCATAACGGTTTTGTCTGGGATGATTATTATTACATCAATGTTAATCCGTTAATACATTCCTTTAACCTGAAAGAATTTTTTTCACGGTATGTACTGGGAAATTATCATCCTTTCACCATTCTGACTCTTTCATTAGAGTATTATTTTTTCGGATTGAATGCAACAGGCTATCATTTTGTCAACCTTTTGTTGCATTTGATGAATGTTATTCTTGTTTTCTATACAGTTTTTCTTCTTGTTGATAAAGTGGGAGTTGCTTTAGTTGCTTCATTGTTGTTTGGCATTCACCCCATGCATGTTGAATCAGTTGCCTGGGCTGCGGAATTGAAAGATTTGCTTTACACCTTTTTCTTTCTCTTGTCTTATTTTTTCTACCTGAAGTATCTTAAAAACTTAAAAACAAAGTTTTACGTCTTCGCTTTACTGCTGTTTATGGTTTCACTGCTTTCAAAGGCTATGGCTGCTTCGCTCCCTGTCGTATTGATGCTTACCGATTATTTTAAAGGAAGAAAAATAAATAAAAAGACAATTTTTGAAAAAGTGCCATTCTTTCTGCTTGCTACCGCTTTCGGCGTGGTGGCTGTAATTGCACAAAAATCATCCGGCGCAATTTCTGACATTGAAATTTTCACCTTACCCCAACGCCTCGTCTTTGCCGCTTATGGATTTATCACTTACCTGTGGAAATTAATTTTGCCCTTGCATCTTAGCGCTTTCTACCCTTACCCGATAAAGAGCGGCGGGGATATTCCAATCCTATATTATTCCTATGCACTTTTCTTTTTAGCTTTAGCAGTTTATGTTATTTATTCGCTACGATTCTCTAAAAAGATTTTTTTCGGTATTGGATTTTTTACCGTTACCGTCTTCCTTGTTCTGCAGCTATTGCCCGTTGGTAAGACAATTATGGCTGACCGCTACAGCTACTTGCCTTCTATCGGAATATTTTACCTGGCAGCCGAAGGGTTTAATTTATTGTGGAACAAAAAACCAAAGTTGATTACCATCATCTTATTAAGTGCATTTACAGTTTTCTTTTCAGTAAAGACGTATGCAAGATGCGGTGTCTGGAAAAATGATATGACTCTTTGGAATGATGTCATTAATCAATACCAAACCATACCGTACGCTTACTATAACCGTGGCGTTATTTTCATGGATGCAAATAGAAATACTGAGGCGATTAACGATTTTAGCAAAGCTATTGAACTGAAACCTGATTATACCGGGGCATTCAATAACCGGGGTGCACTTTATATTTATGAGAAAAAATATGACAGAGCATTAGCTGATTTAAACAGAGCCATTGAGCTGAATCCCAACCTCATCGAAGCTTACAATAACCGTGGTACTATTTTTTACAATGAAAAAAGATATGATGAAGCAATCAGTAATTTTTCGAAGTCAATAGAACTAAATGCTAAAGACGCTGTTGTATTTTATTTCAAAGGACTGGCTGAATATTATTCGGGTAAAGAGGATGATGCCTGTAATGACATAAAACAGGCAAAAAACTTAGGATACAAGCCGGCTGCAGATTTTTTATCTCAGATGTGTGAATGATGTAACTCGATGAAGAGCTTGTGCATGCCGGTAGTCCATTTATTTTGATTCTGCCAGCATTTTTTTTGCATCTTCCTGGAAATATACATTCCATGGGTATGGATTTCTTCCTTTATGCGGATCCTGCGATATGACCCATTGCAGGTCGGTGTTATAACCTTCATCATCACCGATGAGATGGTAGAGATATTTAGCCCTGCCCCAGCGATTGACCAGGAAATCAGGTCCAATTTCGACAGCTTTTGAAAATTCCTCATCAGATCGTTGCTTACTGCCGCCAAACCGCTCCGGTACTGCTATGTAGTAAAGTCCGCGTGCAAAATAATTACCTCCGCCAGCCCAGCTCGGATCGAGCTTGTCAATCTGTTCAATGATCTTATTATTCTCGATGATAATCCGCGTGTTTAAAACCCTTCCGAGAGGACGCAAACATTCACTGAAATAGTAAAACCTTGCCGTGTACCAGTAACCCATCGCATCGATTTCGGCTTTAGTCAGTTTGGCGCTGGCTTCAGTGATATCGGCACCATTTGATATTTCATCCCTGAATTCCGCATTGGTAAACATTGCCTTTTCGCAATATTTAACCGCTTCCCGGTAATGGTATTTCTTGTCTTTTTTTTTCGCGCTATATGCAGCTCCCATCAGAATGTGATAATTCCCTATTTTCCAAAGGGCTGCATAATTCTTAGGATCAGCTCTTTCTATATCTTTATAAGCTTCGATGAGAGATTTGACCTCATCGGCTGATGCTGCAACGGATTCCATTTGTTGCGCCTTTCCTATGGCCTGAAGCGGATCTGTGCCAATCATCATGGATGGTTCATTCCAGCTATGCTTAAAAGTGGTACATGAAACCAGGAAGCAAGCCAGGGTGATGCTTCCAACCATAACCGATATATTCAAATTACAATTCATAAGTTTTATATTTAAGTAACCAGTTGAAATGTTCAAAAAATAATATCGTGCCCCAATCCGTCTGACCGGGCTTTAAACATACGCGCATCTTTTAAATCCGGTTCCAGCCCATGTATAATATCATGGTAAAACAACCGGATGTTAATGCTAGTATCCGGCACCTTTCCGATAAAATAAGTATGGGTTGTCCCTGTCGGAAAACGAAACCCGACAGCCTTTGTAAAATTGACATAAATAGCAGTTTCAGTAAGAGGAGGTTTAATTTTTTCGCCCAGCTGTTTTCCATCTTTCGTAAAAATCCTGACACCCTTCAGGTTAAAATCACTTACATTTGAAATTATATAGATGCGATCCTGGAAACGCAGTTGTCCCACCCATTCATTGTGATGTTCCTGGTTGACTGCAGCGGCGTTCAGAACCAGGTTATCGAACACGGCCGGAGGCCCGCATAAACTTTTCGTCTGTATAACAAGATTCTCAAGATAATAATTGCCAAGGCTGTGTATAAACATCGACAACCTGGCCCCTGACTGAAAAGCCGGGTTTAACTGTCGGAATGAGCGCATTATACAAATTACCGAGGTGAAATGACCATTGGATCTGATGACATTCTGCCGGGAATTTTTGAAATTCTTAATGCCGCTTATTTCAGGGTCTTTAGATGGCCAGCTAAACACAATGACATTGACATTATGTAATTCCTGGATGTCAAATCCTCTCATAACCGCCTGCCTGAACGTTTTACTGTCGCCATGGACAAATAGCAGCCAATCGTCATATTTTCCCCGGATTCCGGAAATAAAACGGGTGGAATCCATGGGCACTATTTCCAAAGAATCATTCCCATGATAAATAACTTGCAAGAAGGTCAGGGATGGATCGCTTTTCACACGGTTGAGAAAATATGGATTTATTTGTGATGAATCAACCACCCGGTTCGTGATGACATATATTGATGTCCCCACTGCCAGCCGATCGATATAAGCTGACTCGCCTGACTGGGAAAAGCAAACTGTTGCAGCCATCAACATAAAAGTAAAAGACAATAAATATTGCATGCAACGATTATTGCGTAAATAAAAAATATTCCGTTTAAAGATGGGAGAGTGCATTTTCAGATTGATACAAATATAAATAATATCAGTGAGATTATTGCAGATATTTTTAGATTGTGATTGCATGTGTGCGTTGTTTGCCTGTATCCAGTTTTCAGTCTTTTTGCTGAGAACAGAATTGATGTCGAACAGATTGCCGTTTTGATCCGCAGGTGCCTTGATCTATGTATGAATGATGTAAAGATTTTCTTTAATTGTGTAATACTTTCCGGCTAAATTCGACTGACCTTTACCATGTGAAAATTATTTCACAAATGTGCCGCCAGTGCGGTAATCTAAATTCAAATTTATGAACAAAATAGAAGTAAAAGGAAACTGGAATGAGCAGAAGGGAAAGCTTAAACAGAAATTTGCCGTCTTAACAGACAACGACCTGCTTTATGAAGAAGGCAAGCAAGATGAGATGTATGGAAGGCTTCAAATAAAGCTTGGAAAAACAAAAGAAGAGTTGCACAAAATTATTGGAGAGCTTTAATGATCTGTATTCTTTAAATATACCATTTATCAATTCATTTGTTAAGTGGTATATTTATAAATAATTCAATGTGAGATATATAAAAATTAAAAAGAAGCATCTGCCCGGGATAATTTGCAGGAAGCCAAACAAGATTTGAAAGATGTCCAAAAAGATGCAAATGAAGAAGCGCAGAAATTGGCAAACGCAGAAGAATGGGAAACATTCAAGCGAGAATTCAATCATGATATGGATGAACTTGGCAAGGCATTGAAGGACTTAACTGTTGACAATAAAAGTTAATACACTGAAGCTAAAAGAGGGTGCCTCAAAAGGGAAGAATATATTTCTGCACTCTGTGTTCCGTTATTTTCCCATCACGCCGAAATCATATCAAACGCTGTCAGGTCCTCCTTCGTCGGACGCTGACAGGTCAACTGCCAACTGTCCAACTGCCAACTGTCCAACTAGCTTACTTTCCCACGCAGAACTTTCCGAAAATATTCCCCAGGATATCATCGGTGGTTATTTCGCCGGTTATCTCACCGAGGTGATACAGTGCCGTGCGCAAATCCACCGTTACCAGGTCGCTGGAAATTCCAGCCGAAAGACCGTCAAGAACCGCTTCGACAGATTTCAATGCGCCATTCAACGCATCATAATGACGGATATTTGAAACGACTGCCGTATCCTGGATTTCCATCTCACCCACGACCTCCACAAGACGTTCAAGAATAAGATTGATGTTTTCTTTTCTCTTGGCAGAGATGAATATGCATTCCTGCTCCAGCAAATCCTTCAAATGCGCCGGCGTTTCCACCAATAGGTCGGCTTTGTTGGCGATCAGGATGAATTTCTTAGCCTCACCCCCTGGCCCCCTCTCCAATTGGAGAGGGGGAACAGGGGGCTGGGGGGGGAAGGGGGTGAGGCCAGCATCACACACATCAAACACATAAAGCACTACCGCCGCCTGACCGATCTTCTCATACGTCCGTTCAATCCCCTGCGATTCGATCTGGTCGGAGGAATGACGCAGCCCGGCCGTGTCGATGAAACGAAATGCATAATTATGGATGACGATGGTATCCTCTATCGTGTCGCGCGTGGTGCCTGGAATTTCAGAAACGATAGCCCGCTCTTCATTCAGGATGGCGTTGAGAAGGGTGGATTTTCCCACATTTGGTTTACCTATAATGGCAACAGGTATTCCGCTTTTCAGAACATTTCCATAAGAAAAAGATGAAACAAGCCGGGTAATCTCTTCTTTAATCTCATTCAGAAGCTTCACGAGTGCTTTGCGGTCGGCGAATTCCACATCTTCCTGGCTGAAATCCAGCTCAAGTTCTATCAGGGAAGCGAAGTCAAGTAGCCGGGTGCGCAACCTGCTGATCTTCTTCGAGAAGCCGCCGCGCATCTGTTGCAAGGCCAGGTCGTGTGCTGAACGGGATGAGGCTGCTATCAGGTCGGCAACAGCTTCTGCCTGGGAAAGATCAAACTTGCCATTCAGGAATGCCCGCAGCGTGAACTCGCCTGGTTTTGCATGACGGGCGCCTTTGCTGATCAGCAGTTCCATGATTTTCTGCTGTATATAGGATGATCCATGACATGAAATTTCCACGGCATTTTCACCGGTGTAGGAGTGAGGTTCACGGAATACGCTGACCAGCACCTCGTCGAGCAATTCCTCATCTTTCAGGATCGTCCCGAAATGGATCGTGTGGGTGGCCGATCGTGTGATTTTCGTGTTTTTCTTTTTTGGTGAGAAAACGCTTTCACAAAGCGTAAGGGCATCGGGCCCTGAAAGACGGATAATTGAAATCGCTCCTATACCCGGCGGAGTGGCAATGGCGCAAATGGTTTCCTGGCGTTCGGGATTGGTCATAATCTTATCTTTGATAAACAAAATTAGGCAATAATTGAAGGAATTGGATATTTTCCTAATTTTGCTGCCTCACCACTTAAGAGGTTGTCTCAGAAGTTAAATATTATGGAAAATATTCTCTGCGAAACTTTGCGCTTTCTTTGTGTAACTCTGCGTAACAGCCAATCAGTTGTTTCGCAGAGTTACACAGAGGAAACGCAGAGTTTCGCAGAGTACTATATACAGACCCGACTTTGGGCGGGTTTAAAAAAATCCCGAACTTAAACCTAAACACTTAAACCTCAACACTAACCATGAGCGTTCTAGTCAACAAGCATTCCCGCGTCCTGGTGCAAGGCTTCACCGGAAAAGAAGGCACTTTTCATGCCAGCCAGATGATTGAATACGGAACGAACGTAATAGGAGGGGTGACACCCGGCAAGGGCGGCACTTTCCATCTTGAAAAACCTGTATTTGATACGGTGAGTGAAGCGGTCGAAAAAGAAGGCGCCAACGTTTCCATCATATTCGTTCCACCTTCGTTTGCAGCAGACGCCATCATGGAAGCGGCTGACGCAGGCATCAAAGTCATCGTTTGCATCACCGAGGGTATCCCGGTGAAGGACATGATCATGGCAAAGGATTATCTCCATTGCCGCAACTCACGGCTTGTCGGACCCAACTGCCCCGGGATCATTACGCCGGGAGAAGCCAAAGTGGGAATTATGCCCGGCTTTATCCATACCCCTGGCACGATCGGCATTGTCTCCCGCTCCGGGACCTTAACCTACGAAGCCGTTGACCAGCTTACCAAAATCGGTTTAGGACAATCCACTGCCATCGGCATTGGCGGCGACCCCATTATAGGCACGACCACCCTTGATGCCGTGAGGTTATTCACCAAAGACCCGGCAACCGAAGGTATTGTTATGATCGGCGAGATTGGCGGGCCGATGGAAGCCGAAGCAGCGCTGTGGCTTAAGGAAAACGGAACCAAACCTGTCGTGGCTTTTATCGCCGGCGCAACAGCCCCCAAAGGCCGGACCATGGGCCATGCCGGCGCAATCATCGGAGGAAAGGAAGATACGGCCCAGGCTAAAAAAGCAATCCTACGCGAATGCGGGATACATGTTGTTGACTCACCTGCGGACATCGGCAGAAAAATGAAGGAAGTGCTTGCGTAATTCAAAGTTCAAAGTTTTAGTTCAAAGTTTTATTAACAGGCATGTATAAACTGTTAAATTGTTAAACTGTTAAATTGTTAAACTGTTAAATTGTTAAACTGTTAAATTGTTAAACTGTTAAATTGTTAAACTGTTAAATTGTTAAACTGTTAAACTGTTAAACTGTTAAACTGTTAAACTGTTAAACTATTAAACTGTCAATTCTCCAACTGCCAACTGTCCAACTGCCAACTGTCCAACTGTCCAACTATATCTTTGAACTTTGCACTCTTAACTTTGAACTAATATTTCGTGACCCAGGCTTCACTAAACTTACTGCCCAGCATTTTTTTCGCGTTTAGCGCTTCCTGCTGGGTTGCATGGTCGGAAAGGGAAACACGGAACGTTTCGTCATTGATCAGGATCTTTGCCTGGTAAAAGCCCTCTTTCTTGTATTTTTCCTTCATTTTAACGGCATCTTCCAGGGTGTTAAGGCTACCGAAGATGAGATAATACCTGCCTGTATGAAACGTAACGACATCCTTTGGAAATTCTTTCACGGGTAAAACCAGGTTATCCGCGCCGGCAACGCTCCCGCATAGCGTTGGTTCGGGTTCGGTATCGGTTACTTCCCCGACCCAGACGCAGGCATATCCTTTGTAAAGGCCTATACCAATTGCTTTCCAATGGAATTGACTCCATTTTTTCCGGTTCAGTAACAATTCCTTTGCCTGTTCAATCGATTGCCAGAAATGAAGCACGGTATCAGGATGAAGCTGCTCACTATCCCAATAAGCCAGCTCATGGCCTTCACCTATGTAATTGGTGAGTTCTTTGGGTTTGTTGACGATGCACATCGGGTTCGGGGTAAACCTGGAATGGCAGCATGCTGTCCATCGCCCTTTGTCCGACCAGCTGTTCAGGCTGCAGGAAGACGTATCGGGATTGTTGATGGACAGGTCGCGTGCGTGAATCTTGGCCACATAACAAAGTGATTTAGAGATAGGTATGATGCCCAGCCCATTCTTCGCCCTGTACTCGTTGATCAGGGAATACAGGCGGTATTCATCTTTTGTCAGGCAGAAATCGGGAACCTGGCTAAAGATCAATTTCCCGGTGAATAAAAGAAAGATTATGGCAATTGTGGCGATCCTTGGCATGCCGGATATGATTTAAATACAAATTTCGGAAATATTTGATTTCCAATTATAAGATTTTTGCAAATGAATACTAAGAATTATCCGCGTAAATCCGCCGCATCCGCGTTATCCGCGTGCTATAATAGAACGCGGATGACACGGATTTTTGCGGATGACCACGGATTTTCTTTTTTATCTTTCACATCATGGCCCGACGATTAGCAACGACCCGGTACTCTGGACGCTCAGTGTTGACCCGCTCTCTATCAGCAATTCATGGCATGCGGATCGCCTGGTAATGATCGGGAAGTTGATTACATCCGTGAAGGGGATGGTAACATGGCAACTGGCATCCGGAACCCAGCCGTGAATTCCACTCCAGTTGGTTCCCCTGGTATTCCAATTAGTAGAAGTGGTTCCCTGCCAGCTTACATCCGCCGCATGCATATAAGGGGTCATATTATCGGTGTTGACTTTTTTCACGATCACCCATTCATCGGCAGTCCAAACCGGATTTGAGGAAGTAACGCCACGTTTTCTGACAGGATGACCATCAAAGTAATTCCATTCGGTTGTTGTTGAATCGCCCTGGACATTGACCTGTCCATAAGAATCAAACAGGATCCCGGTCACGTTATTTCCGCCATAATAAAGGAAGATCCCGTCATCACCGTTGAAATTACACACACTTCCACTATACTGGTTGGCAGTCGTAATGTAAGCCGTATCGAAATAACTAGCGGAAAAGGCCACCACATGGGTTCCGCCTGCAGTAACGGAACCGGCGAGAGCAATATAATTCCAGGTCGTTCCTCCGTTTGCCTGTTTGCACAGGTATATGGGGAAGACGGAAAAATCTATAGTTGTTGCACCGGCGTTAAATAATTCGACGAACCGGGTACTTGCATTATTGTTTGGATCAGCAATTTCTGAAATAAATATATCAAGGGCCAGGTCGTCGGTGGTGGCAGAGGTTTCAGGGATAATACCATCGGTTTTGTAATTCGATGATTCGCCTGTTCCATTGTACGGGAAAATCTTGAAATAGTAGGTTGTGTTAGGTGTAAGCCCGGTAAACTGACGGGACTGGACAGAGGCAATAACATTTTTAACCAGCAGGCTATCCCCCTGGCCTATACCATCCATAGGCGGAACAATACTGCTATAGCCGACACTGCTGCCTTTGATCAGGTAGTGCCCGGCATCAGAATCGGTCCAGCTTACCGTTATTGTTGACGGGCTGTTTGAAGTAGCTGTAAATTCCGTCGGGTGATTGGTCGGCTCGGCAAATGCGGTTGTGGCATTGTCGGTAACTCCTGAAGAATAATTATTCGATGGATCGACCGACCAGGCTTTGTAATAATAGGTCGTTGCCGCATCTATCCCAATATGGCTGATAAATTCTTCCTGCCCTCTGAAAAGCACGGTGCCTCCTCCATCTATAGGATCATTTTCCTGAAGGAGTCCTGAAGGAATCCCAAATTGGTCAGAACTATTCCAGGCGACCAAAACATCGTCATTATTGTTATTCTTAGTCCATGACAGGTCAATTTGATTGAATGAAACCGTGGTCGCATTGAAATTAGTTGGGTCAGACATCCCGACGCCCGTGATAGCTATTTCATCTACGCTCCAGGAACGTGGTGCAGAGGTGCTCAGATAATGGTAAGCGATATGCACATTTGTACCCGAAATCGATGAAAGATCGATGAATCCTGAAGGTACCCAGGTTTGCTGGTTGACGGGCTTAGTGAAAGTCAGTTCAGTCCAGGTGGCGAGTGTTGGATCTCCACTGACATAATTGTTTGAGTATTTCAGCATTAATTCATTAGTTTCAATGCTATATTTCCACCAGCTGAAAAAGATGATTTTCTCGTTCGTGTATGAATCGAGATTCAGGCTGGGTGAAATGAGCCAGTCGTTTTCTAAAGTATCTGGTATCGATGTTCCCTGGTAACCGTTAATATTTGTAAAATGTGTTGTGCTGTATGCTCCGGTTCCTGCGTTAACCGTCCAGTTCTTGCCCGAGGAGATATTGTAGGTTGTCCATGTGCCAAAAGTATTGCTTTCAAAATCATTGGTATTGATGATCGATTGCGTGATATCAGAACCTGATGGAGCAGTGCCGTCGGTTTTGTAATTGATTGCGGCAGCGGAATTCGTGTAAGGATAGATTTTAAAATAATAAGTTGTGTTTTGCGCCAGCCGGAAGAAGGTAAATGTCCCGGCGCCAAAAGCAACATTAATAGCCCCTGCCCCGTCAGTCACATCCCGGTCATCGGCCACTGGCGTGCCATCGGCAGGAGGGGTGATGTTGTCCTGGTTGCTTATTTTAATAAGATAGGCGTCAGGAAGCTGGCCGCCGGTCGCATCCGTCCAGTTGGCTGCAATGGTGATGCCGGTTGCAGCAACGGTGAAACCTGCCGGATAATTTGAAGGTTCAATTTTGTAAGTTGTCGCGCTGTCGGTAACACCGGATGAATAATCACCTGAACCTGCCTTCGACCACGCTTTATAATAATATTTCGTATTGGGTGTAAGGTCGGTATGGCTTGAAGAAGTACCGGTACCTTTATAAAGCACCGTACCGCCACCGGAAATCGAACCGCCAACTTCGTAAATGCCAACCGGCGTTCCGAAGGTGTTTTCTGTATTATAAACAACCATGACACTATCACCACTTGTATTTAGACCCCATGTTTGATTAATTTGAATCGTGCTGGAAGTCACAGCATCAAAATTGGTTGGGTCAGCTATTGCTGTAGTAATATATGTTAATTTGAAATCATCAAAAATCACACGTTCTCCCGAAACTTTATAAAATTCAATATAGATTTTTTGTGATGTTTCAGGAGTAATCGGAGTGGTAAAAGTGTAACTGTATAAATTATATACCAGATCACCTGTAATATAACTACCATCAATGGTATCAATATTCGTAAATGAAGTCCCGGAATTAGTGCTATATCTGATATGAATCAATGGAGTAGGTACATTATCCCACTTGGCCAAATAGACTTCAAACCCGGAAATAATGTCTTCACATTCATACCTAAAATACCTGTTATTCACATTTCTAACCCTCCATGCATATGGAGCGCTTCTAACAGTTACAGTTTCCCTCAGCGCTTCATCGCTTGAGAATTTATCATTATAAGGGATGACGGGGTTTGTGTATGAGATTGGAAGGTACGCGGCGGGATTTACACTTTCCCAGGAATCTACCGCATCAAAATTCTCATTATAAGTACTTTGCCCTAACAATGACATACTTACTAGAAAAGTAAAGAGTAAAAATAATTTTTTCATAATTAATTTATTTGTATGGTTATTTGTTGAAGATTTCCGTCGGTTTTATAGTTGATCATCTCGCCTGTCCCGGTGTAAGGGAAAATTTTGAAATAATAAGTATTTCCGGGTATGGCGCCTTTAAAAGTATATTGACCTGTTCCGTAAACTACATTTTTATTGTCCGGATCATTTTCCACAGGGATCCCGTCCTGTGGCGCTGTAATATATTCAAAGCCGGTCATGCTTTTACTGATCAGGTATCCATCGGGCAAAGTCCCGGCAGTTGGATCATTCCAGGCCAGCCGGATATCATGGGATGAGAAATCTGAAGCATGAGATACAGGCTCCTCACCACCCGATAAACCCCAAATCATATCCACATATTCGGGATGATCGACAAAGGGATTCCTGTTTGCCTGGTACTGGTAATAGATTTTATCGTTACGGTCTCTTTCCCAGTCATTTACCGGGTCCTGGTTATGCCACTTTATCAGTGTATCAAGGTTTCCGTATAGAGGCTGGCCGGCAGGAGCGGTGTTCACGTAGCTGACCAGTTCAAGGTTAGTTTCACCGTTATCGCCCTCATACCTTACAGCCATGTAAAACAGCGCACGGGCGACATCGCCCTTATCGGCATTCCTGGGTTCCCAGATGTACGACGCTGTATAGCAACCGGTTGGAACCCCACCGTCATAATATTGTGTTGTTCCCTTTGAAAAATCACGGTTACCTTTAGCTGAATTGACCGAAGCATCGCAAGCACGCAGTTGATGGAGATCGGTACCTTCGGGAGGACTATCTCCAAAATCGCCATGCGACTTCGACCAGGTATGCTCACGGTTCCAATTGTTGTATAAATTGCCGAATGCTGTTTTCGGATAAGACCACCCGGTATAAAAGCAGATCACATTATTTGTATTCAAGGTATCCTGGTCTGTAACCTTCAAAGCATTGGTAACAGCGGTATAGCTTAATTCGGTATGGTTATCGATTATATCGTGCAGTGCAGCTTTCAGGGCACTGCCTGAAAGACCGGTTGCCGCATTGTAATATCCACCCGGTATCTGTCCGGATGTGGCAAATCCGGCCATAACCAGGATAATAGTCATCGACCTTAAGATCCTGTATATCATATAAAATCAGGCTATTACGGGAGTTAAACGGGCTCCGCTTTTCCATGATAGTTGGAACCGCTAAAATAATATAAGAAAGTTAAGGTTCATGGGTTGTTGAAAAAAATAAAGGCAGGCAGCAGGCTTCTGTCGCTGCCGCGGGATTCCCCGAATAGCCGGTCTTACTTTTTAATTATTTTCCTGCTAAGCCATTCAGACCCTGTTCCGGCCTCCAGGATGTAAATGCCATCGGGGCAGACTTCCAGGTTCAGGGGATAAGTTTCATGACCCATGACCCGGACCGACCTGATCAGGATCGTTTTACCCAGGATGTTACTGATCTTTAGCTGAATCAGTTCAGGTTGCGCGGAGGAAATTTTAACTTCAAACAAACCATCACCGGGATTGGGATAGACTGTTATTAGCATTCCCGGGTCAGGGTAATGCCCTGTTGTGAGTAAAATATCACTCAGGCAGCGGACAGAAAAGGCGCCTGCCCTCGGATTGCCGCTTACTCCACAGAAATCTGAGCTGAAGTTGAAACTCCAGCTGCTGGGATTATTATTTCCTGAGTTGCTCCAATAATAGCCGGCAGCGCCTCTGTCGTAAAGCAAACCATCGATGTCGCCCAACCGCCCGGATGCATGCATTTTTAATGCAGCATTCCACGGTCCGTTCCAGTCATCCCATCCTTGATTCTCGTCAATATTATCCCATTCTGAGACAGTCGGGATACGCCATTCGCTGCCAAGTTCAAGGGTACACGGGTCATTTTCCGCTGTCCATTCCGAATTCTCATTGATACCGGTGATCCAGGCCGTGTTCGGTGTCCTGGTCACCCCATCATGCTTATATCCCTGCATCCGGTTAAACTGCCAGTACCAGCCTGCTGAAGCTTCGGTGGTATCGCCAACGGCCGTTGCCGGGTGGCCGGCGCCCAGGTTACTGCTGATCCAGCACTTGGAAGGTTCGCTGGGTACATTGGTGATAATACTGTAGATAACTGTTTTGTCGACCGGCGCCACATTCCCTGCCACGTGATGAGCTGCTATATGGCCTCTGCACGTACAAGCGTCACCGATTCCATCCCCATTATCATCTTCCTGCCCCGGATTCCAGTCGTATAAGCAATTATCGACCTCATTTAAGACTCCATCACAATCAGAATCGTCGGAACTGAAGGTACAACAGTAAACGATGGCGGACCATCCTTCATGCCTTACACTATAATCCGAAGTGAATTTGAAGGTTAGGGCGCCGGAAACATTTGTCGCAGTGACAGTTCCCGGACCATTGGTGCCATGATAAGTCCCGATCAAAGGTGCATCGGTTCCTTCCCCGTCATAGATTCTCAGATAGTCATACCCTGGTTCAGTATGAAACCCGGTGAAATTGACCAGGATCATCATACCGGGGTCGGCAGGATAGAATGTCATGGTAAAGTTTTCATTGTCCTGGTAATTTCCGTCAGGTCCGCCCGAATCATAGAAATCGCCGCTACAGGTGGTAATGGTATCGTCGGCCATGTTAAAAACAGGCGGGATCACTTTAATATAACCTGTCCTGGTAAAAGTATCCGTAGCACCTGGCTTAATTACAGTCAAGGCTACATCATAAGTCCCGATGGTATTATAAGTTATGGCCGGAGGAGCCTGTCCGGTGAAGGATGAGGGCGTGCCACCCGGAAATGACCAGTCCCATGTAACCGGGTCACAGGAGGAGTTATCGGTGAAAGTGACCGTGTTTCCGATCACGACTTTAACAGGAGCTCCGCTGAAGTTGGCAATCAAATCTTTAACCGTGATATATCCCGTTTTGGTTTCCGTATCCGGATGGTTCCCGTCAGATACAGTAAGGGAGACATCATAAGTCCCCGTGGCAGCATAGAAAACCTGCGGCGGGGTCTGTCCCTCAAATGATGAAGGGCTTCCACCGGGAAAACTCCAGGTCCAGGAGGTCTGGTAACCCAGCGATTGGTTTGTGAAAATAACACCTGAATCAGGACATATACTGGTTTGATCTGCACTAAAATCTGCATCCGGGAGCTGGCAATTGATGCCGGCAGACCATCCTGCTTTTATCACACTATAGTCGGAAGTGTAATGGAATGTAAGGGCGCCGGACACATTTGTGGCCATGACAGTTCCCGGGCCTGTGGTGCCATGATAAGTCCCTATTAAAGGTGCGTCGGTTCCCGCCCCATCATAGATCCGTAAAAAGTCATATCCCTGTTCGGTATCAAACATGGTGAAGCTGACCCGGATCATTGCACCGGGGGTGGCCGGAGAGAATGTCATGGTAAAGTCTTCATTATCCTGGTAATTTCCCGTGGGTCCGCCTGAATCATAGAAATTGCCGATACAGGTGGTAACGGTATCGTTGGTCATGTTAAAAGCATGTGGGATCACGATAATATAACCGATGATGGTAAAAATATCCGCGGTACCCTCTTTGGTAACGGTCAGGGTTACATCAAAAGTCCCGGTGGTATCATAGGTTATGGCTGGCGGAGTTTGTCCGCTGAAGGATGAAGGAGTCCCGCCCGGAAATGACCAGTCCCATGTTTCCGGATCACATGAAGAAAGGTCGGTGAAAGTAACGGTTTCTCCAATCACGACTGTGTCAGGCGTTCCGCTGAAAAGGGCAATGACATCTTTTACCGTGATATATCCCGTTTTGGTTTCTGTATCTGAAGAATTCCCGTCAGATACAGTGAGGGAGACATCATAAGACCCAGTGGCAGTATAGAAAACCTGCGGCGGGTTCTGCCCCTCAAAGAATGAAGGGCTTCCTCCGGGGAAATTCCATGTCCATGAAGTTGGAGCTCCCGAGGATTGATTTGAGAAAATCACCCCTGAATCAGGGCAGATGATATTATTATTCGAGCCAAAATCTGCCCTCAGTGGATCTATAATGCAACGAACGCTGTAACCACCAAACCCCTCGTAGCGATCTACGGTGGCTAAGCTGTTCTTAAGGAGGCGGGCCCAGGAATATACGTTCCAGTCTATGGTTGACGACCAGAAAAGTCCGTCGACGTTCATGTCGGAAAACTCATACGAATAGCTCATCCGGCCTCCGGGTAAACCGGTGAAACCGCTGGAATTGGTAGCGCCGGTGTTGGGCGGCAGCCAGTGAGCTGTCCCGGTTTCTTTCATTTTACCACCGGCATCTATCCCGCTTGGCCCAATGCTATTACAATTCACTTCTGAATCAAGGTAAAGTGTCAATATGCACCATTCTTCATCCGTGGGAATATGCCATCCTGTGGGGCAGATACCACGGCTTCCCTGCGCTGTCACATAATCCATTGCTTCATCCCACCAGTACAGGCCTCCATAAACGTCGCAATTTGTATCAAGATCGTCATAGCAATATTTTTCAATTATGTCATTATCATATTCATATTCAGAACTAATGATCATCAAACCTGTATTAAGGTTCTCTGCCATCCAGCACTGGCTGCCGATCTGGACCGTATTGTAAGACTGGTTGTCGCGCGGATCAAGCAGTGGCATCCCACATAACCAATCTTTCGGGACGGATTGCGTAATTAAGGTGGAGGGATCAGGCGAAATAATGTCAGCACGATTTCTAACCTGGGTAAAAGTGGTCTCTGTCATGACCAGAAAGATGAATAAAAAAATTGCATGTGTTTTCATAGCAATGAATTTTTATAAAAGATTGTAAGAACAGAAGCAGTTCACAGGAGAAGAGAGAGTTGATAGCAGATTATCCGGCGTCATAAACTTTATCCCTAAAAGATCAGACTAAACACAGTTTCCTTTCCCGGAACTGACCTTACCTGAAGTCTTCCACCATGAAGCCGCATAATTTGCCTGGAAAGGCTCAAACCGATACCTGAGCCGTTTTCTCTGGTGGTAAAGAATGGGACAAAAATCTGTTCCAGAATTTCATCCGGAATTCCCGGGCCATTGTCGACTACCCGAATCTCGGGGCGATGCTCTGAATTGATTCCGGCAATCACCTGGATTTTGCCTTCCTGGTTCTTTTCGTTGGCTTGCAGAGCATTCTTTGTCAAATTGATAAGCACCTGCGAAATCAGGTTTTCATCGGCGAAAAGCTCCATCTCCTTAGGGTTGACGGTTACTGTCAGTTTTATTATTTCACTGTTTTCAAGCGAAGTATACAAGACTTTAATCCTTGAGATAAGTTCTTCTACCCGGAAGATTTTCTTGTCAGGTTTTGGAAGCCGGGTCAGTTTCCTGTATGACTCAACGAACAACATCAGTCCATCTCCCTGTTCTTTAATGACACTCAAGCCTCGCAGTGTAGTCTGGATAGTTGTTTCGGTGACTTCTTCCGGAAGAGCTGGTCGCCCATCGATCATGAAAAACTGGCACAGGCTTTCTGAAAGTGACGTGATTGGGGCAATCGAATTCATAATTTCGTGCATAATTACCCGAATTAGTTTCATCCACGAATCCAACTCTTTTTCATCCAATTCATTTCTGATATCCTGAACCGCTAACAGTATAAGTTCATCATCTTTTGTTTTGAAAGGAGTAGCCTTTATCGAGAGTTGGATGGAGCCGCGTTCACTTAAAACAGAAACTAATTTTTGATCAAATGGCTGAATATTCCTGATGGCTTGAAACAAGTTAAGGTTTACTTTTTCCAGTTGATTGAGATGAGTAAGAACATTCACCCCCAACATTTTCTTTGCTGCTGAGTTGGCATGAAGTACCAATCCCTTTGTATTGAAAGTCACGATTCCTGTACCCACATGTTCGAGCAAGGTTTGAAAATATTGTTCCTGTTGCCTGCTTTCAATCTTTAACTGCTGAATTTGCTTATTGACTTTATTTAGGCCCAGATAGATTTCACGGATCGGCTTATCAGTAATGTTAACCGGAAATGAAAGTGTAGAGTCTTCATTTTGAACCGAATCGAGAAAATAGCTTATTTTTCGATTGGTTGAATTGAGATAATTGACCAGGTTTACAACCACGATGATGATCATGAAAATGCACAAAAAAACAAAAACGACCGGTTGGCCTGATGCCATCATCCATCCGGCTGCAAGAGCCGGAAATACAATCAGTAATACCCTGATGAGTATTTGAAAATAGAGGTTCCGGCTAATCATTGTCCCGATTTTTTTATCTTGTTATAAAGTGTCTGCCTTGTAATTCCAAGCTGGTCGGCTGCTGCGCTAAGGTTACCGTTATTTTTTTCAATGGTAAGATTGATCATCCGTTTTTCCATTTCCTCAAGGGTAAGTTCTGTTTCGTTTGTTTTACCCGAAAAAACCGGCTTCATGAAAAAATCATCGGTTTTCAAAACATTTCCTTCACTCAGGATGACAGCTTTCTCAATGGTATGCTGCAGTTCACGGATATTTCCGGGCCACGAATATTTGAGCAGTTTATCCTGCGCCAGCTGATTGATTTTCAGACCGGGTTTGTTGTATTTTGAGGAATACTTCTTCAGGAAAAAATCGGTAAGTACCAGTACGTCGTTTCCGCGTTCGCGCAATGGCGGAACTTCAATCTGGATAGTGTTGATCCGGTATAGCAGGTCCTCGCGGAATAATCCTTCGCGTACCATGTTTTCCAGTTTTTTATTGGTGGCGCAAATCAGCCTGATGTCAATCGGGATGGTTTGATTGGAACCGATACGTGAAATCTGCCGGTTCTGAATGGCCGCCAGCAGTTTTGCCTGAAGATGAACCGAAAGATTGCCAATCTCATCCAAAAAAAGACTGCCTTTATTTGCAACTTCAAATCTCCCGGGCCGGTTTTCGCGGGCATCGGTAAACGCGCCCTTCACATGGCCAAATAATTCGCTTTCAAACAAGGTTTCGGTGATAGCGCCCATGTCAACGCGTACTAATACTTCCTGCGAACGTTCAGACAATCGGTGAATCTCGTGGGCAATCAATTCTTTCCCCGTTCCGTTCTCTCCGGTAATCAGTATATTGGCATCGGTTTTAGCCACTTTCCGCACCATATCCAGCATCTGCATCACCTGGGGTGACGAGCCAACAATAATTTTTTGTTCGCGGTTTATTTCCGTTTTCAATCCCTTCTCTTTTTCCTTCAGCTGGCTCACTTCCTTCTTCGAGCAGTTTAGCTGAAGGGCTGATTTCAGGGTTGCCAGTAATTTGTTGTTGTCCCAGGGTTTCAGGAAAAAATCGGTTGCCCCCATCTTCAATGCCTTCACGGTTAATTCTACATCGCCGTAAGCAGTTAGCATGACAACCGAAATCTCGGGATTTGACTCTTTGATTCGTCCGAGCCAATAAATGCCTTCGTTGCCGGTATTTATTCCTGCATTAAAATTCATGTCGAGAATAACCAGGTTATATTCTTTCTTCCGCAGTTCTGTTGGAATTCGCATGGGATCGGAAAGCGTAGTGACAGTTTGAAATTCAGGAGTCAGGAAAATCTCTAATGCGCTTAAAATACTCTTGTTATCGTCAACAATCAGAATGTTTCCTTTTGCCATTTTATTTGATTTAAAGGCTTATCTGATCCGAAAAGCCGGGTTTTTATCAAGAGGTACTATTTTTTTTAACTTTTTAGAGTATTCAAAGGTAATCGGCTTTTTCTCCAAAATCAATAGCGTGTCAATTATTTTTACAAACGATTGTCCATTATTTTAACTTACGGCAAGCTATCATTATCGCAAGATATTGACAGATAGTATAGTTACATTTTTGGCATTATTCTGGCGCAGTCGTTTAGTGCAACTTGAAGAATTATAAGTCATGGAAATGGATAAAATTATAGAAAAGAAAAAAGGCCTCAGGCCAAAACACCTATTCTGGATAGCCGGAGGATTGGCATTCGCCTTTTTGTTCTATAAAGTTATTTTTACTGAAAACAGCTCCACCTTCAGAGCTGAAAAAGACAAGCTAACCGTCAGCATAGTGGAAGACGGCTTGTTTAACGATTACATCACAGTAATTGGTCAGGTTGAACCGATCACCACTATTTATCTGGATGCAATAGAAAGTGGTCAGATCCAGGAGTGTCTGATTGAAGAAGGCTCAATGGTTCAGAAAGGCGACGTGATTCTTCGCCTTGAAAACCGCCAGTTGTATCAAACCATCCTGAACAGTGAAGCTGCTCTGGCCGAAAAGGAAAACTACCTGCGAAATACGCGTATCAGTTTCGAAACAGAGTTGATACAGTCGCGCAAAAATATACTTGACAGTCGGTACCAACTGAACCGTAAGAAACGTGCGTTCGAGCAAAAAAAAGCTTTTTTCGACGATCAGCTGATTTCGAAAGAAGATTATCTTCAGGCCAAAGAAGATTATGAATATGAAGAGAATATGCTCGAAATCAATAAAGTGAAAGCCAAAAACGATTCGCTGATCCTATTAACCTCCATGCAATCGCTGGAAACCGACCTTGTAAAAATGCGTCAGATGCTGGTGCTGGTGCGCGAACGACTCGATAACCTGAATGTGAAAGCTCCGGTTAACGGTCAGTTGGGAATGTTGAATGCTGAAATCGGTCAACGGATTAATGAAGGCCAGCGCATTGGACAAATTAACGTACTCGATAATTTTAAAATCAATGCCCTGATTGATGAACATTACATCGACCGCGTGGTGCGGGACCTTCCGGCTACTTTAGACCGCAATGGGACCGATTTCAAACTGAAAGTCAGGAAAGTATATCCTGAAGTACGTAATGGCCAGTTTGAAATCGACGTGGTATTTGATGGCACAACACCCGATAATATCCGCATTGGCCAAAGCTACCACATCAAACTTGAACTGGGCGAATCGGGCAAAGCGGTATTACTGCCACGAGGTGGATTCTTCCAGAGTACCGGCGGTCAATGGGTGTTTGTGCTGAACGAAGGCGGAACCGGGGCAACCAAACGCAATATCAGGATCGGGAAACAAAATCCGCAGTATTACGAAGTGCTTGAAGGTCTCAAAGCCGGCGAACAAGTCATTACCTCAGGGTACGAAATGTTTGGAACGAACGACAGGATTGTGTTGAAGTAGCAGAAAAGACATGGGCAGAGCGTTCATAACTTGAATCCGGTAGTAAATAGTAATTTGTAATTTTAACGAGATCAAACTTATAATAAAAATGAAACTCCCCGCCGTGAGCATCGTGGTATCTGTTTTAACCGACGGATTAACCCGTCGGTTAAAAATAAAGCGCCCCAAAGGGCGAGGAATAAACCTAATAACGATTAAAAACAATGATCAGAACAGTCAATTTAAACAAAGTGTTCCGCACCGCTGAGATTGAAACCAGTGCGTTGAACGAGGTGAACCTTCACATACAAAAGGGCGAATTTGTAGCCATAATGGGACCTTCGGGTTGCGGAAAATCGACTTTACTAAATATTATCGGCTTGTTGGACAATCCAACTTCAGGCGAGTATTATTTCGACGGTCAGGAAGCAGGCGCTTTTAAAGAGCGCAACCGCACTTTGCTCCGAAAAGGTAATATCGGCTTCGTATTCCAGAGTTTTAACCTGATCGACGAGCGAAACGTATATGAAAATGTGGAACTTCCACTCATCTACCTGAAATTGAACGCTAAAGAGCGAAAGGAAATGGTCGAAAAGATGCTGGAACGTATGAAAATTAGTCACCGGAAGAGACACTTCCCGCAACAATTATCCGGAGGACAGCAGCAGCGCGTGGCCATTGCGCGTGCAGTGGTTGCCAATCCAAAACTGATCCTGGCCGATGAGCCAACCGGAAACCTGGATTCGAAAAACGGTCTGGAAGTGATGAACCTGCTCACGGAACTCAACCGCGAAGGAACCACCATCGTAATGGTGACACACTCCATGCACGATTCAGAATTTGCACACCGGGTGGTAAACCTGTTCGACGGGCAAATTATTACTGAGGAAGTGAAAAAGCATATGGGCGAATTGATGATGTAAATAGGACATGCAAAACATATTTAAATCAACCTACCGAAATTTCATCAGGAAACCAACCACCAACCTTATTAACCTGATTGGGCTGGCAGTGAGTTTAGCTTTGGTTATTATCCTGTCGGTTTATTCGTACAGCGAACTAACCACCGACAACTACCATAAAAATGGCGACCGGGTGTATCTGTTTGCCGGAAGTGCGATTGTGATCTGTTGCATGGGAATATTGGCTATGTCGCTGTTTGCCTGTCAGTGCCGGATCAAAGAGATCGGCATTCGGAAGGTTAACGGAGCCCGTATTTCAGAAGTAATGACCATGCTCAACCGCGACTTTGTGAAATGGGTAGCCATTGCCTTTGTAATTGCCTTGATCACAGTGAGTTGGCAAAGTTGAAAAGCAGCCGCCAGGAACCCGGTGGAAGCGTTAAGATATGAATGAACTAAAAAGAAAAATAGAACAGACTAAAACTTTAATATAAAAGCTATGTTAAAAAATAATCTCTCACAAATTTTCCGAATCTGGAAGAACTCTAAAAGTTCATTACTCATTAATTTGATTGGTCTTACAACTGGATTGACTTGTGCCCTATTCATTTATTTATGGGTTAATGATGAATTTAGTTTTGATAAATTTCATGAAAAGGATAGTCAACTATACCAAGTCATGACACGATTTCAGACAAATAAGGGTATTGAGGTTTCTGAAGCCTCATCGGGTCTTTTAGCTGAAGCTTTGCATGATGAAGTCCCTGAAATCGAATTTGCTGTTACCACTTATGAATCTTCCGAAACAAACATACTTTCTACAGACAAGAAATCAATAAGAGCCGCTTCTCTATATGCTACTGCAAATTTCTTTAATATTTTCTCCTATAATCTGATGCAGGGTAGCAGTTCTGAAATCTTAACGGATGAGAACAATATTGTAATTTCCGATGAAATAGCACAAAAACTGTTCAATACAACCAATGATATTATAGGAAAATCAATCGAAATGGACAATAAGAAGCAATTGACCATTTCTGGTATATTCAAAAAGGTTCCTTCTAGCTCCTCGATTCATTTCGATTTTATATTACCCTATAAAATGATCGTAAGCGAAGACCCTGGAATTCATGCATGGGGGCAAAATTATTTCAAAACATATCTGCTTTTAACCAAGGGTACAGATGTGTTCGAATTTAACAAGGTGATCAGTAGACTATTTCAAAAGAAAACCAATTCACAATCTACATTGACTATACGTTCTTATTCTGACCGATATCTATACAACAATTATGAAAATGGAATTCAAGCTGGTGGTAGAATAAGCTATGTGAGGTTATTTTCAATAATCGCGATCTTAATTTTAGCTATAGCCTGTATTAATTATATCAATTTGTCAACTGCAAGATCCTCAAAGAAGATGAAAGAAGTTGGGCTGAAAAAAATAATGGGTGCCCAAAAAAGTTCCATAGTTTTTGATTTTATGAATGAAGCCATAATCATCTCACTTTTAGCATTAGTTATTTCATTATTGATAGTTATACTTCTCCTGCCTCACTTTAATGAATTTTCAGGAAAACATATTTTATTAAAATTCGAAATAAAATTCATGCTGATTATAGTTGGTGGCATCTTATTTACTTCTTTAATTTCAGGAGTTTATCCTGCTTTATTCCTTTCCAGATTTAATCCTGCAAATATTTTTCAAGGCAATCAAAATAGTAATCTGAGAAAATCTGGAGTAAGAAAAGGATTGGTGATATTCCAGTATTTCATTTCCATTATATTAATTGTTTCGGTTTTGACAGTATTCAAGCAAATTAAGTTCATAGCGAATCAGGATTTGGGGTATAAAAAAGACAATGTCATTTATTTTGAGAGTGCAGGAAAAATTACCGGAAGCTCACAAACATTTCTTTCAGAATTAAGAAAAATACCTGGAGTTCTTAATGCCTCAAGCACAGCCTGGAATTTCATTAGCAGCAGGGCTTCAACTGGAGGCGGTGTTGATTGGGAAGGTAAAAATCCTGACTATAACCCCTCTTTTGAAGTGCAACAGGTGAATTATGATCTTATTGAAACACTTGGCTTTGAATTAAAAGAAGGACGTCCGTTTTCTGAAAAATTTTCAACCGATAATTCTGCAATTATTTTTAACGAAACCGCAATTAAAACAATGGGAATTAATGATCCGGTTGGTAAGATGGTAAAAGTTTGGGGTGGAAACAGGCAAATTGTTGGAGTTGTTAAAGATTTTCATTTTGAATCGGTTCACTCGAAAATTAACCCCCTGTTTTTTATTCTGAACCCATCTAACTGCAAGATAGTGATGGTCAGAATAAAAGAAGGAATTCCGCAGGAGACGATTGACAATATCAATAAACTATATCACAAATTTAACCCAACATTTCCTTTCGATTATCAATTTCTGGATCAGGATTTTCAAGAGCAATATGCAGCAGAAAAAAGGGTTGCAACGCTTTCGCAGCTATTTGCAATAATCGCAATTATTATCTCAAGTTTAGGATTGTTGGGATTAGCTATATTCTCAGCAGAACGAAGAGTCAAAGAAATCGGCATCTGCAAAGTGAACGGCGCCAAAATATCCGAAATAATGGTCATGCTTAACAAAGACTTTGTGAAATGGGTTGCAATTGCCTTTGTAATTGCCACGCCTATTTCCTGGTATGCCATGCATAAATGGCTCGAAAACTTTGCTTACAAAACTGAACTGAGCTGGTGGATTTTTGCCCTCGCCGGTATACTGGCACTGGCGATTGCGCTATTGACGGTAAGTTGGCAGAGTTGGAGGGCTGCCACAAGAAATCCAGTAGAGGCGTTGAGGTATGAATAAAATGAAAAGGGAATTGATAACTAATAGAAAGTTAAAATGCCATTAGTTGAATCCGAAATAAAAACTTTAATCTTTTCAATATTGGAATTGAGTAATTCTTTGATGTCATTTGTAGAGCAATTGCCCCTGCGAATCCAGATAACTTTTGGCGGAAATCCAAAAAAGGCAACAAGGTTGTTAAAATCATTGTCTTTGGTTACAATTGTATATCCTTCTTTTTTGGCAAATTCCCAAACAATTGAATCATTAGCTGCATCAAGGCTGAGGTCTTGTATATGTTTTGAACCAGCAAGTGTTTTTACGAAAAAACTTGCAAGTTTTGGAGAAAGATTTTGGTCGAACAGAAGTTTCATCAAGCGCAAAGTTCAATTTTCTCTTTGTTTGCAGCATAACTCAAACAGGCAAGGATGTCTTCTTTTTCCAGATATGGGAAGTCTTCAAGAATTTCTTCAAAACTCATTCCTGAAGCAAGGTAGTTTAATACATCAGCTACGGTTATCCGCATTCCCCTTACGCAGGGTTTACCACTTCTTTTCCCGGGTTCCAAAGTTATTCTTTCATTTAGTAACATGGCAATGCTTTTTTATCCAAAAGTACAAAAAAAACTAGAGTAAAGTTACTTGTCAGGTTATGCTGAACAAAGACTTTGAATTAAAACAATGAAATCATGAAAAAAATTAGAAATATTTTCAGGCATCTTATCCGACGGGGATTGACAACTGCGTTTGTGTTGATCAGTTTTACGATGGCCTTTAGTTGTTGTATTTTGGTATACCTTTTTGTTGCCGATGAGTTGTCATTCGATGAGCATAATGCAAATTTTGCCTACACCTACCGACTAAATGTACAGTCGATAGACAAAACTTATAAGAGTGTTTCGTTCCCGGCTGTTTTTGCTGAAAAGTTCACCAACATTCCGGGTATTGAAAAGTACGCAAGGTTTCAGACCTATATGGGCGAACGGTTTATTTCGATTGAGAATACAACCTTTTCAGCAACCAGTTTCCTGTTTGCCGATCCTGAAATCCTTGATATTCTTCAATTTGACTTCCTGATGGGCAACCCCAGAGAAGCTTTGGCGAAGCCATTGAATGTTATAATCAGCCAATCGACTGCGCAAAAATATTTTGGCAATGCCAGTCCAATGGGAAAGATAATCAGGCAAGACGATCAGGATTTTACGGTTTCAGCAGTTGTGAAAGACCTGCCTGCTCAATCGCATTTTACCATGAATTTCCTTGCGCCTGTGTCAAGTTACCAGGCCACAAACAGCGATTTGCTCACCAAATGGTACATAACCGCTTTCCGTTTCTATTTGCTGATCCCGGATGAAGTAAACAAGAAGGAAATAGAAACCCAATTAGCCAATCTTTGTGCCGAAGGGAATGGAATTGACAAAAATAAGCGGGAGTTTGAAATGTACCTGGAGCCTTTAAGTGATATTCATCTGAAGTCGGTTGGCACACGTTGGGATGACGCCATTAAAGGCGATATACAGGTGGTTTATGGATTATGTATCGTTGCGTTGCTCATTCTGGGAATCGCCATTGCCAACTACATCAATTTGCTGACTGCCGATTGCCGGAGAAAAGCAAAAGAAACCAGCATACAACGGGTGAATGGCGCTTCGGGCTTTAATATTATTGCCGATCAGGTTCTTGAAACATCGGTTTTCCTTCTGTTTGCCTTTCTGTTGTCAATGGCATTAACTTTTCAGATGTTGCCGGTTGTCAATAACTTAAGCGGCAAATTATTGACGGTTAATTGGTCGGTGCTGATACCTGGTCTAGCTTTGCTTGCCACGTCCATCATTTTTTCCGCCATCTATCCAATACTGTTCCTGAATTCCATAAAACCTGTTGAAGCCCTTAAAAACCAGATCAACATCATCAAGGTCAAAAGTCAGCAAAAGCAGCAATGGTTAAGAGGCGCTCTGGTGACCTTCCAATTGGTCATAGCCACCCTGTTAATAGCTTCAACTATTGTGATCAACAACCAGCTACAGTTGGTTATGAATGCAAAAACAGGCTTCGATAAAGAAAATACCCTGATCGTTTACAACCCGTATACTGAAGGGATGAATGAACGTTATGATCTGTTCAGGCAAAAGCTGATCAATTTGCCCATGATAAAAAGTATCGGTGTTGCACAAAATGCCCCTGGCAATACCATCAATAATTTTTCTCCCGCCTGGTTGCCTGATCAGAATAATCAAAAAACTGACCTTGGCCAGATTTCCGTTGACCACGATTTTCTGCAGACAATAGGTGCAAAATTTGTGGCCGGACGCAATTTCGACATCAATGTTGCAAGCGATAAAACGACAGGGATGATCATTAACCAATCAGCCGTTAAAGCGCTCAATTTAACCGATCCTGTAGGTAAAAAAATTGTCGTCCAGAACAATGTTGATACGCCCAACAATGAACTTGAGGTGATTGGCGTGATCGACGACATGCAATATTTCACCCTTCGTGAAGCTTCGAAACCGGTAATGTATTATATCAAGGATTGGGGCAAGTATGAAATTGCTTTGAAACTGGGCAGCGGTAATTATTCTTCAACATTAAAGCAGATTGAAACCATCTGGAAAGAAACAGCTCCTCAATGGCCATTCAGCTACCAGTTTTTGGATGAAAGAATCAACTATAATTACAAATCGGAAATAAACATGGCAAAAATAATAACCGGGCTGTCAGGCATTTCCATTTTCCTTTCCATTCTTGGAATACTGGGTATGATTCTGATAACCATACAACAACGCACCAAGGAGATCGGTATCCGCAAGGTGAATGGTGCCCGGATCTCCGAAATATTAATAATGCTGAACAAAGACTTTGTTAAATGGGTAGCCATTGCTTTTATAATTGCCACGCCCGTTGCATGGTATGCCATGCACAAATGGCTCGAAAACTTTGCTTACAAAACTGAATTGAGCTGGTGGATTTTTGCCCTGGCAGGTTCACTTACATTGGGAATTTCATTGCTTACCGTGAGCTGGCAAAGTTGGAAAGCAGCCACGAGGAATCCGGTGGAGGCTTTGAGATATGAATAACCCTTTTTAATAATGTTATCCGGGAAGAATCAATGAATCTTATTTTTGTAGTCCGACGACTGAAGCCGTCGGTTCCAATTTTGTAACATCCTTGGAACCAACGGCTTTAGTCGTTGGAACAAGAACTATTATCTGGTAGCAATTCTATAGAAAAGACTTTTGAGACTTCCTTTTTCTTTTCACGCACCTCTGCAACTTGATTCTTATTCCTGTTTTCAGCGTTACAACACCTGGTGAAATAAGCAAATATCCCGTACTTCCTGTTTCACCGATATAACATCCAGTTTGAACATATATTGTCAAGGTAATTGTCAAATTATTTTACACAGTCTAACCTCAATAATTTCACAAAATACTGATATTGAGATAATAAGATTATTGGCATGAATCTGGCATCCTGAAATAATACAAATCAAACTGAAAAAAAACAGGTGTAGAAAACAAAACATATTAATCTCAAACAATCAAAATCATGAAAACGACAAACCATTATCAGAAATCAGAAAACCGGGGAACAATCAGAAAATATTTTTTAGGATTACTGATAATAGCAATGTTTACAACACATGCCCTCAGTCAAAACCTTTCACAAACAGTACGAGGAACTATAACTGATAACGACAGTAAATTACCTTTAATTGGTGCCACTGTTATTATTCCAGGCACAGACCCGATCATCGGAACCATTACAGACATGAATGGTGTTTTCAGACTGCAGAACATTCCGATTGGCAGAATATCTTTACAATTATCGTATGTAGGCTTTGAGACCGTTACTGTTCCAAACATTGAGGTGAATTCGGGTAAAGAGGTCGTTTTAAATCTAAGCATGCAGGAATCGGCATTAAAACTGAATGAAGTGGAAATTATGTCGGACCGGAATAAAGGAGAGGCAATAAACGACATGGCCCAGCTAAGTTTACATTCCATTACACTTGAAGAGACAAAACGTTTTACCGGTGGGATGGACGACCCTGCGCGCGTTGTTTCCTGTTTTGCAGGAGTGGTCAGTACGCCCAAGGGAAGCAGCGACATTATTGTCAGGGGAAACTCACCCAAATACATGCAATGGCGTGTGGATGGAGCAGAAATCTCAAGTCCATATCATATGGATGATCAAAATGCTTCGTTTGGGGCTCTTACGGCGTTAAACAATAATCTCTTAACCACTTCCGATTTTTATACCGGGGCTTTTTCGTCAGAATATGGCGATGTATTATCGTGTGTGTACGATGTAAAACTCAGGCCGGGAAATAACGAAAAGTTTGAAGCAACTGCCGGTATTGGGATTATGGGTACAGAACTTACTCTCGAAGGTCCGTTCAGAAAAGGGTACGCGGGCTCCTACCTTGTTAACTACAGGTACTCAACCATTTCACTGATCAGGGACCTGGGCCTGGTAGATGTACCCGGAGGTGTGAATTACCAGGACGCAACCTTTAAAGTAGTTCTCCCTGCCGGTAAAGCAGGCACTTTTTCAATTTACGGGTTAGGTGGTTTAAGTGGGGTCTCGATGGAGAAAATGGGGCCGGAAGGCCTGTCCACACCTGGCAGACCGGTGACGAATGCCTTCATCAGCAGAGATTATTACAAGTCAAATTACCTGGCTAATGCTGGAATGAACCATGTTTTATCGCTTAACCAAAATAGCTTTATTAAAACGTCACTTTCCTATTCAGGAACCGGCGCCGACGATGATATTTATGAATCGGATACGGTAAAAACATATAACAACGAGGGTGAGATTATCAGCGATACCATTACTTCCAGGACCCAAACGGTTCGAAGCAGGATTGTGAATTCAGCAATCAGAGGTGCCATCACGTATAGCAATAAAATTAATGTGAAAAATAAGATCCAAATAGGCACAAAATACACGTTGTATAACTTCAACTACAACCAGGACATCTATAGCAATGAAGCAGCTTCGCTGGTTAACATAACAGATTCTAAAAATAATGTAAGCACCATAAACAATTTTATCAGCTGGAAATATAGTCTGAAAGAGAATATAATCCTTGTGGCCGGGATCCACAACATGAATATTTTAGGTAAGGATCAAAGTACTATTGAGCCAAGAATAAGCATCGCCTCGAATATCAATCCGACAAATTCGTTGCATGCAGGATACGGCATGCACAGCACAACAGAGAGCGTACATAATTATTTTACCAAAATCCGGCTTGACGATGGCAGTTATATCGAGCCCAATAAAAATCTCGGGCTGTTAAAAGCCCATCACTATGTTTTAGGGTACGAAAAACGGTTTACGGAAAATCTTATTGGAAAAATTGAAATTTACTACCAGGACCTTTACAATTTACCGGTCGAAAACAACGACACCAGTAATTATTGCACCATTAACGAGGGCATCGATTACAGGTACGTTGAACTGGTAAATGAAGGCAGCGGTAAAAATTACGGTGTTGAAATTTCCGTCGAACGGTTTTTTAACAATAATTTCTACTTTTTAGTAAACGGCTCCTTATTCGATTCAAAATATAAATCGCTGGAGAATGTGTGGCGCAACACCCGGTATAACAATAACTATGCGATTAATATTTTAGGCGGAAAAGAGTTTAAAAACATCGGTAAAAAGGATAACCAGAGCCTGGCACTGAACACAAAATTTTTCTTCGAAGGGGGCCAGCGGTATATCCCGGTTATCAGGGATGACAGGGGAAATGTGGCAGTTGACCCTGAAAATGACATTTACTTCGACTTCACCAAAGCTTATAATGATAAACTTGACAATATCTTCCTGATGAATTTTTCGGCAAGCTATAAATTCAATAAAACCAGGGCTACACATGAAATATTCCTGGATCTGATGAACCTTACCAACAGCCAGGCCAGGACAGCTGAATATTATGATGAGGGTAAACCGGATAAAGTAGCCTATACTACCCAGTTTCACTTTTTCCCAAACTTAATGTACCGGGTATATTTTTAGGAAATAATGAATCTCCCCGCCGCAAGCAGCGGGGTATCACATAACCGACGGGTTAACCCGTCGGTTATGTAAAAAAGATGGATAAGAAAAAAAAGTGTTTATAAGATGAAAGCCATGAAAATTGAAACAATTAAAACAAAAGGTTTTGCAATTTCGCTTACTGCATTTCCGGTAATGCTTCTTGTTGGGTTTTTAATGCACCCTGATCTTCTAAAGTTAGAAGCACTTCAAACAGTTGAACAACTGGTTGGAAGGTTTCACAATCAGCCAATTTACCACATCGGGCACTTAATTGTAATGTTTACTGTCCCGGTAATAATGATTTCTTTGGCTAGTTTCATGAATGTTTTGCAGGGAAAAGGTAAAAAATTAGGTTTTTGGGGTGGAATAATAGGTTTATTTGGAGCATTCATCCTGGCTGTCGATAAAGGAGCTTTATGTTTGGTGCTGTCAGCATTCGACACTTTGCCTGAAGCTCAATTCCAGGAGTTTGTTCCTTTTCTCAGTGTTATTGTCAATAAATCAGGTATGCTTTGGGTGGTCTGGTTGTTGCCTTTATTGCCCATTGGTGCTGCAATACAGGCATTGGGGCTAATGAAAGAGAGATTTATCAGCAAATGGCAGGGCGTATGTATTATTGTTGGACTTCTATTGTTAAACAACCCCGATATAGAATTTATCAGCTCCATTGGCGCTTTTTTGATGTGTGCCGGATATATTCCCTGGGGCGTAAGAATACTTCAGGGAAGGATGAAATGTTCCTCATTAGCTTGCCCTATATATGACACAAAAAAGGATAAAAATTTTAAATGTTTGAAGCCGTGTGGATAGTTATTGGAATAGTTGCTATTTGGACGATAGTGAAACGCAAGCAAAAGAGAAAAAGTAATGGATTAAACCGCCCTGTTGACAACAAAAGCTAATACCAATATTGTAAAATTAAATGCGGACTCAAAACTTGACTGAAAAAAACTAACCTATTTCTACTTTAAAAAAAAGCGACAATGAAAAAAATAACACAAATTCTTTCCCTACTTCTCATAGCTCAACTTTCCATCGCCCAACCCAATGCAAAAGCGAAAGTATTTATTGAATGCACATCCACGTGGCTTTGCGATTTTGATTACCTGCGAACCGAGTTAAGCATGGTTGATTTTGTGCGCGACCGCTTTATTGCCGATGTACATGTGCAGGTAAATACACAATTTACCAGTTCGGGTAGCGAGCAAAACACTATTGTATTTAAAGGCCAGAATACTTTTTTAAATCATGACGACACACTTACCTATTTTAATGAATCCACGTTGAGCGATGATGATAAAAGAAAAAAAATGGCAAAAAGCGTAATCCTGGGTTTGATAAAATATATTTCACATACCGAAGCAGCCGACAATATGGTAATTACCTATATCAAGCCAGCCGAAAGCGATACCTTAAATGCAAAGAAGCAAAAAGATCCATGGAATTATTGGATTATAAGTTTGGGCACAAGTGGTTTTTTTGACGGTGATGCAAACTATAAATCGCAGAGTATCAATGGTTATATTTATTCCGACCGGGAAACAGAAAAAACAAAAACAAACATTGGTGTATCTTATAATTACAGTAAAAACGAGTTTGTAATTTCTGACACAGAAACAGTGGTAAAGGAAAATCCACAAATAAACGGGTACGTAAATTTCGTTAATAAAATTAATCAGCATTGGGGTTATGGAATATTTACTTCTTTTGCAAAAAGTGAATTTTCCAACTATGACGCAAGGCTGAGTCTGATTCCTAAAATTGAATATGATGTATTTAAGTACAAAGATTTTAATAGCCAGCGCGTTGTAATTAGTTATGGCATTGGGGTGCAACACAATAATTACAAAGACACCACCATCTTCTTCAAAACCAAAGAAACTTTGCTGCTGCAGGATGCGGCTATTATAAGCTCCTTAACTAAACCGTGGGGAAACATAAATGTGGGCGCATTCTACAACAGCTATCTGCACGACCTTAAAAAATTTTCCCTTTCATTCTCAGGTTCTGTTAACTGGAATATTTTTAAAGGATTTAAATTTGCTATTGGTGGCAATTATAATATTACACGAAACTTGATCCAGCTTTCAAAGCAAGGTGCCACGCGTGATGAAGTGCTGTTACAGCAAAAGCAACTTAACAGTAAGTATTGCTATTTTTTCGGAGTAGGGATCAGTTACCAGTTTGGCAGCAAGTTCAACAATTACATCAACCCTGCATTCAAAGGCTTAAGTTGGGGTTTGAACTTCTAAATCCTTATTTCGAAATTCAAACAAATATGATTATACCTTTATAATTCGTAAAAGTGTTGACAATAAAATCACGGCAGATAATTAAACTTTAATAATAAATAATATAAAAAAATGAAAGCAGTTATTTGTACCAAATACGGACCACCGGAAGTCCTGCAAATCAAGGAAGTAGAAAAACCTACGCCAAAGAATAATGAAGTACTGGTAAAAGTTATAGTTACAACAGTACACATCGGGGATACCAAGGTTCGGCGTTTAGAGCCCGGTTTAGGACCCGTCAAAGATTTCTTTTTCAAGCCCATGATGCGAATCATGTTGGGTTTCAAAGGACCAAGAAATAAAATTCTTGGAATGGAACTGGCCGGAGACATTGAAGCAATTGGCAAAGACGTTTCGCTGTTTAAGACAGGCGATCCCGTTTTTGCATCCACTGAATTTAGAATGGGAGCGTATGTCCAGTATTGCTGTATTCCTGAAAATGGGATTCTTGCAATAAAACCAAACAATATGACTTACGAGGAAGCCGCTCCGGTTTCCAATGGTGGATTAACCGCCTTGATAAGTCTTAGAAAAGCAAATATTCAGAAGGGGCAAAAGGTATTGATCTATGGAGCTTCAGGCAGTGTTGGTACTTATGCAGTGCAGATTGCCAGGCACTTTGGGGCAGAGGTTACAGGAGTGTGCAGTACCGCGAATCTGGAAATGGTAAAATCTCTGGGAGCTGATAAGCTTATCGATTACACGCAAGAAGATTTTACACAAAGCAGTGATAATTATGACGTAATTTTTGATGCTGTAGGCAAAATTACACCTTCAAAACGTAAAATATCCCTGAAGAAGTCAGGAATCTATCTAAGCGCTTTTGATTTGTCAGGTAATATAAAGTTAAAGGTTAAAGACCTGATCTATCTCAAAGAACTCTGCGAGGCTGGAAAGTTAAAATCAGTAATAGACAAACGCTACCCAATGGAACAAATAGTAGAGGCTCACAGGTATGTTGACCAGGGGCACAAGAAAGGAAATGTAATAATAACTGTGAATTGAAAAAAATTTACCGAACACCCCAATAACATATTCAACGTATTTGGTAAAATGACGCATTTGACGGGTTCAATTCTTTTTGCCAACTTTACTAACGGCCGGCAAAAAGCGGTTTCGAACTCCTAAACAAAATATATGCGCAACCTGATATATGCAAGCTAACAAAACCGCTCACTAACATTGATACGAATTCTCTGCTACGGAAGCTTTTTAGCTGCTTTTCATATTTCATTGCATCTGCCTTTAAATCAAAGATTTAAAGATATAAAACAATCCAGCAAAATATTCGACCCCGCATGGGGTCGCACATCACAAATTGGGATCTTCGTAGCTATTAACATTTGAACCCTTCGGGTTCGGCAGTCTTCTGAAATGAAAAAGGAGGGTGTCTCAAAAGTCGGGACACTCTTTTTTTTTGTGCTCCGACGGGTGAATCCGTCGGTTCCGGCATCTCCTTCCCCCGTTTGGGGGAAGGCCGGGATGGGGGCCGATGCTCCGACGACTAAAGCCGTCGGTTCCGGCATCTCCTTCCCCCGTTTGGGGGAAGGCCGGGATGGGGGCCGATGCTCCGACGACTAAAGCCGTCGGTTCCAGCATCTCCTTCCCCCGTTTGGGGGAAGGCCGGGATGGGGGCCGATGCTCCGACGACTAAAGCCGTCGGTTCCGGCATCTCCTTCCCCCGTTTGGGGGAAGGCCGGGATGGGGGCCGATGTTCCGACGGGTGAATCCGTCGGTTATTATTTTGTAACTAATTCGGAACCAACGGATTTACCCGTTGGAGCATGAATAAACAAATATTATTTTTATGGCAGAATTGCCTTTTGAGATAGCACTATTAGCATTCGAACCCTTCGGGTTCAGGAGTCTGCTGAAATGAAAAAAGCCCTGAAGGGGCTTAATCTGAGTAGCGAGGACGAGAATTGAACTCGTGACCTTCGGGTTATGAATCCGACGCTCTAACCACCTGAGCTACCTCGCCATATAAAGAACAACAATCAGCGAATTGAACTAGTGTCCGCCAGCCGGCGGATATGAATCCGACGCTCTAACCACCTGAGCTACCTCGCCATTTTGAAGGGTGCAAAAATAGCACTTTTTTGTTCTAAGACTGTTGGTTACGAAGATTTTTTGAAATCTTAACAAAAATAATGTCGGCTGTTAGGGAAA
>Ga0247841_10002338_pt1 | contig 38384 bp, 38 predicted proteins | sample LaCruzMarch2015__2_FD_192410 | JGI IMG/M metagenome (GOLD analysis project Ga0247841, IMG submission 192410) | Freshwater microbial communities from meromictic Lake La Cruz, Castile-La Mancha, Spain - LaCruzMarch2015_18m | ecosystem: Environmental > Aquatic > Freshwater > Lake | place: Spain... | reverse complement strand
GATATCTCGAACCATTCACATAACCACTCATACAATAATAAATTAAAATAATAACCACCACATTTTTAATGTAATAAGAGAGTCACATATTCTTAATCGCGCCACAGAAAAAATTGACTATACACGCCGCCCCAAAATTAAAGTTGTCCCTGACCACCGCATACATATTCCAAGTTTATCGTATTTTCCAAGTTTCCTCCAAGATGTCTACCTGTGTTATTTCCCAGAACCAACCCATCTACCAGGCCCTACTCAACAAGGCCGCCTCCTACCCTGCTGACAAGCCCTACCAGGCCAAGGCATACAGGACCGCCGCTGAGTCTGTGCTGAGCTATGATAAGAACCTCTATCAGGCTTATACAGGCCAGCTTCCTTGCCCTTCTATATATGGCATTGGAGACAAGATTGAAGAATTCATCTGTGAGTTTGTCAAGACTAATCCTGTTGTCACAAGCGATGAGGTGCGAGTGCTTAACGCTGATGAGTTTGCTGCTGCTATTTTAGCATCGCTTGAGACGCCTCCAAACCCCGTTGAGCCAGCCCAGAAAGAGATGGATGAGGCCCGCCTTCTGGTTCAGGAAGCTCACGAGATCGTCGACGACGTGGACGGCCTCGCTCGACTGCGCGGGGAAGAACTTGAGCGTCGGGAAGCCCTTGATGCCGAAGCGCGCGCCGAACTCACTCCTGGTCTCTCACGCACTATCACTTGTGGCGGAACTCTCAAGTACTGTGGTCACCCTGAGTGCCCTGATAATACAGTATCTGAAAGTGTGTCATCGCCTACTACCTTCACAGTGGCAACCACAACGGCGGCAGTTAAGCGCAGCAGGCGCAATATTGGTAAGCCTCGACCTAAGTACTTTGATGATAACGATGTGATTGCTGTGACAATTGAGTCATTCTGTGTCAAGAAACACTTGTTCTATGATGATGAGCTTGTGACTGAGTTCAAGAACTGGCTACTCACTGCTAACTGGTATGATCTAGAGTGGTATGACTACAGCACCAATATGTTCATCCCTTATCCTAAGGCAGAGGTTGTAATCTACTGGGCCTACAAGTTCTCTACCACTCTTAAGAAGCAGCAGAAGGAGCAGAAGCTCAATAAGGCCCTTGTCAAGTATTGTGAGAAGAATGGCTTTGAGTATAATCCTTTGATGGATGAGAAGTGTGGCGCTTGGGTGGACGATCCTGCCAATAAGGAGCTTACCACTTATACTATCTACTCGCGCTACTGTGCGTGCTCTGATTGTAATCCCACTGGTGTTCTGCGGCAGCCCGAGGAACTCAATAGATATCGCACACCTGGCTACTGTGTGAATAAATGGTTCGCTACTCTCAAGAAGACTGTTGTCTTGTAAAAAGCCCTCAATACAAAATATAAAATACAAAAGAAAACAAAAAAGTATAAAATCTAGAAAATAAAAATACAAAAATATAAAATTATTTTTGAAACTTTTAATTACTGAACTTTATAATTTGTCCACCAATCAGGATTGTTTACGATATATGTAAAACGCGTTTTAGTATCACTGCAAGGATATTTGGAATTAAATTCATCGTGACGGTCCTTATAGAGTATGACTTTTTGCTTGGCTTCCTCTTCATTAAATGCGCCATCTAGCAAAAGGGAACCTGCTACAGTAGACTTTGTACTATCCTCCAGATAACTTTTTTCCCAGCAGTTATAAATAAGAAACTTTGCATTAGGGTAATCCATCCTACTCTAATGCGATAGTTTTACTATGTTCAATTTTATAAAAAAAATTGAAATTACTACCTTATTTTAATTTGGGGGCGGGCATTATTTAATCAAGTAAACTGGCACTTCTAATCCTTCCAAGACTTCCAAGAATGACAACTCTTCTTACAGAAGATACTGGTAAGATGTTTGAGATGGCAATCTGCCTCGCTTATGGAATCCCATTCGACGGCAAATACAAATATGGTATGGAACTCCCCACCGCTCTTCAGCCTCGCCTCGCCAAACTTCCTACCCTCTTTCCTAAGTGTACTCATAGCGCCAAACGTGGAGCACGCTACGACTTCACTTGTATTGATGATACTACAAAGCATCTCAGCGCAAAAACTATCAAGAAGGGCGGTGCCAAGGTAGCACCTCAAGTTATCGGTCAAGCACAACCACAGAAGTTCTGCGATGAACTTGGTATTCCCTTTACAACTATAACTGACCTCAAACAGTACATCCAAACAAACATCACCACTATCCTCCCTCATCTTATCACTCATACCTTCGATTGCCCCAATCTCTACTATCATCAAGAGGAGGATAAAATATGGTTTATTGAGCTCGTGAAGGAGATTGACTGGGCAAAGATGACGTTTGAGTGGACTAAGACTGGTGCTGACTGGAACAATTCTTCAACACTAAAAATAAAGATACCTCAGCCAGAGGCTGAGTCTGGGTCTTCTAGCTCTGCTAAAAGAACTACATCTCGCGGTTTTGTAGCACTTGTTGAGTTCCAGTTCCATACAACCAGTCGTACAAATATGGCGGTTCGCTGGTGCTACGATAATCTTCTAGATATCTTCAGAGATCACTTCACTATTACCACCCTTTAAAGCGCTGTCGTGAGCTTTAAACAGAACAAATATTCCTTAATCTCCTTATCATCATTGTACTCAAACGATTTAAAACGCTTATAATCACGCTCCACAACTGTAACACTACCACATTTTTCCATTAATTCAATCATTCTACTCTTTGATACTAGACTTTCACTATTGTAAGATAGGAAAATCCAGTCAGTCTTAAGATTCTTAAAGAGTTTCTCGAACGCTTCTTCAACTGTTTTACCCTTTTTACAGAATGGCGAGATGAAACAGTCTGTAGGAATACCTGTTTTCCCTTTTAGAGTAGGCTCCTTCAAAAGTTCAGTGGGTGTTTTAGCAATAATGTTGAGAGGAAAGTAGTTCTTAGAGTATTGACGTTCATTATAGGGTGGGTCCAAATATACTGCGTTAACTGATACCTTGCCTATTAATTCATCACTTAGAACATTGTGATTAAATGTTTTTGAGTCTAGAGAAGCATTGGAAGTAACCGTGTGAACTGGAATAAATTTAAGTTCTTTCTTTGCTTTATCTTTAAAGTTCTTCAAGTAACATCCATATACTGCTGGAACATTACTTACTGCATCTGCGCTAACAATTAATGATGCTAGAATAAAGGTATATTCTTCTTCGCTTAGTTCTTGGTGAAGTTCTTCAATTCGTTCACGAACATAGTCGATTTTCTGAGCATTCTCTACAGTAAAGAATTTTCGCTCTGATTCTTCATATGGGCTATAGTTCTTAGTTACATATCCAGACTTTTTACTTGTCTCCAGTTCTTTATTCAGAGTTTCAATTGTAGCTTTACACTTATTACTATATACTGATTCTGTAAAAGCACGTGTAATGATAGAACTGAAGAGTTCTGCGTCATTCGAAATTACAGTTGAACCAAGGGTGCGGAAATGATGTGAAACAATTCCAGTTCCAGCAAACAGATCTGCGATTCTTTTGTCGGTAAGGGAGGTCCATCCAGTTTTCTCTTTTATATTTGAAGTAATCCAATCTAGAAGTTGGAATTTAGACCCAATATAATTCAGTCGCTGAACTTTGTCGCTAACTTTTCTTGAGGATTGGGGGTCTTTTGCTATAATCTGTACTGGTATAGTGTCCTGGAGAAGAGTTATGAGATCCGCTTTCTTTTTTGTACTATACCCTTTTAGTTTTTTCTCCTTGCAGAGTGAAATTAGGTCGTTGCGTGAAAGTTTACTATAATCTGCCATATGATCGCGTTACTAAAATAACGAAGGAGAATTAAAATCAATTTTCAGCACGGGATAAAAAAAATTGAAATACTTATCTAATAAAAATAAGGTTCAGTATCATTCAACTTAATACTCTACACCTTATTTCCAAGATCCAAGATGAGCCGTCGCACAATCATTCCTAAGAATAATCAGTCAATGGCTGCGTCGTGCTGCGACCAAGTTAGACGCATCGCCAATGTAATTATAGCCGTCTTACTGTGGCTGGTTACCAGTATTATTAGTGCGATACTAATGATGATTATTGTCGTTTCCTATTTCCACTTTGTAAAGTATATGCTTGAGAAGAATCCTGATGCGCGCTGCGCCATTACATCTATGGTTGGAGCGATATCGTGTCCTGAACGGCATTCTCCTATTATGTGGATTAATCCTTCGTCTTCCTGTACCTGGTATACAGGCTTGCGCCATTATTGTCCAGTTGAGAATTGGAGGTTCTTTGGGGTGTAGAGCAATCAATTAAAATATAAACAAACACACAAACAAAAATAAAATATAAAAAGTTTTTTGATAGCTATTGGGAAAAATTGAAATATTGAGACACTCAAAAGATGTTGAAGTCTGAAGCCTTCATACTCCAACTTGTAAGATGGATACTCCAAGTTATAAGCGCCAAGACAAACGCGATTCCAAGAAAAAGCAGTCGACTCATTCAGTCTACTCTTCCAAGCATACACGTATCTCAGCCGCAGTTGCTGAGAAATCATCCAATACTACGTCAAAGAAGAAAAACAAATAATATTTTTTTGTTTGGATATGCGAAAAAAAATTGAAGTGACTTAGTACTGTATTTCGAGATGCGCCCTGAGACACAGACATTCCAAGTTTTATTCCAAGTTTATCCAAGTTTTATCCAAGCACAAATAATTCCAAGATGGCACAGTTTGTTCGCACACCTATTAACAATGCTGATATACAAAATGTAGTTGACCATACTACTCAGGTCTCCCAGATCTCATATCACGGTCTGCATCCCCCTTCGCCATTCGAAATCAACTGGGACTATGAGAACAACCGTGTTGTTGTTCAGGAATACGGTTACTGGTTCTACCTCAACAGTCCTGACATTGACCACCTCACCATCTATCAGGTACTAGGCTGCCTAGGCTATGGTAATGAACAGGTAGTAGTTACCTGGGCAGAAGATGGATATGCCGACGCTGTGCTCAACTCCAATGTCTCACAGGCAACGCTGAATCAAATTACCCTCTATGCCCCCATCCCTCAGGTTAATAATAATGTACCCGTTCCTCAAGTTGCAGGAGCTCTCAATGACCCAAATGTTCCCAATGCTCCCAATGCTCCCAATGTAGCACAAGCACAAGAACTAGTTGGATAATAAAGTACGTCTTCCGCTACATTCTCAACTAAATATTCATTAATAATCACAAATAAAAGCAAAAAAAGCAAAAAGCAAAAAGCAAAAAAAAGAAATAAAAAACAAAAAACAAAAATAGAAAAATTTTTGTTACTTCATTTCTATCCTTCAATTTTTTCCGAATGAAATTTGACCACTTAACTTTTCTTATCTTAAGATAACAGAATGCCTCGCTCCAAGAAACCATTGCCTGAAAGTCAACCTTTAAACCTGGTAAAGACCAAGGTGAAACGCCCTGTTGTTGCTAAAAATGCTATCAGCCTATTCAGTGGTGCTGGTGGTGATTCATATGGTCTTATCATCGCTGGATATGGTGTAGTTGCATTCTCTGAATTTAAGAAACCAGCCATCGCCACACACCTTAAAGAATTTCCTTCCTGTCGCCTTCTTGTTTGCCCTGAAACCGCTTGCGCAGACATCACAAAGATTCCTGATGAAACATTCGAATACTATTCAGGGCAAATAGATATTATATTTGCTGGATTTAGTTGTCAAGGCTTTTCAAATGCAGGTAAAAAGCGTATAGATGACCCGCGCAATGAAATGGTATATGAATTTGTTCGAGCCACTAAGATAATTAAACCAAAGTATATTATTGGTGAAAATGTAGCTGGCCTTCTTTCACGAAAGGGAAAAGATCCTAAAACGGGAAAGCTACGACCTGTTATTGATATTATTCGTGATATCTTTACAGAAATTGGTTATAATATTACTTATAAGGTTCTTAAGGCAACCGATTTTGGAGTACCTCAAGAGCGTAAACGGCTAATTATTGTCGGCTGTAAAGCTGACCTCGGCCATCCACATATGCCTTGGGATTCTCTTGTTTCACCTACTTTTTCAAAAAAAGCTTCCATTCGCTCATTTCTTGAAACACACCTCGAAGGCGCTGTAGAGTTTAACGAAGATAATATTCCAGAAGGCCTATCTCCTCACTACACTAACGGTGAGACTCAGACGAAACGTTACTGGATTACCACAAATGCTACTAAAGCAACTGGAAAAGCACATCCAAATCTTATTCGTCTTGTCAATGGTATTCGTAATAAGTCTTCAAAGGAAAAAGAAGAAGAAGGCGAGGATGATACTCCACTTACAATTGAGGGTGGTTTAATTTCATTTGGAGTTAGGAAAAGTGCGTATCACGGTCAGGTATTGGATCCTGATATGCCAAGTAAAACTATCATTTGTACATATGGAACCTGTCCGCGTTTATTTGTCGGTCTTCATAATCCAGATGAAGGCAAATTCTGGGTTCGTTGTCTCTCTATAAAAGAACTCGGACAAATTCAAGGATTTCCAGCAGAATATCAATGGCAAGGAAACGAAAAAGAAATCATTACTCAGATTGGAAATGCGGTCCCTCCTGCTCTATGTGAATCTGTTGTACGCACTTTGCCAAACATTACTTTCAAGCCACAGCCACAAACAAATACCTCAACTGAAAAAGATGATAATGAAGATAATGAAAACTAAATAGATAAAATATAAAAGAATATTTAAAGCAAAAATAAAAATAAGTTATTCAAACTAACATATTTTTATTTGAGGTAGCTACTTAGGAAAAAATTGAATATCAGCTTTAAGCTGATTAAAGCTGCAGAAATATACCAAGACTACTTAAAGCCTTCCACGTAATCCACGAAATCCAAGAATGTACAACAATTATGGTCGCCCTATTCGCAGCGCTGCTCGCCTTGCCGCCATTCGTATCTCTGAATATGCACGCGATGACATTACCTCCTCTGACTCAGATGACTCAAAATCTCCTATTCCTAATCCTGATAAGGGTCTAGAGCGCGCACAATTCGGCGGGTATGATAGTACTATTTATATAGTCAAGTATCTACTTGAAGAGTGCGAGAATTCTAAGAATCCTGAGGATCGTATTGAGATTGCATCTAAGATGTTTGATATTCTCAATAAGAATCCTAAGATTCTCATCTATGAGCCAAAGTTTCGCAATGCTGTTATCGATAAGCTAAATGAGGCCGAAGAACTTATCAAGAGGCGCAAGGATGCCTTCAATAAGACCAAGTATGCTAAGGCAATTGATATGATGAAGCTATCTATGCGTGTTAACATCTCTAACTCTAAGATGCGCAATAATATCTATGCACATCTAGGCGCTATTAATACCATTCTCTCTGACTATGCTATATGGATGAACAGTGATACACTTAAGAATAATATCAATTCTCTAAGCAATACTCTCAAGTTAACTGAGACGCATCCTGATTATATTAATGTTCATCAGTAATTGCTTTCATTAATAATAAATAAAATAAGCTAAATATATTTTTCTTAAAAAAAAATTGAAATTATATTTGGCATAATATAAGGATATCGCGTCATTATACATTCTTTGTAATCCAATTAATCCAAGTAATCCAAGCAATCCAAGATGTCTTCCAAGCTCAGTGCCGCCTCCAAGCCCTTTGTGCCCGCTGCGATAAACGAGATGGATTTCATCTCCACTCCTATTCCCACGCCTGATAAGTCCGCACTCGAGTACCCCTTCTCCTACATCAAAGGCAGTGAAAATAATTGCGATGGTTTTGCTGAGTGGGACACAAATAACTTCGCTGAGGGCGTTCTCAGTGAGGAGAAGTGCGATGCTGGCAATTTTCCTAACAACATTGTCGAGTTCTATTGGATTCACAAGGGCCACAACGACGAGGATGCGTGGGAGCTCCTCTGTAAGCTCGACAATGGCAACTTCGCCTTCTATAGCGCCTGGTGTGACTACACAGGCTTTGACTGCCGAGGTGGAATGAAGCTTATTGTCAGCAAGGACCTCAGACGACTCTTCTACGATGGTATGTCTAGGAGCAACCGCAAGAAGTGCTTTGAGGATAAGATGGCATCTCATCCCCCAAGCTCGCATCTGTAATAAACCCTGTGAAGCCCAAAAAACCAAACAATAAAAATAATAAAAACAATAGAATTTTCTAATACGTATATGGGGGAATTTATAGAATATTACTTTAAACTAAATAAAATATAAAAATAAATTTTTATTATTTGCGCAAAAAAAATTGACGGCAAAATATCGCTTTATATTAATCAGACACGAGTCCCAGCCAACTATACACTCTATCTGCCTTCCAAGTTTAACAAGTTCTAACAAGTTCTAACAAGTTCTAACAAGTTCTAACAAGTTCTAACAAGTTTTAAATAATCCAAGATGAACTCCTCCATTGATTACACCCCTGTTCTCCTTGCCCAGCTCACCGACCTCCAGATGCGGGTCACCAAGCAGGATGCCACTATTGCCGCTCTTAAGGCAGATGTTGAGCGTCTCACTGGTCACTCCGTCTGTGTCAGTGATGCTTCTACAATGCGTACTTCTGTGCCTCTCCGCCCCAGTGCGCAGGAGTACAAGCCTCACAATGATTTCAGGCCTCAGAGCACCTTCAGGGCTCAAAATGGACCTCATGATGGCTCTTGCCCTCGCTCGCCACTTGTACCTCGTGATGCGCACAACGTGCGGGGTGGTGCTGGTGGTGCTAGTGCACCTCGTTCTCGCCCCAGGGTTGCTGGCGGTGATGCTGCACACAAGCATCCCACTATGAGCCTCTCTGATGTACTCGAGAAGGATGAGAGCGTCACCATTCAGGTCGGCACTGGCAAGGATGCTGAGGGCAAGTTCACTTACACCACTGCTCAGGCTACCTTTGATGGAACGGATCTTACCGTCACTGCCTGTGAGCTTGTCAAGTCTCTTGTAGGAATGAAGTCCTCTAAGCCTGGCGAGATTCTCTACAAGTTCATCGATGAGCTCAAGAATGCTGGCCATATTACTAAGACCTTCACCATCGCTCCTTGGAGGCTCTGCTCTGTCGTTCGTAATGGTTCTATGATGACTCTTGAGCAGCTCCGCGCTCCAATGTCGGCTAAAAACACAGTGACCAAGTGTAGCAACTAAAAGCGTAGCAACTAAAAACACTCTAACAAAAAACAAAAAATTATTAAAAAAATTAATATAAAAAATAAATATATTTTTGTTAGAATTCTGTTACACAGCAACAGGCATCTCTATATCAACATTCGCACTATGTCCAATTACCTCCTTGCAACGCAGAACAGTTGATGGACCGAGCTGAAAATCGGCTGGCATTTGATTCCAATTAATAGCATTTGTAGTACGCATCCCTTTTTTACTACTCTCGTGACACCATACAGGAGTTCCAGCCGAATAGATCTCGTGATCCCAATCATCCGCAAAACGAGTATTCACTAATTTTGGCATAGTGCGACTGAGAAGCCCCATCATATTACCACCAAGTAATGAACTACCAAATCCATTTGACCAGCCTACCTCTTCATCATCATACTCTGCTGCTTTTTGAGATTCATTATGGGTGTGATAATGTTTGGTTGGGAAAAAGAGCTGAGTATTTGCCTGAATATCATGTGAATATGCGAATGGTTCATAATCGACAGCTCCATTCTTTAATTTACAGAGTATAATCCCAAAATTAATTGGATAAGAAGCATTGAGAAACTCTATAACCTCTCGAGTCAGGATTGTAAATCGAGGCGGAATGCGATCAATATCGCCTAGAGATGGAACAAGAATAACCTCATAAGAACCGTGAAATTGAATTGGAATCATACCTCTTTTAGAACTTGTAAGTGATATACCATATGTTGCTGCTCCCTTAGGCGTACGAATATCAAATGAATTATGACACTGTGTAAAAATATCATTTGGAACATACTCAAACTTTACAGAATGCGGAGTTGGGACTGGAAGACATAACGCATTTACAGAAGGTTCATCCTGCTTTGCCCAAGGTGTTACAACAGCGTTACTATAAACCGTTAGTTGACGTTTCCCATTACGAGATGGAAGACATAGAATTTTGGTTGAATTAACTGATAAAACTGGGCCACTAATAATTGACATTATATCTAATTATTGATACTGAATATATATTATATTAAAGTCTTTAATATCCAAAAATTGAATAGTCATAATACATATATAAAGGTTACGATTTAGACTATACTGTTGGGTAATTATTCCAAGAGACATATAATGCCACTCCACGATTATACAAAACATATTTACGAATCAGCAACAGACTCTGCATACATTATTCGATTTCTTGACTATCTTATTAGGAAGCATTTTAAGCGTACAACTTTTACTGTAAATGGTATTATCGCAGAACCCCTAATTACAGGCGTTCTAGAAAATGTTAAAACTAAAGAGCGCTACCATTCCTTAGCAGAATTCTATACTACTGTAACTAAGTCTACAATCAAAGATAATGATGTTAGCCTCTTAGCAAAAATTAATATTACTAAAGATTGTTCTGTAATGCGTATAATTTGTAATGTGAAAGAAGACTATATTCTTGAATTCTTTGACCAGAAATACAGGGCATTCTTGATATATCGTGATATTAGAAAGCGAATTCGGCAATATACTTCAAATGATATGAGCAGTGAAGTTAAACTATTTTGGGATGGCAATGAATATTATTTGAGTCATACAAAGATTGAGTGTGATGATACTTCAAATACTTATAGTTGCTATAAACTACTAGAGGCATATGAAGATGGTGTTGTTGAAGGTCTTTACTATTGTGGAGAAAATGGAAGATATTTAATTACTGATGCATAAATAGTACCTAAATAATACAAATGTATTTATATTAAATGGATAAAATTAAATATACTTTTTTTGGCGAGTATTTTGGATTATATGATCCTTTTCCTGATAGTGACGGTTTATATAATGGATGTATAATACCATTGAATCAAGCACTGTTTTTATATAGAATTACACATATTAGTTTCATTACAGCAGCTATTGGCTTAATAAATAATTATACTTGGCTTGCTTCTGGTACCGCCATTGGTTCATGTATTGCTCATTTATATTGGTATAATCCAAGGTATAACTGGATAAGAAGATTGGATATTGCGACAGTTCAGGTTCTTATCTGGACACATTTATGGACAGCAATAGATAATCCACGATTTACACCCTATATTAGCATTCAAATTATAGGTGCAATATTTTATATACTAGGACTATATTTACATAAACACAAAGAAGTATGGGGCTCTACTATTTTTCATAGCTTAGTACATATATGCGCCAATTTGTCTCTTATTATATTATATACATCCTAGACTTGTAAAATATATACCAATTTATCACATATTATAACTAAACAAAAATATATTTAATATTTTTGTTTTGTGTTTTTGTATTTTAATTCTGTTTTTGTTATGCACTTTTTATAAAATTGCAGCTTAGATCTTCTGAATCATACCATTCTCAGAACTGCGCACAACATCCTTCTCATTTAGTACCACAAACCCACTCTTCCAGTCAGGATGACTCTTCAGATCGTCAATCACTGAGTGCGTTCCAAAATAGGGATGGGCAATCACTTCATTATCATAGAAGTTGTGACCTAGCGTTACAACCTGATAGCCATTGAGTTCTATAATGTGACCTGACTCAAGAACCAGATTGTAATAGGCCTCAACAAACATCTTTTCAGTAACACCCACATCCACTGGAAAGACCCACTCACCATCTTCCTTCAGTTTCATAGGATGCCAAGATGTAATCTTAAGGCCCATTGGAAATGTCACCATATCCACCTCCTTTTGTACTGGAGTATAAAGCACTGCTAGCACCTTGTGACCTCCCCAGACTATATCACCCTTCTTCAGATCAGCGATACGCTTGATACAAATATCTGCCATCATAATCTTACAGTCCGCCGTGAAACAGCCGCCGCTGCTCTGATGAAGACTTGCCATAGAGGCGACTGGTACATAGGTGCCATTGCCACCACCATACGCATATGAGGCGGCAACCGCAGCAGCGCAAGAAGCAGTTGGCGGTGGGAGACTCGTGAAGATTTCATCACCACGATCAATCAGGCAGCGCGTACTGGCAGAACCATAGATTGTGGAGCACGCATCCTTGAAGTTAATTGGCCACTGATTCTTGTGTCCACCCAGAACACCAGGCACATAGTGACGCCCCCAACGACGGAAGGCATCTCTGGATGCAAATGCCTTTCCAAGCTGACCTTTATAGATATCAGGATCCGCCAAATCAACAAGCAGTGCCTTTATCGAAGGATTTGATGCCTGAGCCCTACAGGCTGATACGAGTGATCCAAGATCATAGTCAGAACCTGCTTCAGCAGTTGTAAGGGCGTCCTGTAGTTCAGTTACAAGCCGTGCGTGAATCAGTGGCCAGGCAACCTCTGCTGCCATCACTGTAGGAGTTGCCGCCGTTAGTGTGAAGGAGGCGTGATCTATCGTGTTATCTGCTGTCGCTGTAATTTCTATCACTGGGTCGCTTAGGGACAGAATGAGATCGCGAGTTTGGCCCGCCTGGAGGAAGCCAACTGGAATACACTGGCCCTGAAGAGGAAGATGTACCTTGACACCGCGATATTGACATGTCATCAGATTAGCCAATAGATGGATAAAGACTGTGCCAACCATACTGCCATCTGGAATATAGTTAGCCGTACCGCTACCAATATTGGATAGTGAGCGGAGTAGTGGCATATCAAGTGCATCTCCAAATCCATAACCGACCGTGTGAAGAGTCAGCTTTGTAGTCGGATGCGCATCAAGCCACGCACGGAATGTATCAGGAATGCCGCGCGGCGGGCTGTAACTAGGATCGGACTCGCCGTCGGTCTGAAGAATGATGACAACATTCTTATTAGTTACAGATTCAGCAATTGTGAGAGCCTTCTGCAGACCAGCCCATATTGCCGTGCCACCTGTTGGGCGAATCCTAGGCAGACAGGCCTTAGCTGCCGCACGTCCTCCAGCTGTCATCTGTGTACGAGGAAGGGCAATAGTGGCTGCGTTGTCGAAGAGTACAAGTGCCATCTCATCCTCATCGCGTAGAAGGCCAATCTGTGTTGCGACAGCGTGGCGGACTAGATCGGCGCGGCTGAAGGCTGCTGCATCTGATGTCCTCTGTGTAATATCAACCGACGAGTTGCCCATTGATCCACTGATATCAACAACTGTGATGAAGACAGTTGCCATCGTTGTATCCGCCTCCATTTCAGGAACAGAGAGTGCAATGTGAACCTTGTCAGTATCAGTGATGCGCCTTGCAACAATGCTAATGGGCGGAGGCGACTGCTTTGCGGTGCTATCACTGCCACCACCACTTGCTGCTGCGACACTTGTAGCAGCCAGGTATACAGAAGCCAATGCTGCATCACGTAGTGCGACGTTGACGTGCAGCTGTGACGGGCTCGTCTGAATCGGAATACGACATGATGGGCACGTAGGTACTTGATAGCGGTTAATACACGCCTGAATGTGTTGCGTCAAACAGGTCTTACAGTAGTTGTGAGCGCCACACAGAGCCGTTACAGGGTCGTGGAAGGTATCTTGGCAGATAGCACAAAGCATATTCTCGTTCGTGGAAGACATATCTGAGATTTAAGCTTGGATATTTACTTGGAATAGTTACTTGGAATAGAGCTATAACTTGGATATTACTTTATAGTACGCGGCATATCTTTAGATTTGGTTGCCGCTACATTTCAATTTTTTTCTTTAAGTACCCTGATATATTTACCAGCTTAAAATATGTTATTAATTTATACTAATAAAATGAATGACTTTTATACTTTTTGGTCTATTTGTTTAGAGACAGGATATTTCATTGGAAAAATTACATCTGAATATATCTGCGATCGCTCTGATAAATTACTTGAAACTTATGGCGGACACGGGGCTAAGAAAAATATAAAATTGATATAATTTCTGAGCTCTAAAAAAAAGATACGCACCTATTAATTCCAAGAGAGATATAAGATGCCTTACCGTTATTCCAAGATTTACAATGCTACTCAAGCCGCCTGGGCTTATAATCTTGCTGGAGAAGATGATCCTAAAAAGCTCTGGGCTGACAACGACTGGGAAGAAAATGATGCACTTGTAGGATTCTATTCTGATACTGCGGCTGAATTATATAACGTAATCTTCTGTCTCCCTGGTTATGCCATTTACGTACAGACTCAAGATGAGAAGGACAAGGCTAATTTCCAATATGGAGATTTGGAACTTCGTATTCCTCCTGCCATTATTGTAAATCTCAATAATGCATATGATACAGATTTCCTTCACACAAAGGTCCACCCATCAGATATGGATGACGGGGAAGATGATGCGTGCGATGGGGAAGACGACGTTAATGCGTGGCTCGATAGCGCATGCGATGAAGAAGATGCTAAGGAAGATGCTAAGGAAAATAAGGTATGTGATGGAAATTCAGTATGTGATTGTGAGTCAAATGAAACTCTTCTTTATTCGCCAATTCTTGAAAATCAACGTATAATTAACTTCCTTTATTGCTGCCGAGATAACACAAATAGTCAATTTAAGAAGGCTGCTTACTCTAAGGCAATTAATGAGATTCACAGTTATCGGGCAAAAATCAATCGTAATTCCTGGAAGCCTTGTACTATTGGTTCCAGTATTGAGCGTAAGATTAAAGAGTTCCTTGATGGTATTCCTGAAAGTGACATCATTAACAGCTAAATTAAATAACTAATATAAATAAAAACAAAGAAATATATTTATTTTTGTTTTTGTTTTTAATTATTTAGATAATTATTCAATCAGCATATCAATACTATTCTCTCCACAGAACTTGGCGATAGCAGACATCTTCTCTAGACCAATATGACCCATTCCTACCATTGCGTGACGATCCTTACAACTTCCACAGCATTCAGACGAATCATTGAAATGAACTAAACGTAATAGATTATGGTTATACGATGCCTTTACATATTCTAGCGGTTCGTGTCCATTTGCAAATACATGGCAAGTATCCACACAAACCGCGATGTTTTGTGATCCAAAACTATCCACAAATGTCAAGAATTCATCTTGTTCCTGTAGAGTCTCTGTACCCTGCCCCGCAGGTGTCTCTAGAAGCAATGGACATCCTGGAGTACCATAAGGAAGAACAGCCTCAATCATTGTACGCATTTTCTTTACACCTACTTCATACTTATCTGAAGTATGCTTTCCAGTATGAACAACTACTCCCTTAGCACCTAGTGCACTACCATATTGTAGAAGGCGTTGTAGATAGTTTTCTTGCCAATTATCCGCAGAACTCGATGAGAGATTAATCAAGTATGGCGAATGAATATAGAGAATAATATTGTTCTCCTCAAGATATTCTGTTGCTGCTGCGAGATCCGCATCTTTTACTGATAACCGAGTATTTTGATTTCCACCCAAGAATATCTGATAGGGAATATTTGGTGGCAAACCCTGTACAGTTTGGAGAAGTGTTGGTGCCTTCTTTGTATGACTGCCAATTCCATACCGCTCTACAAGTAAGGACGCTGTCATAAATATTCCAATATCAAATGCGGGTTTGGCAAGAATTAGATTCTTTGCTTTTGAGACAAGTAGGCTTCTGAAATACTTTCTCTTAGGCCACATACGCGCATCAAATGTGATAACTGTTTGCTGAAGAGGTAGTACTAGAATTGCTTGACTGTAGGAGCCATCACCTAGGGCTACATAGGAACATAGCTGAAGCATAAAGTAGTTGATGTCGTCATCTAGCTTTGAACTAGTTTTGACTTCCATAACAGTTTTGCCACAGATTCCGTCAGGATGGCCCTCTACACAATCATACTTGAGTTCCTGATTCTGTAGAATCTCGTATGGACCTGCGCCATTAAATTCGGCTAGTTTAATCTTGAGCTCTTTACGGGTTTTCTCAATCTTCTTTATATAGTCTGAAGTTGTTTTACTCTTTTTTATTTTAGCCTTTATGGTTTCATCTAATATAACTCCCAATTTAGCGAGTTCATCGATAGGTGAATCATTTGTAATGGGTTCAGAACCGAGTACAAGTGCTTCAGTAATAAGACCAACTAGACTGTATTTTTGGTCATAGGGTAGTGCGCTTAGAATCGCATTTGGAAATAGTCCCTTGGTGTCAGATGGTAGAATTATTTTAGGGATATATTTGAGGAGGGGGCGGCGACCTGTTCCCTTAAGACCGTCGAGAATTTCACGAATGCGAATTGACATTTCTTGGTACAGAATCGCTAGAAGCTCAGCTGTAAGGTATGCTTGGAATACTTGGAATGCGTGGATATTAATACTTGGAGTTGCTCAACTTCCATTTATTGACACAATGATTTCAATTTTTTTTATAGTATATTAATCTTAAACGAATTACATTACCATCATAGAACAAATAGTAAACATTTTTGATTTGATATGAAATCGCACAACGGCTTTAAATAGTCTGGGCGCATATAAGAACTTAAATTTCCAAGATATTAATCAGAATGTCAGAATCTCCAAGCAAAAATATATCTAAAGGGCCAAAAGTTGGCAATGGCTGGTTAATTGATTATGAAAATGAAAGGGTTAAAGATGAACCTTGGACTCATATTCTTAAAATAGTTAAATTCAATAAAGAACAATATACATATATAACATCAAAGGATATTGAAAACGCAGGTAAATCGTGGACAGGAAAAGCAGATAATATGCAACCTCGGCTTCTTGCATATCAAACATCTTTGGAAAATAGACCAAATATATTCAAGGATAATAACTTATATATTATTCCTGTTAAAAATGGCACATATCTTCTAACGCAACATAATATATATAAAGAATATTAATAGAAATTCTAGCTCATTAATTCTATCTATTGGAAATAGCGAGACATCTACTATAGATAACGTTCGCTATAGTGGAATACTTGAAAGATCTGAAATATTAGCAGAGCCTATTACTCATGGGCCACTCCTTAATGGTCGTCATCGCTGTAATATTGATATCACTCTTAATGGGGAACCACATGAAATACGTGGTGTTCAATATGAAATAGATGCCTGTTTTGAAAGTCAAAATAAGATATTAACCATCGAAGGCAAATCATCTAATAAAAAGATTGATTCATTCAATATTCGTCAATTATTCTTCCCTTATAAGACACTAAAAGAGCAAATTGGTAATAAAAAAGAAATTATATGCCTATTTATTCACGAACTTAATTCAATTATTAATATTTGGAAATTTACTTTTGAAAATTCAAGTGAACTTAATAGTATTAAACAAACTGGATATTATAGATACAAATTAATTTAATTGCTAATCAGTACCTCATTTGTTGTTGCCTCAGGATTCGTCGAATTAATCGCCCGCCTGACAGAAATTATTTTTGTTTCATACTTTGGAGCAACAAATGCATCCCTTACCAAGCTAACATTTGCATTACTCATAACCCATTTCACATTATTTTCTGTCATTTCTTCACACATCTTAAATAGAGTATTATGCGCATCTAAATCAAATCCATCTGCGGTATACCCAACAAATGATTTCTCTGTTTCTGGAGCATATGGTGGGTCTAAGTAAACAAAGTCACCCTTCACCACCTTCTTTATAGAATCTTGAAATGGTTGTGCTATAAACTCTACACTCTTAATTAATTCAGATATGGCTCTGATATGTTCTTCATCAATAATACCAGGATTTTTGTAATTTCCAAACGGTACATTAAATCCATTTGGACCTTCACGATATAATCCACGAAAACATGTTTTGTTCATAAATAGTAACATAGCAGACGCACCAATTGTACTCTTATCGACTAGTGTATTAAATTTTGAACGAATCCAATAATAATATGATTCTTCTGATGTTTGCGCTTCTTCTTTGCTTTTAGGTGCTCTATTTACTCCAGAATTACCACATTTTGAGAAATCATCAATTAAGAGCATAACTTCTCTAATAAGTTCATTGGGATTTGATTGAATATTTTTATAGAGTGAAATAATATTTGAGTTAAGGTCACTCGCATATATTTTACCTGAAACAGTAATTTTACCTTCTTTAATATATGAAAGAAGTCCTAGAAGAACACTTCCGCCTCCTAAGAATAGCTCGTGATAGTTAGATATTCTAACTGGAAAGTGTGATAGGACTTCACCTAGAATTTGTGTTTTTCCTCCAACCCATTTGATAAATGGTTTAGTTTTTTCTACTATAATTGAGTTGACACTGTTTGTAGTAATGAGGTCAATTAACTCAGCTTTCTTTTTAGTACTATAACCTTTAATACCATTTGCTTTACAAAGCGCCATAAGTTCTCCACGTGTTTTCTTACTATAGTCGGACATACTACTTTGTACCTATTTACAACTCTAATATTGCTTATTCAATTTTAGTGCCAACCAAAAAAAAATTGAAATCGCGCAGCGGCTTTAAATAGTCTGGGCGTATATAAGAACTTAAATTTCCAAGACATATTTCAAGCAGAATGGCAACCTTCCCTGAACTCCAAGGTACCGCAACAACTGGTAAAACTAAGACGTGGTCTATTCGTGTATTCGATCGTACCTCTACCACCACAACAGACCTAGTTGGCGTGATTGAAACCACACACGGGTACGTTGATGGTAAGAAGCAAGTAAACGAAAAAATTATCTCAGAAGGCAAAAATATCGGCAAGAAGAATGAGACAACCCCTCTTCAACAGGCGATTAGCGAGGCTAAATCCTCTTGGGTAAAGAAGAAAGAGAGCGGTTATAGCCCTGTCACTAGCGAAGGAGATGCTGTTATTGCAGCAGGAGGAGCGGGAGGAGCAGGAGGAACAGCAGATGATGCTGCGAGTGTTGATAGCGCAGTAGGTGAAACCAAAGGTACAAGCGGAACGAATCGCGGTAAGGGCGTTACTGAGGACGTCCCTAGTCCTATGCTCGCTCACGACTACAACAAGCGCGGCAAATCCATCAAGTTCCCCTGCTTTGTCCAGCGCAAGTTTGATGGCACTCGCTGTGTAGGTATGCCTGGTAAGGGCCTCTTCTCTCGCAATCGCAAGGCATATCCTCATCTCGAACACATCGTCGCAGAGATTAATAAGCTTCCTCCATCTATCGTACTTGATGGCGAGCTCTACTCAGACACTCTCACATTTCAGGAGATCGTTGGCCTTGTAAAGCAAGATACTCTGAAGAAAGGCGCTGAAGAGAAACATCTTAAAATTCAGTTTCACATCTACGATATCATTAATGATATGCCCTATGAACAGCGTTACGCGAATCTTCAAATGCTCTTCAATAAGTATAAGTTTAAACATCTTGTATTTGTAAAGACGGATATGTGCGAATCTGAAGAGAGGATGAAGGAGCTTCACGCAGCATATGTGGCAGAGGGCTATGAAGGGATTATGTTGAGAAATAAGACTGGACTTTATAAAAATTCCCGCTCGGCGGATCTTCAGAAGTACAAATGTTTCGAATCAGAAGAGTTTGAGATTATTAATTACAAACAAGGGGAAGGACAGGAAGAAGGATGTGTAATTTGGGTATGTAAAACATCTGAGGGTAAGCTATTCAGTTGTCGCCCTCGTGGTACGCGTGAAGACCGTGTTGAGCTCTTCAAAAATGGTGATAAATATGTTGGTAAAATGCTTACCGTGAAATTTCAGGAGCTCACCAATGATAAAGTCCCTCGTTTCCCAGTAGGCATCACTTTCCGAGATTATGAATAATACCTAAAAGTAAATAATTCAAAGCAAAAATAAATATAAATATTTTTTATTACATAATCACAAAATTTGAACTCGATGGATGAGATTAGATAAAATATCATCCAAGAATGTCTGATAACATTGAACCTGTTGAAGCTACGACTGCGACTGCGACTGCTACTCCTGCGACTGCGACTGTTGCTACTGCGACTACTAAATCCAAGCGTCTAAAAAAGGAAAAGGTACCAAAGGCTGAGAAGCCTAAAAAGGAAAAGGTACCAAAGGCTGAGAAGCCTAAAAAGGAAAAAGTAGATAAGTACAATGGTTTTAAAGTTCCTGCTAGAACCGGTCCCAGTTCTACTAGATGCGTTAATCACATTTACGATATGATTAAAGAGGCTGCCCCTACACTACTTGAAAGAGATGATGTTCGCACAGCATTCAATAACTTTGTGGAGTGTCTTCGCAAGTATGATACTGAAATAGAATCCTGGGTACCACCCAAATATAATAGGTATAGTATAGGTATTAAAATTGATGAAACTAATAAATATTCCAATCTAAAAGGGCTTACTTACCGATTTAAAAATGAATACAGCGCATATAACAATCCTGATATAAAGAAGAAACTCACAGATGATATAATTATTATACTTAATGCATATAAACCTCTATATGAACTAATTAAACGCAATGTAGTTCCTTATATGGAGGTTAAAGAGTGGGAACTCAAAAGCAAAAAAGATATCAATGTATATCATAAATATATGGAGAAACTAGAAAGAGATGTTAAAACTTATGAGCAATGCGTCAACCAAACTCGTAAAACTATTTGTGAATATGCTCAGAAGTGTCTGGCGCTACAAACACCTCCTAATATTACCACATTTGATTAGATACTAAAATAAATATACTTATACAAATTATAATTTATTTTTATTCAAATACTCCTGTGGCATAGTTGTATTTATACTCCTTAATTTCTTCTAATTCTTCATCCTCTTCAGTATATGGTACTACATAGTTATCTTCTGAATCATTATCATATAAATCATATTCTGTATTATTCTCTAATCTATATTCGTCATATTGAACAGGCTTATCTTCAGTATAGTATTCTGGCTTGATATTGTGACTATATCCATAAGCTTTATGAATACGTTTCATTTCATTTTTTTCAACATTAATACACTCTTTATAAAAATTAATATTCTTATATATTTCAGAAATTGTTACACGAATATCTTCCATTTCTTTTTGTCTTTTACTATATGACAGTTTATACCCTGATTTCTTATTTACATATCTTAGAAGTATTTCATTAAAAAAATTAATGTCCCAATAGAGATTATCAATCTCTCCATAAGAACGATTAATACTTTCTCTTGATTGCCGTTCTGCCCTTTGAACAAATTCTTTCATTGACGTTTTCATTTATGCGCCTTATATTTATATATTATAGTTTATTTAAGCCATTTATGAACAGGCATCCTTTTACAGATATACCGCCGTCCTTCACGCCGAGTCCATCGCCCATATCGCTCCTCCCAATCACAACTATCATATGAACTACAACTATATTTATCATCATCCTCTATTGCAGTTTTAAGTGCCTCATATTGCTTTACATATTCTTCTATATCACAGAGTTTGTAAGAGGTTGTATAAAGATATTCGTAATCGGTATTCCATTTGTAAATGTTTTTTGTTTTAAGAATCTCTAAGAGGGCTTTAAATTTAGTTTCATCGTGTACTGGTGTGCTAAGATTATCGTTAATTACCTTGTAGGTTTTTGAGCGAATAAGATTCATCTTTTGTGCCTTGGGTTCATATTTCTTCAACTTTTTTACATACTTAGCCTTGCGTTTCCCCTTGCGAATACAGGGATTGTATTCTGTGTCGGAATGCGAGTCGTTATTGGTTTCATCGTTAGACATTTTAGATATATTCGACGCATTATAAGTCTCTGATTCACAGTCAGACATTTTAGCAGTAATGAGTAATTAGTTGAATCTAGGAAGGCCTTGGATTATAACTTGGATTAGCGTGTCAGGGCTTGGATTATAACTTGGATTAGCGTGTCAGGACTTGGATTATAGCTCACAACTATTTTATGGCTGGATCACGATTTCAATTTTTTTTCAGCATAAAATTTGAGAGTTCGGTTGATTCTAAATAACCATACAAGCACACTTTATTCCAAGATATTATTAGTAAAAAATGGGCGCAGATTGGTATAATGCCTTTTCCTTCTTCGGCTACAAAATTACAGTACCCAGTGATACCACATATCCCAAGTTTGTTAATCGCCTCTTTGGACCTAGCAGTATTCTAGAAGAACCATTTACAATTACGGGTATTCTTACCGAGTTTCATAGCCGAATGGATGAGACATCTGATGCAGAGCTCGCCCTACTTAATGAACGTGCTCACATCGTAATTGGATTTTATCCTGTAAATGATCTTGCTAAAATGGCTGAATTGGGTCGTTCACTCGCTGAATATATTGTTGATAATCCTCTCCTTAACGGACTTGAAATTGCTGAAACACCACGATTCTATGCTGGTATTGAATGGTTTGTTGATATATATGAAGAGAACAGTGATAGTGATGATGATGATGATGATGATGGCGATGATGATGATGATGGCGATGATGATGATACTTCAGATGATGATGAACTCAAAATCAGCCCAGAACGTAAACCAAAATGTGATTAAATTACTTGGAAATGTATAACTGTATAACTGCGTAGTAGCTTAAAAATATTCTCAAATATAGTTCTAGAATGGACATAAATACCCTCCTCTTACAACTTAGAAGTGGATTTATCAGCGAAACATCGATTCCAAGTGAATACTTATTAATCTCTGAAGTGGTTGATGCCATTTATCAATATAATTGGTATGTTGGCCCTCAAAGTATGTCTGGATGGACTACACTTATTAGGAATATCAACAATTCGAGTTAATTAATGAATATATTTTTAGTAGCAAGATAGCAAATGGCAGAAACAACTACGACAGATTATACCACGCTCAAGTTACACGAATTGCTTCAGCTTTGTAGAGACCGAGGACTTAAAGGATGTAGTGGCAAAAAAAAAGCGGAGATTATCAACCTACTCAGTAATACTTCCTCAACTGCTTTTAAAGAATGCGACTTCGTTTTACAACCTATGATTACATATATTGGCAATAAACGTAAATTAGTTCCATGGATCGTTGAAGTCATCGAAGAAACAGTTGGCTCTCATTCTCTTCGCATCTTTGACGGATTCGCTGGCTCTGGCGTTGTTTCACGCACTTTAATGCCATTCTGTTCCGAACTTCATACTAACGATATGGAATATTATTCTTATGTTCTACTACGATGCTTCTTAGAAACCCCTAGTTTAGAACAGACGGTGCGAATTGATAAATGCTTTGAAGAAATGGATATACTGTGTCAGAATATGGATAAGAATAGTGTGACTGGATTTATTTCTCGACTATATTCACCCAAAAATACTGATAAACCTGCCGCAGATGAACGTGTATTCTATACACGCGAAAATGCCTTAATCATCGATACATTACTTAAATATATTTCTGGAGTTGACACGGATTTAAAAAATTACCTATTAGGTCCACTTTTAATTAAAGCGAGTATAAATGTCAATACAGCAGGAGTCTTTAGAGGCTTTTATAAGAAAGATGGTATAGGTCACTTTGGTGGTGGCGGTGAAAATGCATTGGAACGTATTCTTGCTCCAATTCAACCTGTTAAGCCTATCTGGTCTAAAAGTGCGTGTAAAAGTTTTTGTTATAATTCAGATATTAATAATCTCATTCTGACATTTGAGAATAACACATTAGATTTAATTTATTTGGATCCACCCTATAATGAACATCCATACGGTTCGAACTATTTTATGCTAAATTTAATTGCTCGCGGCCAAGAACCAACCGAATACTCCAAAGTGTCTGGTATCCCTAAACTCTGGAATAAATCTGCTTTCAATGGTCGCGGCTCAGCCTATGATACAATGCTCGATCTCTTAAGAAATTGTTTGAAAAAAGCTAAATACACACTTATTTCTTATAATAATGAGGGTCTAATTACAGATGATGACTGGACTACAATCTTTGCAGAACTGGGATGCTCAGTAAAAAAGTATGAAAAAGAATATGACACATATCACGGATCGCGAAATCTTGCTGATAGAAATAAAAAAGTTACTGAGATAATGTATTTACTTAGCAAATAAGGCGATAAGGCAGTAAGCCAATAAGACAGTAAGCCAATAAGACAGTAAGCCAATAAGGTTATAAGCCAATAAGGCAGTAAAATTGAATATATCCATCTAAATTTCTAAGAGATATGGGCAATATAATTAATATATTTGCGTGTGCTGAGGAAAGAACTCCAAAGATTCCTAATAAAAATGAGCAAGAGATTACTCAAACCGACCTAGATGCAGTCTTATTGAATATAGAAACAGAAATGTTCAGAGACTAGTTTGAAAGTCTCCGTATAAAAAAATTGAAATGAAATTATTGCGAAACTTAAAAGACACCCTCCTACTAGTTAATTAGTCCAAGTTATATATTCTCATAACTTTCCAGGTTTATCCAAGATGTCTAAGAAATATGTTCCGTCCTTCTTAAGGGACCAGCAGTCAACTTCTAATACTACTTCTAATAACAATAGCGCTTCATTCTGGCCTGGACGGCCTAATGCGACTGCGACTACTGCTGCAACTGCTACTGCCGCTGTAAACACAAATAGTAATAATAAGTTTGCTGTACTTTCAGATGACTTTCCTATGAATAGGCCAGTTGTTAATACAAGCCGTCCTGCTGTAGAAGCCCCAAAGCTTGCTCCTATGACTCTTGCATCTGCCACTTCTAATGGTGCTGTTCCTATGGGTGGTGCTGGTGGTCCAAGTGTGCCAGGAACAGGAACAGGGCCAAAGAAGTCATTCGCTTCTAAGTTTGCTGAACAGGCTAAGATTGCAAACAATCCCAATTATAAACCCCCACCAAAGCCTATCAACTTTCAGTCAGAAGAGGATTTCCCCTCTCTTGGTGGAAAGCCAGTAAATAAAGTCATTACTAAGTCGGAAGTTACTGGTGCGACTGGCACTAACTTTGCTGATATGGCTAAAGGATGGGCTAAACACAAGGAAGACGAAGAAGAAAGAGCACGAATTAAGGCTGAGCAAGAGGAAAAACTACGCCGCGAAGCAATCATGATGCGAAGCATTCCTATCCTTGGTGCTTTCCGTCCTGCTGTAAAAGATGATTGTCATAATGAAGAGGAAGAGGATAGTCATAAATACGAAGAATCCTCACTTGGTGATGATGATAGCTATGAAGTTCCTGAAGGTAATGGAGAGCCTTCTGATGAAGATGACGAAAATGGCGAGTTCAATAGCGATGTGGGATGGGATGGCCGCAAACGAGGCGATCTTTATTAAACTATAAAATCTTTAAATTATATTATAAAGAGATAAAATACATATATTTTTATTTCCGACATATTTAATTTCTTTTAAGAATTTAGATATGGCTCTTAATTATGCCGATTTAAAATACCTATATGGTATTTATAATGATAAAAATGATGATGAAAAATATGATTTCTTAATTCAAATAATAACAGATAACAGAAATAAATATGTTATTAATGTTCTAACAGGTAATTATTTTAAGGTTAGAAATGATAAGTCTTTGACAAAACAAGAAGTTTTTAATAAGTTAATAAATCCAATTTATGATATCACTATTGATACTAGCTCATTCCCTTTATCACTGTATCCTAATCCTAAATCTACAACACAAGAGGAAAGATATAATGATACTATATTATTTAATTATTTTAAAGAAAGATGTAGTCCTCTACCAATTCTACCTGTTATATTAGAACAAGAACGATACTTTATAAAAGATATAGATGAGGATGAGGATGAAGTCACAAATTATTATGAAAATGAACATTTTCACCCAAATGCATTTGAGGAAGATGATGAGGCGCCTGCAACATTAACTCATAAGGTGTGTGATATTGATGTAGTTAATGTAGGATCATGTACATTTATAGATCCTATTTTAAAAACTCCATGCCCTAATAGTGTATTTAGAACAATCACATATATAGAAAAAAGTAAAGAAGACTATGATAAAATTATTAATCGTCTCAAGCCTATTCCTGTCCCTGACTATGGCGGCGGCAAAGGTACTTCGCGGCAATTACAGCGAGGAGGTGCTGTCCCTCCAGCCCTTAATATGTTTATTGAGAGTGAATTAGCTGATATATTTGATGTTAATAATAAACCAGTAACTAAGGTATTTGATGTTATTCAAGAAAATTTTGGTAAGCATATTTCATTAGATGGTCCATTTCAACCTACTATTGATAATCCATCTGCCGCTAATGTACTTCAGGCAGAGATGGAAGCTGTAAAGGCATCCAAGCCGCCACTAGTGCCACTATTAGATCAAATGTCAGATAATATTGGCGGAAATGAAACCTTTAGAGTCTTTAGTTTTCTAAGAAGTTATATAGATCTATATCACGATATAGAAACTTATGCTACTGATTATCGTGATTTATACTATAATGAATTTATAAAAACTATTTCACCTGCCGCTAAGGCCTTTTTGGACCAACAGATTTTGTTAATTAATGAATCTATTTTTACTAGAACAGGCAATGTTAGTCAAGAAAGATGTAAAGTACAAATTGAAAGAATCGCAAATTTATTTATTAGATACTTACACGCTCAAGGTATAGCAACAAATCCCACAGAAAAAGAAAGTGCACGTATAATGTCTGCATCAATTGATAATATTGGCGAACTAACATCTTTAATAGCAACATTAATAGCAGATGGCGTTGTTGGGTTTTTTGTTGAGTCTGCTAATAATAATATTGGAGAAATTTTAGTTAAAAAAGGCGTTCCATTGTATAATTTAACTATAGGAGATTGGGATGCTGGTTCAGGATATAGTGGTGGAAAATTAAAACCAATAATTACACAAATTGGGCCAGCTGGGGCAGGGGGTACAGATATTGTACCCAATATGCCAATTGATATGTTTGGATTATTTAGGGTTGAAGTATCGCCAGATAATAATACACTAGATGTATCAGATGGGAGAGGGGCTTCAGTTATTAATGTAAAGCCTCGACAAAAACTATCAGTAAATAAACTATTAATCGCTGCGGGTAGATCCGCTATAAGGGGTACAGAGGATACAAAACCTAAAAAATTAGAATTTACACATCCAGGCGCTACATGGCGAAATGCCATAATTGCTTTAAAGCCTTGGACAGATTTAATCCAAATAAAAACAATGTCAGGTAGAAAAATTCTTACTATAATTTCTGATACATTATGTGAAACTACTTCTAGAATGTATGGATTATATGATGTCTTATTATGTCAAGGTAAAATTGTTACATATTATAGTTATAATATTAATTCAAGAAATTTAACGGATGAACAAATTAAAAAGAGAGTATTACTTAGATATTTTATAAATATACTTGAATATACCAATTGGATTAAAAAGTATCTTAATCTCTGGTTTACAAAAAGAATTAATACACTAACACAAATAATTCGTGAATCATATGACCCTATTTTATTTTTTATCAGTAAAGCGTTTATTGAAAGATATACTATTGCACGTACTAAATCATTAAAATTAGTTGATACAGTTTTAACAGTTGATATAAAATCAATACCTGATACACTAGATAAGTATATTGAATCAGTTTCATCATCTGCTACATTATTAGCAGACCTATTAGAATTATATTTAAATTTTAAGACAGCTATTAAAGGGATTGAAGAAGTAGGAGCACGTGGTGATAAAGAAATTTTTTTAAATACCTATAAACAAACTCAGCGACTAATTGTTAATACATTTGGAAAGGGTGATACTAGCGATGATCCTATTACTCTAAGAGCAATGGTCGCTTGTACATTTGCTTATTATTTTATAAAAAACCCACGATATACTACATTTCTTACAAAACTAGATGACCTCAAACTAGCTATGATAAGAGAACTATATAAAAACACAATCACACGCCCACGAGTCAATGCCGAATATAAAGTTAATCGTATAAATACATATTATCAAACTCAACTTAATGCATCATTGCCAAAAATTAAGTCATTGCCAGACATTGAACATAAAGACGAGGAAAATGTACTAAGAAGTATTGTAGATATTCAAATAGCTATTCAAACTCTTCTCACAGAACCACCTGCAGTAACTGGAGTAGGAAGCAAGAGAAGTAGGAATAACAATAGTAATAACAATAGTAATAATTCAGGCGAAGATGCGAATAATTCACCTGCAAAAGCTATGGCAGCGCCAAATAATTCACGTGCTGTAGCTATGGCAGCGCCAAATAATTCACGTGCTGTAGCTATGGCACTGGCACTTGCAGAGGCAAATAATTCACGTGCTGCTGTAGCTATGGCAGCGCCAAATAATTCAGGTACAGCGGCAGTAGCAGCAGCAGCGGCAAATAATTCACCTGTTGCAGCAATGGCACAGCGTCGCAACACTGTGCGGCAGCGTGCAAGAAGGCGGGTAGCACCACTACCAGTTGTAGTATTTTATTATAGAAATTATATTATAAATGTACTAGATGGAAAAGTACCTACTAATCCCTCTTACTCTTTTGAAAATGTGATACAGCATATAACTAAAAAACTCAAAGACAAAATTGACTCTGGAACATACTTTGGTGGTACCTCTGGGCTCGGTACCTTTCTGAAGAAAGGCATTGCCGACCCCTCTGGGCTCGGTACCAGACGACAGAAAAAATTATCTAAAACACACAAAAAACGATTGTCCAAACGAAAAACATACAAAAAACGCAAATAAACTATATAGTCTATGCAGTAATTAATTTTGAGTTTAAGCTATGTGCTAAATAAATACTTTTTGCTGCCGATAGTAAATGCCATACTGAATGCCCTATATGATATGGCACCACATTATGTTTGTCAAGATATGATACATACATATTTGTGAAAAATGTTAGGGCATTTATTATTATCATTCTTTGTAGGTATTGTGTATCCTTAAAGTAATAATAATCAGTTGCCAACCAAATAAACGCGAAGATATGATCGAGAATACCGAGATAGGAGCTTACAGGTGTATTGGAATAATGCCATAAAACAGATAGAGTTGATGAGCAAAATACTACAGAATTGTATAGTTTTGTTGGGCCTACTAATAAAACTATATAATGTGGAAGGGTTGAAATAATTAAGAAATTCATATTATTATAATTGTTCTCGTTATTTAGACCGCTGGGCACTAAGTATATACGTGAGAAAAAATTGAAATACTCATTCGCTAATAAAATCTATACTTTTACAAATGTTGTGTTTAGGCCCTTGACTATGCGCATAGGTCTAAAATTATACTTACCTTAAAATGTAATAACTCGAAATTTGGAGGCTCCTGAACTTGGACACATATTATGAAAGACCCACGTCCGCTGCTGATAGTGGAGCACAATAATCGGCTCAAAACAAACATTATATTTCATATATTCTCTGAGTTTACTCTCCAACCCCGTATTTTTGTTGGACCACTCACTTATAGCCGACCACATATCACAGAATCCACCCGTTGGAATATCATAGTGCGTGGATGTTGACGGATAAATAAACTTATCAAGAAATATCGTTGTACCTATCTCTTTTGACTTGCAAGAACCCATTTTTCAGTGCTATTGCTGTAATCTATAGCGTCGATAGATTATCACGTCAAATTTACATGATTAATTAATCAGCCTTTTTATATTGTTTATCATTACCTTATTCAATCGCATCTTCCGACATACTTGTCACAAATACTGTCAAATTCTTATATCGACTTCTATTTTTCATGAATATATTGAAAAATATTTCTCTAGGGTTTATGACAAACTTATAATAGGGGAATGGCTGCTACCGCAATAGCGACATATATGCTTTACAAATGGGCCAAAAATATTCCATTCAACTATATAAAACAAACTGACTATGATATATGCCAATGGTTAAATGGCTCATTCTGCTCACGAATCGCTTCCATCATTACAGCCGTTCTGGTATATGGTGTTTATCTACAGATCACTCCGTCTGTCAAAAATGCATTAAAAGATCCGCTTTCACAGGGACTAGATGGAGCGCTTATTGGAGGAGGAATAATGATTCTATCCATCATAGCAAATATCGTGTTTGGCTTCATTGAACTCAAGGGTATCAACTATGATAAACTAACCTATTATCCGTTTATCGTCATTATTGGAATGCTGATGACAGGTTTCACAGAGGAACTTATGTTTCGAGCTCTGCCCATAAATGCTCTGCGTTCATATTTGCCAGAAAATATACTGGTGTGGCTGACTGCCCTCTTTTTTGGTTATATTCATTCGTCAGAATCCATATATTATGGTATTAGTGCATTCATTTTTGGTCTTATAACTGGATACGGCTTTCTTAAATACGGTCTCTACTGGGCTTCTGCTCTACATTTCTCATCCAATACAATTGAAACACTATTCTATAGTATTTTCAAATATAAAGTCAAAAATTCTGTTATGGCGGGAATGCGTGAGACACCTGATGATGACGGCACAACAACATCATTGATACAAATGGTTGTGCTATTCGGCCTCAAATACATTGGATATTTATAGACATACAGTGCCCCGTTTAGAATTATTTCAAATACAATCCTAACTCTAGAATATTTTGAATATAAATATCCTCTTTACCTGTTGGGCCTTTATTCTTACGATCTACAAATACCGTCTTCATTCCTACCCCCTTCGCACCCTCTACATCAACATTATACTTATTCCCCACCATCAACGCATCAGATGGCCTTATACCATCCATATCCAATGCCTTCTTAAACATTATCGAACTCGGTTTCTCTTTCATATCTTTCATACTTGCCACAACTATCGCACCCTTAAAATATGGCATTAATCCATACTTTATTAAACACGTTACAAGATAGGACACATCTTTATCGCTATTTGTAATCATACCGAGCGTATATCCTTTAAGACAAAGATACTCTAGCATCGGCTTCACATCGGAATATATCATTTTACAATCCCCCTTTTTTCTTGTGCTTCTTGCCTTTCTGGTCTTTCTACGCAACCCATCTGACTTTGCCAATGTTCCTGACCAGTCAAAATAGATATGACTCGCCATCTCTTAATTATATATATTATTATATCCTTTGTCGCCTGTTTGATTTATAGAATGAAGCAAGTATGCTGTTAATATCCACACTAACCAGCTTGATAAATATGCTACAGCTGCGCCCTTTACTACACCAAATGTCTTTCTGAAAAGTGCTAAAGATACCAAGAAATATATCCAACTTACCACATAACCTATTATGACATTTACTGTGAACTTTTTCCAATCTATCAGGTTTATAACGTAGTTTATATCAAGCATTCTATTATACTGGGTGGTTTTTAGACCAGCGCACATTATAAATGAGCGGTGTCGCCGGCCGGTGCAGAATTTAAATGAGCGTTAGGCAAAATCTACCGAAGGTATAATTATGCCTATAATTATATTTATTAATTCCGCACCGGTCTAATTATTGGACCCTAAACCTTCTTTAAAATCGCATAATAAAATATTACATCTCCTCGTTTAGCTCTCTTTAGATTTACCACTCTGTAATGTCCTAGAAGTTTCACCTTGTGAGGTTCATACTTATACAAAATTGGAAACTTCTTCTGAGTTTCTATACTTGTCTTAAATAGCTCTTGCTTATCTAAATCTTGTGATTTTGTTGGATGAGCTGGTGTTGGCTTATTTCCCTTTCCCACATAATATATTGTTTTGCCATCATCTAAAATCTTATCATATGACTCGGGATGTACTGTTATCTTTAAAGATGTTACACCTGTTTCGGGTGTTCCGTGTGTGCCCCTCTGATATGAACCTGGTATGCCTAGATGCTCGTGCGCCTCTTTATATGATTTAAATATCATTCTAATATTTACACATATAATATGAAATAATTTGCCTAACAGGAATTGGTTGAAACAATTAAAGAATTAAGCTGTGTCCATAAACTGAGATCTTTCCAGCAGAATACCGTTCCTGCTCTAACCATTTGCGTTGTAACTCTATTTAAATCTCCAAAACATACTAGGGGGCTTTCTAAAATTCCCCATTTGCTATGGTCATCATACTCTTTAAATGACTGGCCTTTTGGGAATTGCAATGACTGTATATCTAGAGTTTCAAATGCGTATGTTGGGGGACAATAGGCTCCATCTGTTGTTCCGTGTATCCAAGATTCTACTGAAATCTTGGAGGAGAAGTATGGTGAAATACACGATGCCCATATGTCTACTTTATTGGTACTAGTCTTCATAAACATAGTATATTGGTCATCAATTGTATAGGTGTAACAAGGATCCGTTAATTGTGTTGTTTGGATTGGTTGCGTTGCATTCTCTGTTATTGACTCTACAAAATTGCCAGCTCTATCATAAATAAACGGCACCGTTTCATACACTAGATTTAAAACTGCTGGGAGGGCACTTAAAGAAACTTGGAAACACGACGCCGCCTGGCCATATTCCCACGCATTTTTCATTAACCCTATATATTTATTTTCTAGAGCGGGGCCTTGTGGAAATTTAGGGATTGAATGCGTAATAACTATCGCATTTGTATTATCCCATATCCATACCGCCTTCGAATGCGCCACTGAAAAATTGTAGCCTGTTTCATTTGGCGGCTCATCATTATAGATGATGTAATTTGTATTAGAATCCCACAATTGATTTATTGTGTGTGTTAATGCACCAGTCGTTGTATCGTTTAATGAGTTTTGGCTGAATGAGTATCCATTTTCTGTATCATAATAGTAATAATCGGTACCTTGGGGCAATTTCATAATCGTCCATGTCGGTATGTTTGAACCTGACTCATCTTTACAGCTTACACTCGATACTGGGCTAAAAATTGTGCTAAATAGAAAAAACGCAGAGAATAGCACAGCGTTCATTCTGTTTATCAAAATATAAAATTATCGGATTTCAATTTTTTCTTGACGGATTCTTAGACTGTCGTGATTTGTATTATAAAACATTTGATTAATTGTCATTTCACTTATAAGTCGTTTTACTTGCCCATTTTATAGAAATTCATTGTCATCTCATCAATCGCTGCTAATCTTTTCTGTAACTTCTCCTCTTTCGACGGCTCCTTCACCTTCTTCGGTTTCAGACCCGTCACCGTCGCTGGCAATAACTTCTTAGGAAGTGGTAACATAAGCACCTCTCTATAGAATGATTCAGACTGCGTTATTGCTCGTTGTAGCTTAATTTGATCTGAAACTAACGATGGCGCGGCTGGAACTTTCCACTTCGGTACATCCGTCAAAATCTGAATCATAATCGCAATCGTATCCAGCTTTTTTCTCTGCGTTATCTTGAAATCGGTTGAGCGATAAATATCTAAAAGCGCTTGAAACTCCTCGTGCATTCGTATCATACCTTTTCCCGCAAACTCCTTATAAACCTCTGCCAAGATTGCTATTATATAGTATCCTACAGATGCTTTCTGTGCTGGTTTTAGCTGAGCGGGCCCTCTTTCAATCGTTGTAAGGCCCGTTCCAAACTTCTTCCTAATAATCGCATCCTCTTCTAAAAGCCATTTAACCCAGAATAATGCGCGCTCTGTCGCGCCCTCCTGGATCGCATACACCATCTCATTTCCAGCGTGCAATAACTGCTCTAAATCACCGCTCCGCTGATATACTTTTCTAACCGCCATCTTATCAGTTGTTCGTAGTACAGACCGTAGCCAATTATCGTTTTCGTGTGTATCAGGTGTTACCGTTGGCAACTTGGGTTTTGTCTTCTTCGGACATTCTTGTAGGATAAGTACAATTTCCGTTAGTTGCTCTTGAACGTCCTTGTTTCTACAGAAGGCTTCAAAAGGCATTTTGGCGGATAGTTCATTTAATTCTCGAAATTTTCTGGATAGGTAATGGAATATGCGGGGGCTTGCGACGCCTATATGGTCGTAGGCCGTATCCCAACAGAGTTTTTGCCAGAGCTGAAGGCCGCCTGAACAAACGACGTCACTTGTATAATGAATCGCCTTTCCTGATGCAACTGGGCCTGTTTCCCCTAAACACTGTAAAAATGCTTTTGCTAAATCTTTTAGTTTATAACCCGTGCGGCTTACTATCTCCATATCCTGACTTTCATCATAATCTTCTAATTCCATTTACTTAATGCTACTTAATTATTCTTTAGACTTTACTGCACTTTTAGGTTTCTATTTAGCTGTGCTATGTGATAAGCGGGTTTCTTCTTTGTCGATTTCTTTTTATTATGAATTATTAATTTCTTTGTATTTCTATTATTATATACAGGAGATGTTGTGAGGCGTGGTCTATTTATATTTGACAGAGTTGGTAAATATGACAAAATATTAATAGTTTTGTTGTTCTGATTTGGATAAATCACAGGATTCTTCTTCGATTCGGACAATTGATTTAAAATATTATCTAATCTGGCATTATTAGGTGTGCGTTTTTCTTGTACAAAACTATAATTCTTAAACTTATATGGCTTTGTTTTAATCATTTTATGATATTTCGATATTAGTTGGGCTCCATCTTCATTTCCATACTTTAATGCTGTTATATATGCGGGTAAGCCGTACATATCCCGTATGTCCAAGTCATCTTCATTAAAATACGGTAAAAGTATCTCTAAAATATCATTGTGTTTATTCGCTGCTGCTATATGTAATACAGTCTCTCCTTTGCAATTTCGCACCCTTAGTGTACCACCGTTATCTAAATATTCCTCTACTAAATCTTTACGACCAGTTGCTACATAGTCTAAGAACATATCATCGGCTGTTGGCTTTTTGAATTTCTTTTTTAGCGTTTTTCTACGCGTGACCACCATTCTATTTAGCGGGAGCGAATAAAAGCATTTAAAAAATCTTTTCTGTGATTAGGATAACGATGGCAGAGGCAGAGGCAGAGGAGACTCAAAAAATGACATCTGAGATGCGATATTATTATCGTAATCGCGAAGAGAAAATTGCTAAAGATTTGGCTAGATATCATAATAATCCAGAAGTAATTGCTAAAAAAGAAGAACGTGAACGTAAGAGGATTGAGAAGGGGGCTATGAAACAAGCCGAAAAAGAGGCTGAGAAAGAGGCAAAACGTATTGAAAAGGAAAGAATCAGACAAGAAAAACTGGCATTAGCCGAAGCTACAAAAAGAAAGTTTAAAGAAAAACCTGGAAGCGGTCTGGACACCTTTCTGGCTGGCTCTCCTCCGGATGTGATAAACTCATCTTAATTTTTATCTCAGCGATGGATAGGAAGATGGTCACCCCAATCGAACACATATATTTCCCTGTTAAAAACGGTAAAACTGACTTCGCATCCAAACTTGATAATGTCATACATCATCGCTTTACTGATGAACCCACTTTTTTACAGGGATTTATATCACAAGATATAGAATCAGCCAATAACTCCATCATAAAACAGTTCTTAACTATTAGCAACTTTTCAGCCTGGTTACAAACTGATATTATTGATTCACATACAAATCGTTACCTATATGAAGTAATACCAACTGGTAAACCAGTTCACCCCTACTTTGATATAGAGTTTGATGCTGAACAGCTTAATGATTTAGAAACGTGTGATATAGTTTGGAATATTCTTAGCAACTGCTTTCAACAAATCGGCATTGAACTCCAACCTGAATACCTTTCCATATTTTGCTCTACTGGTAAATGCTCTACAGATAAAATTACTTCTGGATGGAAAGCATCCTTTCACATCATTCTCAATACTCCACAAGTATTCAGAAATACTGCAGAGCACAAATCCTTTCTTAATAATATTATTATTCCTTATATTAATAATGATTTGGAACTTGTTGAAAAAATGTATTGGACTGATGCCAAAGGCGTTAAAAAGTGTGTAATCGATGATGCAGTTTATGGCTCTAATCAAGGATTTCGTCTCCCTTTTCAATCCAAACTCGGATCTGATAGAATTCTTACTCCCCAATTACATGTTACTACCTACTCAATTGGCGTTTACTCTGATCCTACTACTCTTGAATTTATCACCATACCTGATTCTACCCCTATACACAATTCCATTATTTTAATCCCTCAACACTTCAAACAGATTGAATCTCCTGAATTTCCTCTTATAAAAACCATTACTACCTTATATACTGACGCGTTTCTTACTAGCTTTCAAGATACACGCGATCTTATTTGGGGACTCTGGAATATTGAACAAACACAACGTATGTTCGATTTAATTCACAGCATTTGTTCTAGAGGTTCTAATTACGAATATAAATGGGTAAATGACCTTATTAATGCCTGGAAATATGGTGCTATAAATATAGGAAGTATTATTCGATGGGCTAAACAGTGTTCAGATGATAAAACTGTTAATAAGATACTTAAGCAATACAAAATCAATTATAATCAAGAACTCTTCACTTGTCATATGATTCCACAGAAACATACCATTTTAGACCAACGCTATCTTGCTGATTCAGTATCCTTTAATGATGATATCAAGTCTGCTAACCAACACAATATACAGTTTAAAAATGGGCTTTTTGTACCAGTTTTGAATACTTATGAGTCTAAAACAATTATTCTAAAGTCACACCTCGGTACTGGTAAAACTGTTTCTATTTCTAATATTATTCATAATGGGGAATATAAAAGGATTCTTATCGTTTCGCCTCGTAAATCCTATACTCACGCACAACACGGCTCTCTTACAGAATTTACCTCATATCTAGACCATTTTTACGGAGACTTATCACATATATCCCATCTCATTATTCAAGTTGAATCACTACATAGAATCGGTAATGGGTTTCAGAAATACGATCTCGTTATTCTCGATGAAATTGAGAGCATTCTAAACCAGCTTCATTCTGTTAAAACCAATGCGTCTAATCTCAAACCACGAAGCATTGGCTATGGCTGTTTCTACTGCATCACACGTTATTATGGCTGATGCTTTCATTTCTGACCGCACCTTCAACTTCTCTAAAGAATTGAGAAATCACGAAACAACTCATTACTTTGAAAATATATTTAATCCCTATAAACGTCGTGCTATTTTACTTCCCTCTGTTGAAAAAGATACACGTATTGCCAATATCGGTGGATTTTGTGAGAGAATATGTGAGGCTCTTCGTACAGGTAAACGAATTGTTGTACTTTGGACTTCTAAACGTCGTGGTGACTGGTTTGTTAAAAACTTCTTAGATAATTGGATAAGTGATAGTGATAAACCCTCCTGGATATTTTACAATTCTGCTTCAACTAAGGAGGAGCAAGAAGGACTCAAAAATGTTAATGAAACTTGGAAGAGTGTCCAGTGTTTAATGATGACTACTTCTATAACAGTTGGTATTTCATATGATCCTCAGATTACAGAATTAGAGTTTGATGAAGCATTCCTTTATGGCTCTAGCGCTAGCGCAATGCCTCGTGATATAGCACAGGCTCTCTTTAGAGTTCGTTCTTTAAAAGCTAATCGTTTAACTTATGTACTTGATACACGGGCTTCTTATGATAATGGTATTCGAGGATTCAATAATATTTGGAATGAATTAGCTAAAAAAGAGAGTAAATTAATGCGAGAGCATCCTGTTGTAAAATGGACAACTTGTCCTCAATGGGCTCGTTACAATTATTGCTATTGTGAAAATGAAGAACGTAATAGTCGAGCTGAATACAGGGCTGTTTTAGAAGAATACTTGGTACGTTCAGGTTATGGACTTTTTGAAGAGGTTCATATTCCTTGCCAAAAAGTTAGTGCTATTCGGGTTGATTTAGATGATAAAGAATCGTTGATGTGGGATAATATTGATAACATTGATTCGGGGGTCGCAGATGATATTTCTAAAGCTATGAAACGTGGAGAAGCCTCTATGGATGATATTTTGTGCTACAAAAAATGGCGATTTCGATCTGAATTTCGCCCAGATTGCTCTGATGTGGATCTAAAGAGTTTATGGGGTCGCTTTTATGAATCTAGTTGCGAAGGGCGTTTCTGGAATGTTATATTAGAAAAAAGACTAACTGTTACTGATTTGGCTCGTTCAGAGGCTGTAAAACGGTATGGCATTATGAGTGGCGATTCCGTTAAGAAACGGGAGACTTTAGAGCGCTTCTTGAAAATAGTTGGAATGACCCATTCACAAGAAGAGATTTTGATTTCGACTGAGAAGTTGGATGAGATTGGTATCCAACTATCGGCAATTGAGAAAGAATTACGTGAAGGGATGGGACTACGTGCTTCTCGAAGTAAAGGTGAATGGAAAGTAGCTAATACAATTGATTTAATTACAGTTATTTTGGATATGTGGGGTTGTGGAACAGTTGAGAGTGTTATTACACCTTTTAACATTTCAAACGCCGATTATTTATAGACACTTTTATAAATAATTATTTGTATATTTTCTTTACCTTTCTTGTTTTATTTTTTGGAACATATTTTTCTGGTCTTTCATAAGCACCCTTAAATATATTTTCATACTTTTC
>Ga0247841_10002337_pt1 | contig 38393 bp, 40 predicted proteins | sample LaCruzMarch2015__2_FD_192410 | JGI IMG/M metagenome (GOLD analysis project Ga0247841, IMG submission 192410) | Freshwater microbial communities from meromictic Lake La Cruz, Castile-La Mancha, Spain - LaCruzMarch2015_18m | ecosystem: Environmental > Aquatic > Freshwater > Lake | place: Spain... | reverse complement strand
ATCTCTCCAAGATGCTCGTTAAGAAAATTAGTAGTAGTTTCCCTCAAATCCTCAAAACGTGCCGTAATCAGGTAAATATCAGCAATTTCACCTAATTTCTGAAGGGCTTTGTATGCACCTTCTATTGGTTTTTGAGAATGCTCTGTATCAGATAGATAGTGGTAAAAAGCTGACGTAATCTCCGACTCACTTTTACCTGTGGCGGCATCCCAAGAATGAGTTTGTGAAAATTTTTCGTAACTTATCTTCCATCCTAACTTTTTCTCACAATACTCAAGAAAGGCATGATAGTTTGTATCTATCAAAACCCCATCGATATCAATACCAATTCTTATTTTTTTACCAGCATTGGGCAAAATCGCGACCATTTACAAAATATATACGTAAATCTGCCAAAAGAAAATGCTACTGACAGGAATACTTAACCGCCAATGTACATGCAGCCAGACTTTTTTATCAGCAGACCAGAGTGCCTGTATAATAGAAGAATGAATCTAAAAATCATTTTTGCTGTTGTATCATCTTTAGTTGGCATTGTTTGTTTTATTCCGTATTTGAGAGATATTTTCCGAGGTACCACAAAACCACATACTTATACCTGGCTCATTTGGACAATCTTACAGACGATAGGTGTTTTAGCTATGTTTAACAGTGGAGCTGGTATAGGAATATTGTCTCTAAGTATAGGCGCGCTATTTTGTGGTTTTATATTTCTGCTTTCATTCAAATATGGAACTAGCAATATAAAAACTTTTGATAAAATTTGTTTAATTAGTGCATTATGCGCAATATTTATATATTTATTTCTTCACAATGCACTACTATCTGTTGTAGTTGTAACCTTAACTGATTTTATTGGTTTTCTACCCACAATCAGAAAGGCTTATGAAGAACCAAAAACTGAAACAGCATCAAATTATGGACTGAGCTCAGCTTCTAGCGCTTTAGCACTTTTTGCACTCACAAATTTCAATCTAACCACATCTCTATACTTAATAACTGTCGTAATTACAAATGGTATATGTGCAACTATAATTTTAGTTCGTAGAAAATAGTTCTCGACCCGAGTGCCTCAAACCTGCTTCTTTAAATACATTCAAAAAAGCCCTACGGTTCCCCAAATTTCTGGGTGCTTAACCCGAGTAGTCCGCCAGTTTTCATTTTTGTGAAATTGTAAGAAATAGCCTCGGCGCAAAGCGCCAAGTTTGTTGCACTATGTGATAGACTTAAATCAAAATAAATAATTTTATACTATGAAAAAAATAGCGAAAAACCCAATTAAAATTTTAAGTGCAATCGTTATCATCATTGTTGCGTTTGTGTTGTTCAATAAATTTAATCCGGCTAGCAAAAAGATAAACCCTTTTACAAACGGGGCGAATGAAAAGAATATGATAGTTGTTCTTAGCGACCTTCATCTTGGTGCCGACCTCGCTTATGCAGAGTGTAATAAAAATCTTTCCTCTCTCCAAAAACTACTCAAACAAATAAATACGTCGCCAAATATTAAAGAGCTTGTTATTGCTGGAGATTTGCTCGATGAGTGGTTTGTACCAGCAACAGTAGATACTTATGCAGGAAAGGATCAGCGTGATTTTGTGCAACGTATCGCAGTAACAAACAAGGGTGTGATTGATGGCTTTAATAAGATAATTCAATCCGGAAAAATTTTAGTAACCTATGTTCCTGGAAACCATGATCTCACAATAACCGCAGAAAATATTGATCTTATTCTCCCGGGAATAAATCAAGTACGAGATAAGGAACAAGGATTGGGCACATACTCACCGACTGATTATCCTAAAATAGCTATTGAACACGGCCATCGTTATAATTTTTTCTGTGCACCGGATCCAATTTCCAACCAAGATGTCGCGCCGGGGACTATAATGCCCCCTGGATACTTTTTTACAAGAATAGCCGCCCTTCACGTGCTACAAAAAAACCCACAACCGGGCGATACCATGCGGGTTGTTACGCCAAATATTTCCGGTGATAAAAGCCAAAGCTCGTTGTTTGCCTATTGGAAAATCTGGGAATGGGCAATCAATTATCTGCCAATAAAGGAAAAGTTTGATGAAAAAATTATTGTAACAAACGTTAATGGGTTCACAAAAACATACGCAGTTAATGATCTATTGCCCTACCAACGAACGGCCGGGGGGAAACTGGATGTAAAGCTCTTTAAGGGAATTCAGGATACATGGAACCAAAGACAAATTCTTAACAAGGTGGCTGTAAATATTCCTGTAGCTCAAGCGATTGCAAAGGCTTCTTCTGCGGAGGAGACGGATGATCAGGCAACCGTACAGTATTTTATGAACCCTAATTCTGATAAAAGAATTGTCATTTTTGGACATACCCATGTTGCAAAAATTAGTTCTTCTAATAATTACAACGGGCAAAAATCAATCTACGCAAACTCCGGAACATGGATTGATCATAATCCAAACCTGACCACCATGAATTTCATTGTCATAACGCCACAAAATACTGATGTGTCTTCGCAAACCCATGTTAAACTTTATAATTTCGAAAATGAAGTTATAACGAAAATGGCCGAAGATTCCTTGCACTACTAAGAGGTTTTTATATTTGAGAAACAAAAAAGAAGGGCACAAAGATTGAAGAACTGTCATGTTATACTTCCCTACATGACCACACAACGTAAAATCATTCTAGCTTCTACTTCTGCCAGTAGACGAAATTTACTCGACAGAACTGGAATACAATATTCAATTGAACCAAGCGACTACGAAGAAGATATGTCGATAGATTTATCGCCCCATGACTTAGTGAAAACATTTTCTCAGGGCAAAGCACGGGCGGTAGCAAAGAATCACGATGATGCAATTATCATTGGCGCGGACTCAATAGCCGTTCTTGATGGAAGGCCTTTGGGCAAACCAAAAGACCGGGCTGATGCAGAAAAAACACTACGAAGTCTCAGTGGTCGTGACCATATCTTTCTTACGGGATTCACAATTATTGATTCTAAGAACGGAAAAGAAACAACCAAGCTGATCGAAAATACTGTAACATTCAGAAAACTTAGCGAAGCAGATATTACTGCTTATATTGATTCAGGAGAACCATTAGCTGGCCATGCTGGAGCATACGCAGCTCAAGGAAGAGGGGCATTTCTTATTTCAAGCATCACTGGCGAGTATACCAACACACTTGGACTTCCTTTAGGCAGTTTAGCAGAAACAATGTTGGAATTTGGCATCAATTTGCTCGAACAATAGCCACTCTTGACAAAATGCCACAGCGGGTGTATAATTCCATGTTATTTGTTTTGCCTGTTGCTTCCCAAACACCATAAAAACTCTCACGAGGGCACAATTACGCGTAATTTTTATTGCGAATAATTGTGTCTTCGTGTGAGTAAAACAAGACGCGGAAGTTCGTACCGCGTTCCAATTTTTGTATGTGGTGAAGACGAACCGCCACAATAATTCCAAAGGGAGTTCTGTCATGTCCACAGCGACAATCGTTTCTCTGTCCCCTCGCGCCGCTGCCGCTCGTTCGCAAATCACCGCTCTCAAACAGCGGATTGACGAGCTCGGCATGACCGCGATCAACACGCTGATCGAGAAGATCATCGAAACCCTGGATGAACACGAGAGAGCCGAGATCAAAGACGTCCTCGAGGACATCGGTCCGGAAACGCCGGAACAGGCACGAACAAACGCCTGCGTCCTTCTGCGCAAACTCGGCCTTCGTCCGGTCGCCATGGCGTTGGAGAACGCTCAGCTCGAACTCAAGTGGACCGAAACGATGCTCACCAAGGCCATCGGCCACGTCGACGTTCCCGAGTGGGTATGCGCTGTCATCCAAGTGCGACTCGACGCGGTGAAGACCACGATCGAACGCATGGCGAATCCGCGACCCAAGCAGAAGACCTCCGCTCCGAAGAGCATCGGAACCGCGCGCGATCGAATCAGCGCGTTGCTCGACCAAATGAGGCAGGGCCGCTGGGTCTACAACCTCATCCGTGACGAAGTCGCCGCTCTCAACGGCGAAGCGCCCACAGTCGCCGATCTGATGAAACTGGTCGAGCAAGAGAAAGACCCCTGCTGGGAGAAATCCCGAGCACCGGCCAGCGAGCACCTGGAGCGTCTCGGGCACGGCTCAGCCGCCGGGGCTCTCTACGGGAGTTCTGATGGCGCCGAAGAAGCCATCTCGAAGGCCCTTGGAGACAAGAGGGTTCACGGGTGGGTCAAGGCGATGCTTACGTATCGCCTCCACCAGATTCGCGAGGAGCGACAGGAACAGCAGTTTGCCGATCATCGACTGCGGGCAATTTCCGACGTCGAGAAACTCGCTGGGCTGATCGGCCAAATCGACGACATCCTGAATTGCGCTGCTGAAAGCGCTGCCGTCGGCGTACAGCAAGCCCTGCTCACCGAAGCGCAGAGTGTGTACGAAGATGCCGAAGCGATTCAGTTCTTCCTGCCGGCGCTCGAAGGCGTCATCGCCGGAAAGAGCGGAACCGACAACTCCGTCATCAAGATCCTCGCAAAGGATGCCGAACTGGCGAAGAAGGTCGATCTGGCACTTGCCGGCAAGAAGGCCTCCGCTCTACGTTGGGGTTTGCTCAACTCGGCGAAGGACGGGATCGCCGAACTCGCCGAAATGGTTGAGCGAAGGACGCCGGTGCAATCGGAGCCGACGAAAAAAAACCCGCGTCCCCGTCTCTGGGTGAACGCAAGCGACCATCGTAGGTCGCGTCGCTAGAGGTCGCCACTGACCATGTTCTTTGTTCCAGCCGGTGAAATGTTTATCTCAAAACATTTCACCGGCTTTTTCTTTTTCAAAAATACTTTGCTATAATAGCGCGCATGGGTCTCACGGAATTTCTTATAGTTTATTTCACCCTTTTTATAGAAAAAGCGGGTTATTTTGGAGTTTTTATTTTGATGACTATGGAAAGCATGATTTTTCCGGTACCAAGCGAAGCTGTCATGCCATTCGCGGGGTTTTTGTGGTTCGAAGGAAAAATGGCTTTTCTCGCAATATTTTTTGCAAGCACGATTGGCAGCATTATTGGTTCCCTGCTCTCCTACTACATTGGCAAATATGGTGGCAAACCATTTATCAATAGATTTGGAAAATATTTACTGCTCAACGAACATCATCTTGTTAAAACAGAACAGTTTTTCCAAAAATATGGTGAGAAAACTATTTTTATCAGCCGTTTCATTCCAATTGTACGCCATCTAATTTCCCTTCCAGCCGGCGTAGGAAAAATGAATATTTATAAATTTTCACTCTACACGATAGTGGGCGCGGGAATCTGGAATGCTTTTCTCGCTTATCTTGGATATCAACTCGGCAGTCGCTGGGAATTAATCAGAAAATACAGTGAAATTTTGGATATTATCGTCATTTTTTGCATTGTATTTGCTGTTGGTTACCTTGTGTTTAAGACCAGAAAAAAATTGTCTCTCCGTAAATAGAGACTATACAAAATTAAAAAAATAAATACTTATGCTATAATTGGAATATGGCAGAACCAACGTTGGATTTGCGCCAGAACAACGCAAAAGAAACAGACAAAGAATCTCTAAACGAAAACAACGAACACGGAAAACTCAGCAAGGGAGAAGTTTTTCTATCATGGGAAGCGCCGGAATATGTCGTCTATAAAAAGACGGTTCGTTGGTATATCGGTTTCGGAATTCTTTTGGCATTTTTGCTGTTTACGGCATTTGTTATGCAAAGCTTGCTAACTGGAATTGTATTTATTCTTGGAGGAATTTTAGTTTTTGTTCACAGTGAACGCCCAGCAAAAACAATTTCGTATGACATCCGCAGTTCAGGCGTCCGTATAGGCAAAGAATTTTATTTATTTCAAGAATTATCTGCGTTCAATGTAGTAGAGCGTGGTGACGGTATCTACATGCTCATGAAAAGCAAACGACTGCTACTGCCACTGATTCATATGCCCCTTGGGGATGTTGATCATGAAGAAGTTGTAAAAATTATGTCCGAAAAAATTCCCCAAGATCCTGAGTTTGTAGAACCATTGGCTGATATTCTTGCGCACTGGGCAGGGTTCTAGAGTAAAAGAAGAATGCGTCTTTGCGAGGCGCTAAGACAGCGCCGAAGCAATCTCCAACAATCAATCGTTGATTATTTTTTATTACCAAGTATTACTAAAAATACTACAACACTATTCCCAGATTCTTTTTTTATTGATTTCCTCTTTATCTCGGAAGGCCTGCTCTAAATCAACGCCAAGGTGATTACAAATGTCCAGAAGATAACTAAATACGTCTGCGGCCTCGTGAGCTAAATGAAATTGCTCGGAGTTTTTATCTGTTTTCATGCTTTGAGCCTTACGTGCGGCTTTTGCCAGTTCTCCACACTCCTCTAAAAAAAGCATAAATATTTCGGGAATAGTTTCCTTATCAAAACTTCGCTCAATCACCATTTCTTTAACGTATTCTTGGAAATCGTTTAGCGTTGGGTTTTGTTTTAATTTAAGATTGCTCATGGAGACATCTTAGCAAGGTTTATGGTTTTGAACAGTCGCTGAGTAAACGTCGTTCGTCTTTGCGAGGCACTAAGACAGCGCCGAAGCAATCTCCAAAAATAGCTGTAGCCCAAACAATCCTACCATTCCCGCGCAGGCGGGAATCTTGGAGTTCTTCAATTCTTGTGCAAAAAAAGACCCAACCTATCTTTCAAGAAGCCCATGCGAGAAGCCATGCTGTTGCAGGGCTCCCGCAGGGTTCATTTATGGCTCCGAGACTCCGCGCTTCTAAGCGCGTAGATCTCGGAGTTCTTCGATTCCTGTGCAAAAAAGTCTTCACACTCTATGAAGACTTTTTTGTGTACATTGTATTGTTTCGCAGAGCGAAACTAATCTCGAGTGCGCCCACCAAGAATCGAACTTGGAACCTTAGGATTAAGAGTCCTCTGCTCTACCAATTGAGCTATGGGCGCGTATAACGCTTTATACTGTCTTTATTATATTCAATTTGGAATCGCCCGCTACTTTAGAAGACGTATAAAGTACGTAGAATTTTTACTCCAAATAAACTATTTCATCAAGCTTTTTGCCAAAGCGCCCGCTCATCTGGCGGGCGCTTTTAAGCGACAAATCTTTTATTTGACGATCTCAATCAAGCTTACTTTCAAAACTTGCGCAATATTTTTTAGAGTTCTAAGGGTTGGATTATCATTGTCCCCTGATTCAATTTTGGAGATTGTAATATTGGAAACTTCCGCTCTATTGGCCAAATCCGCCTGCGACATATGCTTTTCTTGTCGGAAAGCGCGGATTCTTTTAGCGAATGGTTGTAAAGGTTTTTTTGCCATATTGGTAATGAAATTATAAATAAATAGCATAAATTATGTTAGTATCTTTTTTTAATCATGTCAACGATTTAAGACACATTAAAATATAGAAGACATCCAAATGTGCTAAAAAATATTTACTGTATATTCAAACATATTAAACTCTACCAAAATAAATAATCTTTTGAGGATACAGATTGGCAAAAGGTGTATTTTATTATAATTCAAAACAGAAAAAATTGACTCCTATTTGACACGACGTCTTTTTTAAATTATAATACGGGGTTCACTTGTTCTGATTGTTGTTTCCCAACCAAACCCCCAATTTCTCGTTTTTTGAGAAAAAACGCAGGAGATTTTAAGCCATGAGTATGGGAATGGGTATGAGTTTTTCGATGAGGCAGGTACAGGATCTGCGAATGGTCCAAGCGCTGACCCACACCACTGTTCAGTGGAGCTTGATCAGCGCGTACAAAAATAACGGCTGGGGTCCCCCGCCGTATGTCGAACCAGAGTTTGAGAAAGAGGTTTTCGAACCTCGAATCAAACTGAAGGTCCAGCGAATCGCCAACTTCGAGTCGCTCGATCACGTCGCTCGCATGAAGCTGGTGGACGAAGCAAACGAAGTATTTCGCTTCGACTACCGACGCGGTCTCAACTGCTACGACGAGGAAAGATACTTCTACAAGGTCCCGTTATTGCGAAACCACGATGCAGAACCTGTTGACATTGCCGTCCGTATCAGCCAAGCGGAGTACGAACGAGCGACGGCCATCCTGCAAGCCGTAGGTGAAATGGACCGAATCGCTCGGGCTATCCCCTACTACGGTTTGTGCAAAACGGTGGTCAAGCACTTGCGCCAGTTCAAGGTCGGTCTCGACCAAACAGTGCTCGTGTCTGTGGATCGCGGCGGCAGACTTCCTTGTATCATCTTAATGCGTGCGCTTGGTCTTGCGACCATGTACTCGCTGAAAGTCGACCAGGGTGGCGGCCAACTCGACGAAGATCGACTGAAAAAGTTTGCCCGGAAGAATCGACTTCAAGGCAAACATGTCCTCTTTGTAGATTCTACTGTAGATTCGGGTCGGCAGATTCGAGCGCTACAGCGGTACTTCGACAACCCCGAATGGCAATGCCGTTTGGGTCACCAGAGTTGGAGTATCATTGGTTCCAACGATCGCGCACGAAGCGTCGATGAACACCACCAAGACGTCAATTGGGGTGTGGATCCTGACACGACGTTTGAGGACGACCCGGAGCTTATGGGCATCGACTATGCTCAGGGTTCTCACACCAAGGTCGTGGAATGTCCATCGGAAGCGTCCGAGGCCATTCGCAAATGCCTCACGGCTGTGCCTGATGGTTATATCTATTCGGCCGATGACATCGACGAACAGATCGCCAAGCAGTTAACCAAGTGGAAGGAGCGGCAACGAGAACGTCGCGCGGCACACAAAAAAGAAGTGGCCGCGGGTCGCGCTAGCCACCATGAAGAAGTGGTGGCGTACCGCTTGGAGCAAGCAAGGATTACAGCAGACGAAAAGTTTGAGCGCAAGCTTGAACGAATCGTGGCTTCCAAGCGATGGCAAAAACTCAGAGCAACCCATCAAGAATTGCCTACCGAGACATTGCCAGCTTCAGTGCAAAACGGCACGGCACACGTTCTCCACAACGTGTTGATTGTTGGTAGCGGATCTCAAGACCTACCACCATCTTCCGCGCAATTTGTGGCGGAAGCACTTGGTCCGCATTGCTCGTTCTTTGCGGGCACACCCTTAGGCAATCCCGGAGCCGTACTAAAAGCCGTGCTACAAAGTGTGGCGCAGCCGGAGGTTCGACTCTATCAGCCGAAGTACATGGAGCAAAAACGAGAATCCATGTTCGGCGATGTGCCAGTGATGTTTGTCGGACCGGAAAAGAAGGACATGCGTCGACAGATGATTGCTGACTCTCACGTTGTACTCACTCTCGGTGGTACCGAAGGAACACTACGTGAAGTGCTGTTGGCCATCTCACTTTGCAAGCCGACCGTAATCATCAAGGGATACGGACCGGTGCCGACCTACGTTCTCGGCACGAAGCGTTTGCGAGAGCAAGCTCACGTGAAAACGTGCCAGGGGTTAGCCGAAGCCGTGCAGACCATTTTGGACTTGTCCAAGGTGTAAGCCAGAAGCTTCAGATTGTTCAGTCCAGGCCAGATAGCAATATCTGGCCTGTTTTTATTTTTGCATTGCCCTTTCTTTCAACTCTTTGGGCATTTTTTCGATGGCATAACGAAGAGCTGTTCTTGGCATCACAACTTTGTTTTTCACAACATAATCAAACACTTCTTTTTGGTGTACCTGACTTGCCACCTTTAACATCCACCCATAACCCTTTTGCACCATATCTTCTTTGTCTAAAAGTAAAATGTCAGAAATTTCAAAAACATCTTTTAAAAACTTTCCATGTCTGGCTGGAACAATAAGTGATACGGCCGCCGCACGACGCATCCAAAGATTTTTCGATTTCGCCCACTTTTTCAATTGAGCCAGATAATCCGGATACATCTCCACAAAAGCGCCAACTGTGTGGTTGCAAAACGTATCGCACGAAGCCCAATTGTTTATATAGCCACTCACCCACTTTTCAAACACCTTAAAATCTTTCTGTTTGTAGTCCTTGCGAACAAAATAAGACCAGTTGCACGCAATAAATGATTCTTCTAAATAACCAGATTGCCATAATTCATCACACAAACAAAATATCTCTTCTTTATTCCTATTTTTAATTTCCCTAAAGTACTCTTTGCCGATCTTGCTTACAACAAGGGTTTTTACACCATAAAGCTTAATTTTTTTCTTAAAAAAACGTTGCCCGCTTTCTTTTGTTTTTGTATCAGCGTTCTTTTTTAACTGTCGGCGAATTCTACCAATAATATCACTCACACCTTTGCCACCATAACCACATAATTCTTGCCATATTTTTTGGCGCACTTAGGACAAGTGGTATACCATGTGTAAATTTTATTAACGACAACGTCCTTGTCTTTGGCGTATCTCTCAAAATCTTTCATCCAAATTCCGGTATCTTTAAAATTGCCCTCGTAGACTTTGCTCAAAAACTTTCCACTCAAAGTTGTGTTTTCTGCCTCAGCTATTTCCTTGTCCACTGCTAAATACACATCCATATTCCATTTTGAAGTATGTTCCGACAATACTATTCCCTCTAACATTTTTGCCCCTGAATCATCAATTTTTTTAACCGATCGTGTCATCACTGAGCCAAAATTTATTGGTATGTAAAACAGCGTAAATACTTTGTCTTTAATAAATTTCTTTCCCTCCCACTCAAAAACCTTTCCATCCCAAAGTGTGGGGTCAAATTTAGGGCAACATTCTGTTTTTTGAAGTTGATTGTTCATGTATCTATATTAGCATATTTCACTCTTGACTTTTCCATCTATCCATACTATAATTATCGACTATTCTGACTTCGTTGTCACAGGTGAGCCGACGGCTCATTCCCCAATCAAATACGTAAAACGAGGGTATTCCAATGTATTCCGGCGAGACGATTGCGATGATCGCTGCGCTGATACACATCGCAGCTTTCCTCTTGTACAACAAGAGCATTTTCCAAGGAAAAGCCCTCCCAAATATTGCCACTTGGGCAATTTGGGCGGCACTCAGTTTCCTCAACTTCGGCAGTTACCTAGACATGAGCGGCGACTGGGTGAAAAGCATTTTGCCCGCCGTCAGTTCGTTGCTCTGTGTTGCCACGTTCTTTGTAGCAGTCTTGGGGGGGGAATTTTCCCGCATTGGCAAGTACGATCTCTTAGCACTGGTTTTTGGACTGATCGCCGCCCTAACTTGGTGGTGGTTTCGTTCCGCCACCTATGCAAACTTGCTGCTGCAAATCAGCATCGGCATCGGGTTCGTTCCCACTTGCCGCAGTGTGTGGCGTCTACCAGAAACCGAAGTACCTCTGCCGTGGCTTATGTGGGCGACCGCCTACTCTATCGGCACGTCAGTGGTCTTGTCGCGTTGGCGCGGCCAGTGGCAAGATCTGGCCTACTACGTCGGATGCATGGCCATGCACTTTGTGGTGTGGATGCTTGCAATACAGCAACCACGGATCAAAAAAGTGCTGACTACTGTGACCGGTGCGCTTTTCGTCGTTGGATTTCTGCCGGGCCTCGGTGTTGCCATGTCCGGCGTGATATTCGTCATCGGATTTTTGCCCTACGCCGTTGCCATCGTGCGCGGCGACACGAAACCTGCAAAGGCGTCGTGGATCATCTGGGCAAGTTTGGACAGTATCACTTTGTGCGGAATGTTTGTGAAGCACACAGTGAACGGACAGATCCTTGGTGCTGTAATTGGCGCTTGGGTTATTGTCGCTCTGGCTTTCAGGTTTGGTATGCCTGGTTGGACCATGATCGATAAATTCTGTCTCGCTGGAGCCGTACTTGGTGTACTGCTTTGGCAGACGTTCGATGCGCCCTTGCTTGGGATCGCCACCAGTTTGTCCGTAGTGTTCTTGGGTTCCATTCCGACATTCGTGTCGGCTTGGCGTGATCCTAGCCGCGAAGACAAGTACGCTTGGACAATCTTCTGGGCGTCGTGCGTTGTTGCTGTGTGGGCGATTCCGTCATGGACGATCGCCGACGCGGGACAACCGCTGACATTCTTCACCATCGAAACAGTGATGATGTACATCCTGTACGTTCGACGACGTATTTCCGTCTGATCGGTCGCCCAGCCGAAAAGACAACTAACACCCCAGCCCCTTCACTCAACAAGTGAACGGGGCTGATTTTTATATTGGGAGATTTTAAACAGATTCTGCTACAATTCTCTTCATTTCTTTTACTTCAAAGTCTGAGCCATCAGAAAGGAGTTTAATATATGCTCCGTTACCAATTAATCCCTTACTTTTAGTTAACTCGTACCCCAAATGTGCCAATAGCACACGAAGAGCGCCACCATGAGAAACGACCAAAATAGTCTTGCCTGGATAGGCCACGGCAGTTTCTCGCAAGAAAACAAGAAGTCTTGTGATTAATTCTTCATTGCTCTCCATATCATCCGCGTATTTAAATTTCCACTTTTGCTCTTTGGAAAGTTTTTCAAATTTCTCTATTAAATTTCTATTCCCTTCTTGAAATTCTTCTCGGGTTTTTCCTTCATATTTGCCAAATGCGCGCTCGCGAAGTAAATGTGTTGTATTGATGGCCAATTTTCTTTCAATGTTTAAAATTTCTGCTGTTTGTTTAGCACGCATTAAATCAGAAGAAAAAACATGATCAAAGTGAATTGAAGCAAGTTCTTTCTCCAAATCGGCTATCTGTTTTATACCATCAGAAGTTAATGGCGAATCTCCTTGACCCTGAAGGAGACCTTTAGTGTTCCATTCAGTTTCGCCATGGCGAACGATGTAAAAGGTTGCGGGGTTGTTCATGATTACTTGTCGTGGGTTAATACAAACAAAATTTTATATCTTCCTGCTTCATAGTAATTCTTTTGGAATTTCTAACACATATCTAATTTTATCGGCATCCGCTCCTCGTTCTGTTATTAGAAAAATTTTTCCGTTATCGATAAAAACTTCCGGGCAAGGTTTCTTGTTGAGAAATTCCATATGCTGTGTAGCCCCATAAGCCCCTACATCCTGGATAACAATAAAGTCGTTCTCTTTAATGCCAATAGGTATTTCTACCAAGTTTGGTAAAACATAATCAGTAGAAAGAGTGGCCGATCCGCTCAATTTCCCACTAAATGTTTCTTGTTCGTCTACTTTTTCAAAATTTTGATCAAGAAAAAGTAGCTCGTGTTTTCTGTTTCGTTTTGTTGCTGATGGCAGATAAACATACGAACCATCAGTTGCTACTTCAGTATTATTTGGAAATTTTACAACTCTTTTTACTTGCAAAACCATCTGCCCAACATCTGCCAAAATATCCCGTCCTGGTTCAAATAAGAATTTAACATCGTCTGAAATACTATATTTTTTAATAAGCCCATTTAAACATTCAAAATAATCGCTCCAATCAAAATGTTTTTCCTCACTAGTCGACCCCTTGTAATTAAAATCAAATCCTCCACCAAGATTGATTTCTTTAATTTCTGGGAAATACTTGCTCCAAATTTTTATAGTCTTTCTCAAATATCCTTTCATCTTCCGAAGGCTGCTTCCTGTACCACAGTAAATATGTATTGATTTGGGCGTAACTCCTGTTTGTTTCACTATCTTTGAAAGTTCCGTGAATTGCTGTTTTTTCATTCCAGTCCTCTGGTTTTGTCCAAAAGTTAAATCTAGCCTAAAACTCACAGGCATATCATATTTTTCTATCCAGTATTTAACTTCTTCTAAAGAAGCTAGGTTGATTGGAATATTTTTTGACGCCCAAAAATCAATGTCTGAATCAGAAAGAAAAGATGGCGAAACAACCATTTTTGTGTTAATCCCAAACTTCTTTAGTTGTTGATATTCTTCTTTTGTCTGTAGTAAAATACCAACTTTTTCACTAATAATTTTTAAAAAAATGTTTGGATTAGAATTTGCAAAATATGCAACAAAAATTTTAACCCTTCCACCCAGTCCTTTATTGTCTACGGCCGCAAACAATCTTTCAATATTTCTCTTCAAAACGTCTCCGTCGTATATGAAAAACGGCGTTCCAATTTCTTCAGCTACCAATTTAAGCTTATTATTTTCCATGGTTTAATCTTATGATTTTTACTCGTATTTTGCCAATACAAAAATGGTTCAGGGTGGGATTCGCCCTCCCCCGTCTGAATGCCACAGGCATTCAGACTCCTCCAGACCCCGCCACTTTTCTTCGGTACTGTCCTCAGAAAAGTTGGCTTCGAATCCCACCAATTCTATATAGATATAATATAACAGCCCCACAATGGGGCTGTTATATTATATTATGCGGGCTACTCGGGTTAAGTACCCCAGAAGTTGGGGGTGTTGAGGGCTTTTTTGAGTGTCCCCAAGAGCTGGTTTTGAGACACTCGGGTCGCGATCTTTGTTCTCAAAAATAATTTTTATACCCTTATAAGCTCAAAACGATTATTCACAAGATAATCTTCAGTGATTGAATATATTACCGGTGCGAAATTTGTAGCGATCTTCTCCTCTTTAACTTTTACCCCCTCTATATGAGTCTCTCTATAGATTTCATTGAATCTAAAGTAACGTTTATGATTCTCAACAAAGTAATGATTTCTTTCTTTTAAATGAAATTTGCTCTCAGATGGTTCGTCTGAAAGTATTTGGCCCTTAAGGCAACTATCAGTAAGCCATAATTTAATTTGTAATGGATTTTTGGATATATTTTTTATTTTTAAGTCTACATAATTACAAAGAATCGTTGCTCCGCTTCCAAATGGCAAAGTTCTACCAGAATCGGGGAAGGCGTCCACGGAGTGGTGATATCGCTCAATAATTTCTATATCAGTATGTAAAAATATCCAAAATAGAAAGTTAGATAACTGGCATAGGCCACCACCAATACCCGTAGCTGGAACACCGTTAGACAAAATCAATCCTTCAACATAACCGTTTGCTTTGTTTGTCATTCCCACCTGGTGCCAAAAAGAAAATGTCCCACCGGGAGATATAACTATCCCATTTAATTTATTTATAGCTAACCTCAAATTATGTACTTTGCTTATTTGTAACTTTGGATCAGTTTCTCCTAATTTGCGATATAGCAAAGATGAGTGTCTAGCAATTACATGTGTCAAAAAAGGTTTCTTTTCTAGCCTCGCACCAAGAGTAATATAATTTTTAATATTTCTCAGTGTTCTTCTCACAAAAACAATCGGTTCCTTAAAGTGGGGGTATTTGCTTGAGAAAGCTATTCTTTTTGGTCGCTGATATTCATTAATCTTATTTTTTACTATTTCTATCATTGAATCTTTGATTTATGTGGGTCTGCCGATAAAAAAGTCTGACTGCATAATACCTCGGCGCTAAGTATGCCTGCTAGTATTGTATTTCGGAGCCCTGGATTAATCAAAAGTGAAGACTTTCGCTTTTGATTAATCCTTCGAATCCAAATATAACCAAGGTAGCTCCGAAACTTCGCGCATCCGAGCGCGAAGATTTCGGAGTTCTTCGATTCTTGTGCAAAACAGCTCAACTGGATGTTGAGCTGTTTTGTGTACATTGTATAGTTTCGCAAAGCGAAACAAATCTCGAGCGGGCCACTCGGGTTAAGTACCCAGGAATTTGGGGAACCGTAGGCCTTTTTTGAAGGTATTTTCAGTAGCATGTTTGAGGCACTCGGGTCGGGGTCTGCTACGCTCAAATTGTTACAAATGTGACACTTTTACTTGGTTTGTGGAGTGTAACATTTGGATGGTTTTCCACCTCCTTATTGATATATCCCCACCTTGTTCTATATTAAGGCCAATATGACAAAAAGTCCTGATTTCATCTATTCAGACGATTATTACCGCATGGAAAAGCTCATCTTGGATGAACGGTTTATTGAGCGTGTTCAGACGCTTAAAGATGAATACAAAAATATGGGACACCCCATTCCAGACAAAGGATTTAAGAATAATGACCAGTACATAGACTGGTATAAGGCTTTTACAAAGACATACCGAAAAGCTAACAAGACTGAGCTAGATAGAGTACTCACACCACTTAAAACCAACGAATCTATAACCCAACCTAACAAAGGCATAGCCATAACCCTAGCGAAACAAAAAGTGCTACCCCTTCTTCCAGAAGCATTCGTAGACAATCTTTTAAAAGATCTCGGGTACGACAATAATAATATGAAATTTTACTCATTCATATCTGATCACATATTTATGGGTAAAAAACATCTAGCTGAAACGGCTTTCAAGCTTGTCTTCAAATACGATAAGGACGGTAATTTAGAATTATCTTTGGCTCTCACACCGTATACAAAACCGGAGCACATAGTTGCTTTCTGGAAAGACGTCCTTAAATATCAAAAATCCTTGAATGGTTTTCGGGGTAAGAATAAGAAACATACTTCATTTGAACGAGATCTACATATTTATAAGGTCTATAAAAAACTAGAATCTGAGAGAATTGGAAAACGCTCAAGTGGTGAAGCATTAGACATTCTAACTGTAAATACCATAAAAAATAGTGGCAAACGTGGATTTATAGGGTTAACAACCTCTATGGTCAGGAAGGCCATAGCACGAATTAAGGCGCTCGATAATGTACAGTTTAAAGACCTAGTTTAAACGGAGCACAAGAAAATTTAATAATTGTTAAAAAGTAATCATTACTTGTAAATGGTTATTTTTTATGAAAATCAATCTAGAGTGGCACACAGAAGAACGTCGCGTCAGTGATTTAATCCCATACAAACACAATCCTCGGACAATGTCCGAAAAACAGCGTAATGATTTAATTCGATCGCTTAAACGGTTTAACCTAGTTGAAATCCCGGCCGTAAATACGGACGGAAAGATATTGGCGGGACATCAACGCGTTATGGCTCTTCAGCTCATGGAACGAGGCGATGAACTAATCGAGGTACGTGTTCCGAATCGCCCCCTCACCAGCACGGAATACAAAGAGTATTTGCTCACAAGTAACCGCGTACACGGCGATTGGGACTACGATATCCTCTCGCAGTTCTTCGACATCGACACCTTGATGGTTTCCGGCTTCGACGACAATGATTTATCGGTTATCTTCGCCGACTCGCTAGAAACAGCTGAGGATGATTTCAACTTTGAAGAAGAACTAAAGAAAATTGGTAAACCAAAAGCCAAGCTCGGAGATTTATATGCCCTTGGTTCGCATCGGATAATTTGTAGTGACGCGCAAGACCCAGCAACAATCGCCAAGCTTGTCGGTCGTACCAAAATCGATATGGTGTATAGCGATCCACCGTACAACATCGGTCTGAGCTACAACTCCGGCATTGGTGGCAAAGCAACCTATGGCGGTACAACCAACGACAATTTACCACTCGCGGAATACAGAACATTCCTAAAAAAAGCGATGGAAAACGCCGTTTCTGTTGCTAATAAAGACGCTCATTTCTTTTGGTGGTGTGACCAGCGTTATATCGGCTTGGTACAGGATTTATTTTCAGAACTCACCCTAGATAATCAACGTGTTTGTCTTTGGATTAAAGGAGCAGCCAATCCCGTACCAACGATTGCCTTCAATAAAGGATACGAACCGTGCGTCTATAGTACGAGAGGCAAACCTTTTCTGGCTCCCGTGTCTTTGAATTTTTCGGAGGTGCTTAACAAAGACCTCGGACCATCTGGCAACAAATTATTGGATGACATTACCGACTATTTCGACATTTGGCTGGCCAAACGTATCGCGGGACAAACGTACGAACACCCAACGCAAAAACCCATCACCTTACACGAACGTCCTATCAAGCGGTGCACCAAACCAGGTGATGCCATCTTGGATTTATTTCTCGGCAGCGGCTCCACTCTTCTCGCAGCCGATGCTATGAAGCGCGTCTGCTACGGCTCAGAACTTGAACCAATTTTTATCGACCTAATTATAAAAAGATATGAAAAAGCCACAAACAGAAAAGCAAAAAAACTTAATTAAGCCCGGCACGATTTGGCAACTAGGCGAACACCGTCTCGCCTATGGCGATTGCCGAGACGGCGAATTGCTAAAGAAGCTAATCGGCAAAGAAAAAATAAAACTCATTTGTTGCGACGTTCCATACGGCGTTGCGGCAGTGGAATCGAAGAAGGATTTTTCTTCAGCAACAAAACATCGAGAAATTCTCAACGACCAAATACAGACTGAAGAAACTTACCGCACATTCAATCGTGAGTGGCTAGAAGCGATAACGCCGTATCTGGCGACTAAGAACGCCTCGTATATTTTCAATGCCGACAAAATGGTGTGGTCTTTGAGAGATGGAATGCTTGATGCCGGGTTTAGAATGGCTCAGCTTATTATCTGGGTAAAATCGCAGGCGGTTATTGGCCGTTTGGATTATGCGCCACAACACGAATTAATTGTGTATGGTTGGCACGGAACACATACATTTCATCGCTCCAAAGACAAGTCCGTGATTTTTTATCCTCGTCCCACGAAAAGCAAATTCCACCCCACCACAAAACCTATTGGCCTTATTCGTCGCTTGATACTCAATAGCTCTGAAATCGGTGATATTGTATACGACGGCTTTCTCGGCAGTGGGACTGCGCTTTTGGCGTGCGAACAAACGAAAAGGAAGTTTGTGGGCCTTGAGCTGGATTTAAATTACTGCCTCACAGCGATTAAACGCTGGGAGCAACTAACTAACCTTAAGGCAAAACAACTATGAAAAAGAAAGACAAAACAAAAGAGTTGATTATCGAGCAACTACGTAAAACACCGATCATCGAAACAGCTTGCCAGAAGATCGGCATTTCTCGCATGACTTTATATCGCTGGAAAAAAGATGCCCAATTTTCTAAAAAAGTCGATGAGGCATTACTCGACGGAAGGTTGTTAATAAACGATCTTGCCGAAAGCCAACTAATCAATGCGGTAAAAGAAAGGAACTTTCCCGCCATTGCTTATTGGCTTAAACATCATCACCAAAGCTACAAGACACGCATTGAAATTGAAGGTGCCGTGAATACAATTCACGAACTTTCTCCAGAACAAGAGCAATTAATGCGTAAAGCATTCGAGTTAGCGGGAGTTAATTTTAACCATGATTTACAAAGCAATGAACAACAATCTAAATAACAACGAGAAAAACATTTTTCAACAAATCGCTAGTGACCGTGTCCTGCGACAAAAAATCGGTTACGAAAATCACTATCTATTTTTCGTAATGTATTTCGCCCATTACATAAAGTACGCAATCGCGGAGTTTCATAAAGACATCTTTAGAATCACAGAGGATACCAGGCACGCTCTTGCTTGCATTGTGGCTTTCCGTGGAAGCGGAAAATCAACTTTGATCACATTTTCCTACGCTATTTGGGCAGTATTAGGAGTACAGCAGAAGAAATTCATCTTGATTATTTGCCAAACACAAGCGCAAGCAAGACAACACATGGCAAACCTAAAATATGAACTGGAAAATAACCAGCTCCTCAAGAGCGATATGGGACCATTCCGCGAAGAAATAGGTAGCGGTGAATGGGCAATGTCCTCTCTTGTTTTCAGAAACACTGGAGCACGCATTATGATCGCATCAATTGAACAATCGATTCGCGGTATTAGACACCGTGAACACAGGCCAGACCTGATTATTCTCGATGACATCGAAAATACCGATTCAACACGCACATTTGAGGGAAGAACTAAAGTTTCTGAATGGTTCTCACGAGAGATTGTCCCGTTGGGCGATATTGGTACACGGATATTGATGGTTGGAAATCTAGTGCACGAAGATTCGCTCATGATGCGGATAAAACAAAAAATTGATAACAAGGAGCTCGATGGTATATACAGGTGGTTTCCGCTTCTTGATGAGCAAAACAAATGTCTCTGGCCAGAGAAGTTTGACACACCAGAAAAAATTGAGGACTTACGTCTGCGCGTTGGAAATGAAATTGCTTGGCGACAAGAGTATTTATTACAGGCTGTTTCGGATACTATGCGTGTTGTTTTCCCTGAGTGGATTCATTACTACGACGAACTGCCATCATCCGGATCATATGATTACCGTTACACAGCAATTGGTTTAGATCTGGCCATTTCTGAAAAAGACACTGCCGATTACACCGGTATGGTGGCGGCGATGGTTTTTGGACGACGCGAGAACATGCGAGCATACATACTTCCAAATCCTGTTAATGAGCGTTTAACCTTTCCACAGCAAGTAGATCGTGCAAAGCTCCTGTCTAGTAGCATGCAAAATGCCAAGCTGTTTATTGAGGACGTGGGGTATCAGAGAGCGTTGGTACAAGAATTGAAACGACAATATTTTGATGCGGAAGGTGTACAAGTTCACGGCCTAGATAAACGAGCTAGACTTGCCACCATTACACATCATATTCAAAGTGGGAAAATTCTCTTTCCTAAGGTTGGGGCTGAAAAACTTATCTACCAACTGACTGGTTTCGGTAACGAAAAACATGATGATTTAGCTGATGCGTTCTCTATTCTGGGACACAAGATTATTGAGAAAGACACACGTGGACCGAGGGTGTTTGAATTTAAGCCAGAAGGCTTCTAGTTGTTCTCAGCCATCTGCTTGATCAAGCTTATCAAGCAGATGGCTCTTTGCGTTCGCCTTAATTGCGCTTTCAACCGCGCCATAGAAAACGTTCTCATGGCGCGGGTCGAATATACAGCTTGTTATATATTGCAGATAGTCTTTCCCCATAACCTCTTTGAGCTTTTCCGTACTTCCACATTCTTTTAACAAATCATTTACCGCCTTTTTGTTCCTTAGTGTGGGAAGCACAACGCCCTCACTATCGCGCTCTAGAGTCAATTTATTTTTGTAGTTGGATTTCTTTACCACTACTAAATATTCCTCCTTTTACAATTAACTTCAAACCAGTGACATCGGCTGGCAGATCAAAAACTAGATCACCCGTAACTGACAAGCTTGGCTGAACCTGTTGAAGGAAGATATCTATTTTACCCTTGCTCATCCCAACTGCGGTCTGGCCATCAATTGAACGATCGAAGTTTCTTCCCTGACTATCGGTGATTTGAAACATCGAGCTATCAATCGTCTTAGTGTCTTTACTTTGGTTCGCAATTTTTACGGTAACGACATAAAAAGTGCCTTGTGACTCTTTGCGTGTGAACTGGTTTCCTAGCGCCTTCGCAGTAGACACATTAGTTACTGTAAAGGCAAGATCGCTATCAACAACCGTATCACCAATTTTTGCTGCAACTACTTCTTTTTGAGAAGCTTCTTCGTTGTTCTTGGCAGACGTACTACTTTTCGGAGCCGACGACTGACTTGAAGGATTGTTATTACTATCTCCACTCACCAGACCGATGATAATAAAAAAGATAAACAGTGCTAAGCAACCGGTAATTATCTTATGTCTAACAAACCAGTTCTTTTTTGAAACTGGACTTTCACTGCCTTGTGTGCTCATTTATGTGATTATTATGATTAAAACTTAATGATCTAACTTAAACATAAAGTTTATGGTCAGTCAACTCACCTTCTGCCAACGTGAATACAAGATATACGTATGGCAAACACACAAACTACACCAGCAACAGTTGAGGAATTACGCCAGTTATTTGGTAGACGAGTGGCTTTTTTGCGTAAAGAAAAAGGTATTACACAAGAGGAATTGGCTAGAAAAATGAAAGTTGATACTGTCTTTGTTGCTTATATTGAGGGAGGACGACGGAGTCCTTCTTTTGTGAATTTACATCAACTATCGAAGGCACTTGAAGTACATCCAGTGGAGTTATTCAGATTCTAGTATTTACTTTTATTATCAAATTTAAAGAGTGATAATATCTGTAACGGATCCAAAAAATTCATTTATCATCTCGTTATACCCCAAAAAGCTCCCTTTTTTTAGCTTAAAAGCAAAATCTGACTAAATATCTCCATTAAGAACAAACAGCTTAATTTTTCTTGCTTTACCCCGAGACCTACCCTAAATTGCAACAAAATAAATTAATTAAAATAAGCCATTGACTATTAAAATGAAGTGCCTTAAACTGGTATGTTCGGAGTTTTTAGATAGAACCTTCACAATTAAATAAGTCAAAAAACGTAAGGTCTAACCCTAAAACTATAAGATAGTAGAATACACAACACCCAAACACAAGGGAGAAGCGTCATGTTACAAGTTAAAGACATTTCTTATTCCATCGGAGATCGACAGGTTCTAAACTCAGTGAATTTTTCTTTGCTGTCCGGAGACAAGGTGACTCTAGTTGGAGTCAATGGAGCAGGAAAAACAACATTGGTTAGAATTATCGTCGATGAAATTTCGCCTGACGAAGGTGAAATTATCAAACCTAACCGTATTGGTTATGTTCCTCAAATCATTACCGAGGAAGCAATAGTGCGAGAAGGCTGCACGGTTGAAGAATTTATGTTGGAGGGTCGAGGACTCAACGAGCTTGGTCATCGACTCCATGAGTTGGCTCAGAAAATGAGCGCGAACCCGTCAAAAAACGACATGCAGAAACTTCTTTCATCATACTCCAGAGCTCAAGAAGAATTCTCTAACCTTGGAGGTTATGCCTCTGAGGCAGAGATCGAAGCAATACTGCATGGCATAGGTCTAGATATCACTCTGGACAGGGTTGTTTCTTCACTAAGCGGTGGCGAAAAAACCAAATTGGCATTTGCCAGAAGTCTTTTCGCTGATAGCGATCTGCTTATTTTCGACGAACCCACTAACCACATAGACAGAAAGTACTATGCTTGGCTTGGCAACTATCTGAAAACCATCAACAAAACAGTGCTCGTGGTCAGCCATTATCCTGAGTTTGTGAATTCTTTCACCAATAAAATCCTAGAGGTCGAAAAATTCACCGGGCAGGTACGTGAATACCACGGCTCTTACAATGACTACGTTACACAAAGTGCCTTAAATGAGCAGGCACTATTGCGCCAAGCAGAGTGGATGGACAAGGAGATTACGCGCCTCAATCAGTCCGCATTGCGCTTGCAATACGGTGGACCCAATAAGGCTAATGCGGCACAAAATATGTTTGGCCGTATTGAACGCCTCAAAAAACAGCGCGAAGAGCTCATGGAAGAAATTCCTCGGCATGAACGAGCACTCAGATTTAAATTCCCTGTCACACAAAGACCTGGACAAATCGTTGCCAAGATTGTCAACGTGTCAAAAGCGTTTGAAAAAATACCGGTCTTTAGGAATTTAAGTTTTGAAGTTTGTCGCAATGAACGAGTAGTAATTCTTGGCCCAAATGGATCGGGGAAAACTACAATGGTGCGAATACTGATGGGAATATTACAACCCGAAACTGGCACAGTTAATTTGGGATACAATGTAACGCCTGGCTATTACGCACAGGAACATGAGGATTTGGATCCAAGTCTTTCAGTGCTAGATGAAATACAGATCGTCAATAACCAACTACGAGGAAATCTACGGAGCATCCTAGGGCGATTTCTTTTCCCTCAGAGTAAGGCATTCCAAAAGATTTCCACTCTAAGTCAAGGAGAAAAAAGCCGTTTATCATTATGCAAGCTCATGGTTAGTGGTTGCAACTTCCTGATCATGGATGAGCCAACTAACTACCTTGATCCAGTATCCAGAGATGCTGTCTGTGAGGCCATCTTGGACTTCGAGGGCACCGTGTTGTTCGTCAGTCATGATCGTACATTCATCCAAAAGGTTGGCCCGCACAGGGCCATTATCATGCCATTTGGTGAAAGTAAATTGTTCACGGAAGATTTACTAGACAGTTGAATTTAGGGGTACCGACACAAGGTACCCCATTTTTTTAGGAGAAAAGGATGTTAAATCCATTAGCAAAGCTGTATGAAGATTTTCATCGCAAAACAGAAAAGTATGGCTTCTCTCACCACCTAACAACGAAAGGAAAATTTCTGAATAACCACATAGGTGTCGGCAAAAAAGTACTCGATCTAGGTAGTAGAGATGGTGTACTCACGGAAATGTTTAGTGGATCCAATTTTGTGACTTGTCTCGAAATTGATCGCGTAGCCGCAAACCTGTGTCGAAATCGACTTGGCCTAACAGTTATAGAACATGACTTGAACTACCCATTGCCTTTTGAAAAAGAAACGTTTGACACTGTTGTCGCTGGGGATGTAATCGAACATGTACTTCTGGGGCAACAACTTGTACAAGAAGTGTGGCAAGTACTTGCCCACGACGGTATTTTTGTAGGGTCAACCCCTAACGCTTTCTATTGGAACAATAGGATTCGTTTTTTTCTTGGTTGTGACCCTCATGAATTTCTTGACCCCACTCATGTACGACATTTTTCTTCTAACAGTTTAACGCGTCTTTTGCGTCAACAGTTTGAACAGGTAGAAATAGTGCCATATGGACGTCATCCATTGGCCACTATTCTTCCGTCCTTGTTTGCTAGTGATTTCTTCTGGTACGCACGAAAACATTAACTCGGGGAGACTTAATATGGCCAAATTAGCCTTTTGGACTGCTAGTCATTTACCAGATCTGGGAGGATTCCAGTGGAGTACATACCGTCTGGTAAAAGCATTGTCGAAAATTGGTCACGAAGCGACCTTCATTACGCGTGCTACTTCTAATGGAGAATTCTCATCGGATATACTCACTGTTAGGTTTGGCGGCGATACTGTTTTGGATTGGGTCAAAAATTCTGGTCAATGGTTAATAGCTAACCGCGACCACTTCGACCTTATCCACTGCATAGACTGCTTTTACAAAGCAGTTGATGAACAACTGGAAACCCTTTCGACAATCAATCTTCCCTCTGTAATCAAAATCCCTACTCAGGGATGCATTCAGAAACTAATTAATACGACCACGAGGCAGAATGGATTCAAAAGGATCAGCGCTTTTTCCGCGCTTAATCAAGAAATGGTCGTCGAATTAGAACAACTAGGGGTTGCATCTACTCGGATACATCTTATCCCTAACGGTATAGACCCTAATGAATTTGTCCCTACTGAAAATCGCACTAACATACGAAAACAGTTGGGCCTCCCAAACGACAAAATTCTTTTGTTGTTTGTAGGGAGAATGGTTTACCGTAAACGACTTGATGTATTATTGTCGGCCATGAGATTCATGCCTGACACAGTCGCACTTGTAATCGTCGGATCAGCATTTGGGCAACGAGATTCTGTTGAAGCAGAAATTGTAGAAAGAATTTCTACTCTCCCAAATGTTGTTTTGCGACCACCAACCCACAACATACTTCCTTACTACCAATGCTGTGATATACACGCACTACTATCGGAACGCGAAGGTATGCCCAATTCCATTTTGGAAGGCATGTCTTGCGGTATGCCAACAATAGTTAGCAATATACCAGGCATGGTAGAGGTCGTTGATTCAGAAGTGAATGGCATCGTTGTGCCAGTGGGAAATGTTATGGCAACCGTTGCTGCCATAATAAGGCTAATAAATGATGTTGAATTACGTAAATGTCTGAGCAAAGCAGCTAGACAAAAAATTATTACAAAATTTGACATCAAAAAAGTTGCACTTACTTACGACGAGTTGTATCAAACTATTACACGAAGAAAGGGATCTTGAGTTATGAAAATCGCACTTGTTATTCCATACAACCCACTTGAAGAGATTGGTGGGCTTGAACTCGGCACCATAAGATTAGCCAATAGTTTGCAAGACCTCGGACACGTGGCAATTATTGTCACGAAGGGACAAAGTGGTACACACCAAAATGTCACCATAAAGGGGTACCCAAACATTGCTGAACTGTGCCGACACCTTATTTCTGAACAAACTTATGATGTCGTCCATTGGCTTGAAATTTTTCCTGATAAAGGAGAGGTTGAACTTCAAGGAATGACATCTTGTTTGCTAAGATCCTGTGGCACAAAGGTTGTCATTATGGTAGCTACTTCTGGAAACCTGCGCACTCGTGGCAAAGGAACGCTGGCCACACCTCTTTTCCAAAATGCTGCTGACCACTACATCATTTCAAACCCTGATCAAATTTTGGAGTTTAACGAATCAGGAATAACGGAAGATGTTTCCATCATTGGCTTCGGTATAGACACCACGTCAGTGTTTTATCCGTTAAGCGATAATCAGAAAACTGCCATGCGCGCAACTCTTGACCTACCTAACAACAAGGTTCTCTGTTTATTTATGGGTCGGTTTGTGGAGCGCAAACGACCAGATTTTCTGCTTCAATGTTGGCAGACACTAAACGGTATTCACGACCATGCTGAACTAGTGGTCGTGGGTTCTGGTATGGGACAGCATGATTCCATAGAGAAATCGCTTGCCAATCTCGCCGCCGTCACGCCCAAGTCTCATTTTCGAGATATCACCGGAAGTCCTGAACAATATTATCAGGCTTGCGACATACTATTGCTACCCAGCAGTCGTGAGGGTCAGCCTAATGTATTGATGGAAATGATGTCCTGTGGAAATCCGGTTATTGGATCTGACATTGCAGGAATACGAGAGCTCCTAGTTCATGGAAGAACTGGCTTGTCTTTTCCTGTTGGTGATCGAGACTCATTTCAATCAGCCATCATTAACCTAGTTAATGATGGAGATTATCGTAAACTCTTAGGTCAAGCGGCCAGAGAGAAAATCGTTTCAGAAAAGGATGTCTCAAAAGTTACTAAACAGTACCTAGAACTCTACGAACAACCCAAAAGGAGCTAACTCATGTTCACAAAAATTAGAGTGGCTGTCTCGAGGCATTGCGAAATGAATTGCATTTACTGCCCCAGAGGACCAAACATCAACATGGAGAACTACGACGGCAACGAACAATACTGCATGAGCACCGAAGAGATTGTTGGCATCATGTCGGTTCTCGTCAGTCAGGGATTAAAGGAGGTCCATTTCACTGGAGGAGAGCCATTAAGAAGGCTGGATCTCACAAATTTAGTTCAACAGACAACTGCACTTGGTGCCCATGTGGAACTAAACACAAATGGCCTTGGAGTCACAGTCAAGAAGGCATTGGAACTCAAGAAGGCCGGTCTCGATTTCATCAAGATTTCTCTTGATGCCCCAAATCGTGGAGCATTTCTAACCTTTACGGGTCTAGATGCGTTTGAAAAAGTCGTTACTGGCATCAAATCAGCTGTTTCAGTCATGCCAGTACGACTCAATTGTGTAGTCATGCGCTACAACGTCAAATCGCTTGTTCCATTAATCAAAATGGCAAACGAACTCAATGTTCAGAAAATTCACCTTCTCGATCTAACTTATTACCCCTGTGTGGGTGATAAAGAATTCTGGGAGAGAGAGTTTATCCACTTGAGTAAGGAGGTATTGAAACCACTTGAACGCGAGTTCAATAACAGATTTCGATCTATACCTATTTATGGTTGCTGTTTTTACGAAATGGAAAGCGCCCCAGGAGGAACTGTCGTTGTCCTAAAAGAAGCTCAGCCAACCATGCGATCTGAAAGCCATTGCGGTCAATGCTCTGGCTACTGCCACGAAGGCATCTTCACGCTACGGTTGTCGGCAGGTGGATACCTGAACTTCTGTCCGTGTATGAATAAATACGGGATTAACGCCCTTCAGTTGTGGCGTGAAGGTAAATTAGCCGAATCCCTTCAGGTTTTTTCTCAAGCATTTGATGAGGCAATACCTGTCGATTCTTTTGCTACTTTTCTCGGGCGCAATGGATTGCGTTACGAAGAAGGAAACATTGAATGAACATAACCTTCCTCACTCATGAGGCGCTCCCAACACGCAGAGCTGCCACGACAAGAAAGGTTGGTGGACTTAATACAATAGTCTATTATCTTTCTAAGTCGTTGGCAGCTCTGCCAGGGAACAGGATTACTATTTCCTGTTACGGAAAAGATGAAAACGAAACAGGATTGGAAATACCAAAGAACGTCAAGGTAGAATACGTCTCAGGAAATTCCTCCTCGTCTTCCTTGGATATAGGAGAAAGTTGCTCCGCGTATGCTCGCATACTAAAGCAACAATACTCTGAATCACCACCCGATCTTGTTTATACTTCTGGGTCTGATGCTGGTTACATGATGTATTTAGCGCAATCAAACGGACTACGCGTTCCATGGATACACACCAACTATGCCACTTTGGCAGTGAGAAGAGTGCGCGTATCAGGAACAACACCCATCGATGCACTGTCGGACCAAGTAGCTAAGCAAGAACTTACTGTACTAAAACACTGTAACCACATTATCGCTTTAAGTGAAATTGATAAAACCGAAACATGTGAAGTCTTCGGGATTAATCAAGATAAGGTTACAGTGGCACATCCGGGAGTTGATCATTCAATATTTACCCCAGGAGAACTACACGACAGAGAATATTTGGTAGTAAGTGCCGGTCGTATGAGTAAGATAAAAGATTTTCCTTTCTTGCTCAGATCGTTCCAGCTGGCAATAAAATCGCTCTCGTCTACACCAATAATGCCAAAACTTGTCATCATTGGTGGCAACCAACAAGAACGTGATGATCTAGGACTTCCACAGTTAGTGGATTCCTTAAACATCAAACATTTCGTCGATTTTTATGACGGAATGGGACAAACGGATCTTGCTCAACAGTTTCAGAAAGCGCGAGTATTCGTGGGTTGCTCACAGCATGAGACTTTTGGCTTGTTACCTGTTGAAGCAAGAGCATGTGGCACTCCATGGATCGTCAGGGCCAACAGTAGTTACTTGTCTTCCGTCACAAATGGATATGGCGGATTCTTGGTTGACAATAGCCAAGAAAGAGACATGTCTGATAAAATTGTGACATTACTTAACCTGCCAAACAAACAGTGGGAGGAGATGTCCAATGCTGCTGTTGAGAGTGCAAGCCAATACACCTGGCCACAGACAGCCAAAAACTGTATGGCGGTTTTTGAAAATGTGAGTAAAATGTTTCTCAAACCACCCTAACCAACTTTTCCTACGGGAAAAGTTGGTTATTTTTTTATAACTGATATATATATTTGACCCCCGCCTCAATTTCGCGAACTTCATTTTCTAGTTCGAAATATCCTTGATAGTTAATATTTCGGAGAATATCAACTATCTCTTTCCAATTTATTGAGCCACTCCCCACAGCAAGGTGTGGGTCAGCTCTGTTAAATTTTTCTGTGTTATTTTCAGCCTTGCCAATATTATCGTGAGCATGAATATGAAATATTCGGCTACTCAAGTTTTTAACCGCATTGATATAATCTTCACCACTAACACTGGCATGACCAAAATCCAAAGTAAGTCCAAAATTGGGCCTATCCACTATATCCAAAGTACGTTCCAATAATTCAAACTTGCAGGCACGATCAGGAAACCAAAAACATGTTTGGGCTTCGTTTTCTAAACCTATTTTTATCTGTTTTGATAATGCGTAATCAGCTAATGTTTTATATGCTTCTATTTCTAAATCAATTCTTTTCTCAACTTTCAAACCATAGGGTTCTAAGGCAGGATGCAGAACTACAATATCCGAACCCAATTCATTGGCAATATCGATATTTTTAAATAGTTCTTCAATAGTTGCTTGCCTTACAGCTTGATTAAAGTCATTTATGCTACCGTTCAAATACTGAGCATGGACCGTGTATTTAGTACCTTTCTCTGTAGATAGTTTCTTTAAAAAATCTATTTCTGCGTCAAAGTCACTGTCGTGCGGAAAATTAAAATCAATTTCTATGCAGTCAACAATTCCTGCAAGACAATTTGTCTCTTTCATAAAATCTTGACCAATCTTTCTGGAACCCTTGGCACTAATTTTCAATTTATAATCATTATTCATATATAAGTCTCATTTTACATCAATTATCGGCTACAACCAGAGAAGATGATGACACTTTCACGTATCCCATTCCTCTAACTAAACACCCCGCATAATAATGAATTTAGTATGCCCAATATATAAAACTATTCAACTTGAAGTATGGAACCTACTTCAGCGCTTCTGGTATTTCGTCCTCTTCTGCAAAGGCAAGTAACGGACGCACAGCGTCACGACAGATTTCCCGAGACATTTTACCAAAGAGGATTTCGTATTGTTTAACGAGACTTGATAGTACCTCTTTAGGATCACCATCAATATGAACCTCATGTTTTTCAGGATCAAGACGAAGGCCTTCTACTTTTAGTGCCTCGCGCCACGCCGTTTGTCCCATAATAACTTCCTGCGCCTCAATTATTTTAAGTACTATTTTTTCGATAGCTTCACTCATATTTGTTCCTCATTTATTTTTTTAAACACCATGCCAATTCTCATTAAGGCGATAGCCATTAAAGTATATGCAATCAGATACATGAAATCATTAATTCCTCCAGCGTACCACTTATCCTGACTGAACTGGTAGATGAAATTAAGATCTGCCACCGCCTCAAAAATCAGTGCGGCCAACAAAAACCAAATGGGACCTTTCATTAATCCTCCTAAGAAATTCCTAGACAGCAGTAACACCAATATCGCCAGCGATAAGAAAAATGAATCAATGATAGGCCAACTCAAATCCATCATAACTCGTACTGGATGTTGCCACTCATATGTATAGCCTCGTAGAAAAACATAGAATGTTCCAACCATAAACAATAACGGCAATATCACGGCTACACCTCGTCCACGAAAAGTTTTAATGGTCACCTTGTTTACAAAGACTTTAGCTAGCTCAATCAAACCGTAAGAATAAATAAAAGCAGTACTAAAGAATCCAAAGTCTCCTATGGATGGATATGGAATTTCCACTTTCAATACAACGGCATAGAAATTGTAAGCTACTTGACCAAATGCCTGACCTAGTAATCCTATTGAAAAAGCGCCTATGGCTCTACCTAGACTACTTTTGTGTCCACCCCAACTCTTTGAAACAAACAACCCAGCTATTCCACCCCATAATGATGTAATAAAATAAATATCCGTGAACACCTCGTTCTCAATGCTTTCATGCAAACCCCTGAAATATATCGTAAGCCACCAAATACTCAAAGCGACGAAGACCGATGATATTAGTACGATATTTTTGTTTTTAATATTGATCATCTTAATGTATTAAGAAAATAACCTTAGGCTTAAACACCTCTTTATTATACTCTGTTTTCCTTGAATAGTGTACTTCTTCAAAAATCTTGTTGGCCTGTACTTACTTTTAGCGAATCTAAGGCTCTCCATACCCATATCTTCTTCAAAATTCATATACTTACAGCCAATTTTTTGAAGATGTAACGCCATTTGGTTGTCCATAAAAGGCAAAACCCCTTTAAAATTATAGTTAGCTTTTGCAAAGTGGGAAATGGAAGTTTCTTCATTCGCGATGTGGTTAATCGAAAAAGCAACCGGTATGTCATCCACAAATACCATGGAATTCGTAAGTTCAAAAGCGTTAGAGTTGTCTAACAGGCGACTAAAGGCAATCTCTTCTCGCGCAGAATATCGCTCGTTCATGCCATTCCATTGATGCCAAACGTTTAACATTTCTTTCTTGCATTTCACCTGATTTAAATCGAAAAAATCAACTCTGAATCTATTTTCGTGCATTTTCGCAAATTTATTAACACTTTTACGTAAATTTGCATACTTATCACCTCGTAGACTAGCAATATCGTCTACAAGATAAATGTAATCGAAATTGTCCCTATCTTCTTTTGCATTGATAGGTGAAGAATGTTCTGAACAATGTTTTACAGCTTCTTCTGGCACCAAATGCAGGGCTGGATTTAGTCCTTCCTTTTTGGAATACTTAAGCAACCTTGCAATAGTTTCGACAACATTTTTATCACCCATAAACGTTAGAAACTCCTTGCCTGTTATGTCGGATGTTGACCTTATTACTAAATTTCCATCCAATGTTGAAATTCGTCTCTTGCCACTAATATCCCAACAAAATAATGACACAAAATTAAAATTCGAATATGCTGGATAATTTTTTGTGATTTTTTCTACATCTTCCTGGTCTTTTATTTCGATTGGTTTGAAGACTGGGAAAATCGGTAACATGCAACTAATAATAACTTAAAAGACGGTTATAGAAAAACGCAATATATAAATAAAAACCCGAGTCATCAACAAAGTGAAGAATCGGGTGATTGAGGGTGCAGATGATCTCATCGGTGCTAACCTCCTGTGTTTACTCTGGCATATATCGCTGCATCATGTAGACACAGAATACTGCCGCTCCTCCCCAGAAAATTCCGCAAGATGGAATTTTCTCCTTCAAAACAAAGATGCTTATGCCCATCAACGCAGCCGTAGTCACGACATCAAAGTTGATGGACGTCTGGAAAAGCGTCTTTGTGTAAAGGAGTCCAAGGAAGCACGCTACTGCGGCGTTGCAGAACAAGAAGCCAAGGATCATGCAACGATAGTCACCCTTCTGTCGGGCGAAGGTCACAAGGAACCAATCACCCAAAACAGAACTTATGGCCATACCAGCCAAGAGACCATAGTACATATATTTACTAGTCACGGAACACCTCCTAAGAAAGCTTGTTTCGAAAGAACCCAAAATCAATCAACCCGTAATTATACACTCTGCAGCCGCTTTTGTCAACAATAACGCAGATAAGCACATTTTATAGTACTTTCGAGATACTTAGGAGCCCTAGACGCCCTGCAGTGGTTGCGTCATTCATGTAGTTATATGAACAACATATCAACACAACCCACCACACCGCTTATAGGGCAAAAAGTAAAGTATTGCCTATATGCTAGAAAGAGCTCAGAGAGCGAAGAGAAACAGGTACTTTCCATAGATTCTCAGGTAAAGGAGATGCTTCTTCTGGCTGAAAAAGAAAACTTGGAAGTAACCACCGTTAAGAGAGAGTCACACTCAGCAAAAGAAGTTAGCAAGCGACCGGTCTTTAACGAAATTATTAGTGACATTAATTTGGGAAAATATAACGGCATACTCACATGGGCACCTGATCGGATCAGCAGAAACGCTGGAGACTTAGGCAGAATAGTCGACCTTATGGATTCAGGCATGTTGCAGGAGATACGTACTTATGGACAGAAATTTTCTAATAACCCCAACGAGAAGTTTTTGCTTATGATTCTTGGCTCACAAGCCAAGCTTGAGAATGACAACAGAGGCATAAACGTTAAACGTGGCCTGCGAACACGCGCAGAGATGGGACTTTGGCCAGGTGTCGCTCCGACTGGCTATTTGAATCAGCATCGATTAGATAGAAAGTGTGAGGTGATTATCGATCCTGAACGTTCACCCATTGTGAAACAGATGTTTGAGAAAATGGCATATGAACAATGGTCGGGGCGCAAGATTCATCACTGGTTGAAATTTGAGTTGAATTTTAAGACTATTGGCAATCGGCATATGGCTTTGAGTAATGTCTTCCGAATGCTCCAGAGCCCTTTCTACTACGGAGCGTTTGAATACCCTAAGAAGAGTGGCAATTGGTATCAAGGGAAACACGAACCAACAGTAACAAAGGAACTCTTCGACAAGGTACAGGTGCAACTTAAACGAGATAATATTCAACGCCAAAGCCACGAGTTTACCTTTACAAAACTAATGATCTGCGGATTATGTGGTTCTGGAATATCAGCTGAAGAAAAATACAAGCTTCTGAAAGACGGCTCTACTGCAAAATATATCTACTACGGCTGTGGCAGATCAAAAGACCGTTCCTGCAAAAATCCATACATCAGAGAAGATGAGCTTACAAACCAGCTGATTAGCACGCTTGACCAGATAGATTTAAATGATATAGGCGTACAACATAAATTTGCCGAGGAATTAAAGCGCCACAACAAATTCCAACGGGCAATATTAGGCATGAGTAATTTAGCGACCACCCACCAGGACGTGGATCTCAAAACCTACGTAAAATACATTCTCCGAGACGGAACGAACGAAGAAAAACGCGAACTGATTGGATGCTTTAAATCACGAATTAAGATAACGAAGAAAATAGTAACAATAGAATAGAGGTTTTGTTGTTAGTTAATTTTTCCCCATCCTTCTACTTCTTCTTCGCCCATAGAAGTAAACCCCAAACTACGACCAAAAGATGGTTTCAATATATCCTTCATACCTTTTCCCAGTGTCCGCTCAACTTCTTCAGGTACAAAAAGATTGGCACTAACCCTTGGCCAAATTTGTGCAATAACATGATTGGTACCACCCCTGGGTTCTTCTACGGCAGAAACAACCCAAACTGCTGGATAGGTTTTCTTTCCCATTTTAGTAGCGAAACGAGTATGTGCATCGTGCGGAACGAATGATTGGCCGGGACGTCTTGCATAGCAGACAACCGAAAATTCAGGACCGTATCCTTTCCACATTTTCGTTTCAATAAGATGATCTACGATATCCACTGCAGTAGAAAATTCGTTATACTCAGTTATCTCCCAACGGTGTATTTCGGCAACCTGACCTTTGGCATTATTTCCTATGCTTACACCATAAACATCGGGCGAATCTCCGCTTACTCCTTGCCCACAATAAATCGGATCATTGCCAGCTTGCATTAAACCAAGTGCGAAAGTTGCACCGACCCACATCTCCCGATCAGTTTGGTGTTCGCGTTCTTTAACCACGGCCTCAACACCATACTTCTGTATGATCTTACCGAATACTCGTCTAATAAAAATGGGACTATATATTCGTTTACACGGAATATCGCTTATACCAACAGGCATACTATTTGTTTTGCATAATATTGTTTCTAAGGGTCTTGTCATCCAAAAGAAATTTCGGACGCTCAAAGCTAACCACCGAAAAAGTATTACCAGAAAACGTTATAACGTAATTATGTTTATTTGAATCAAGAGGAACTGGCTCGTATGTCTGTTTTTCTGAATTTGGTGGAATACGGTTAATGTCATGTGGTGTTGAAATAAGATAGCAATTGGGGTGCTTCTCAAAAAAATCTTTAAAGTCATCGCTGCGGTATTCAAATAGTTCGCGCATAAAAACCAAAACGTTTTCGGAATAGAACTCTACAGATTTTTCAATACGCTTAATATCAATTTGTCTGGGTATTTCCAGTGTGTGTTTGTTAAGTTCCTCAAAGTTCACATATTCTTTCACTTGGAAATGAAATGGCAAATTTTTTTGAGGAAGTTTCAAGCGCTTAGTATCCAGAGCATTTATACCTTCGCCATTTTCTTCCACAACGAATATGGCTGTATCGCAAGATGAAACTTCTTCTGGAACTACAATAAAAAATGCTGTGCCTAAGGAAAACTTTCCTTCCAAGAACTTGAGAAAAATAGTTGTAATAAAAAGTTCTTTGAGCTGCTGTCCCGTGAGCGTCTTTCCGTTAATAAGCACACTATCGTGGCCATTAAGGCCAAAGATGGCATTAGTGATAATCTCCGAACTTACAGGAACCACCAACAATGGCGTGTTGCGCAAATGATACTGTAACGCCGCTTTTAGTATTTCATCGTAAACTGCCTGTGCGTTTCTTTCAGCACTGAGTTTATATGGGAAAACAATTTTCCAAGAAGTATCCATAGATAAAATGACTATAACGCAACAAACAGATCAGTACACAGTGACCATTCGGGTCACACCGTGGTCTCATAGGTGTGGGTCTGCCGATAAAAAAGTCTGACTGCGGAGAGGGTGGGATTCGAACCCACGGTACCCTTGCAGGTACAACACCTTAGCACGGTGCCGCTTTCGACCACTCAGCCACCTCTCCTGACTAAAAGAACATACCGCAATAAGTGATCTTGCTCAAGCTTTGACTAGGACTTGGTCACGCGTCTTGCTTCGCAAGCGCGCGACCCCGGCTCGCGTCACACTTCGTGTGACATGCTCCGCCTTTCAAGTCCTGCACGCGAGCCAAGCAGTTGGCTCGCTCGGGGACACAATTAAAAAAAGCCCACGTTGGGCTTTTTTTAATTGTGTCCCCGGCAGGACTTGAACCTGCAACCTTCAGCTCCGCAAGCTGACGCTCTGTCCAGTTGAGCTACGGAGACATAATTTCAGAAAAACTTTCATAAACTTCTTAGAAGCCAGAAAGCTTAATGATAATGCCACAGAAAGTGTTAAAAAACAAGAAGAAAGACTATCGCTTTCTCGCTTTACTTCCTGTTGCTACCGCACGCAAAATAATATCCCGGTCTGTTGCGTAGGTGATTTTTTTAAGCGCCTCGCGAACTGTAAACCACTTCGCTTCCAAAAATCCTTCCTCCGCTTGCGGTTTCAATTCCTCTTCTCCCGCTTCAATCAGAAAATAATGCACAGTTTTTGTCACTTTGCCCCGTTCTGTAAAAAAATTATAACGTGTCGATCCAAGCGCCCTTTTCATTGTTAGATTATTCGCACCCAATTCTTCCTTACTCTCCCTAAGCGCCGCCTGTTCTTCGGTTTCACCAAGTTGCATCTCCAAATGACCCTTAGGCAAAACCCACGCGTCTCCTCGTACATGTTTAGTTAAAAGCAAAGCAACGTGCACACGCCCGCCGATTCTTTTTACCACCACCCCGCCAGCCGATGTTTCGGAAACAGCCGCACTCTTTTTTGAGGAACGTTTTTTTATTTCTTCAGTCATGGCTTTTTAACTACGGGTTTAGGTGTAGGGCTTGGTGTCGGACTCGGAGTAGCAGGAGCTGGTGCCGGAACAACAGCCGGTTTCTCTGCATTTCCGGCTACGATATGCGGAAATAGGCTAGGCGATTTGTATGAACTGTAAAACACTTCCTCACGTGACAATTGCTCATCTTTGAAAATTTGCTGCGTTAGTTTAGCTCTCACAGAACCGTCCGGTTTTCGGTCATATGTCACCGGTCCAACCAATTTCACTTCCCTGCCATCGGAGGTGCCCCAAAATTCAAAGAATAATTTTGTGCCGTCTATTTTTGTCTGAATTAAAATATATCCGGGAGTATCATTGATAAATTTCAAATCCGTTCCATCTTTCCAAGTCCTTTGGTTTGGATAAACAGTAGCGTCTAATCCCGGGGTGCCATAGTAGGCCACAGGATAAGCATGATTGTGTCTTTCAACAATTTTCAAGCCAGAATAAATAGCCGCACGAAAGGCCGTAGTGGATATCTGGCAAATCCCCCCACCATATTCGGGTGTAGTAACATGCTCTTTAATCACTAATTCCGGTGCATACCCTGTTTCTTTATTCACTGGTCCAAGATGCTCATTAAATCCAAATGTCGATCCGGGTGGAATCAACACGCCATTAAAACGTTCTGAACCAACTTTAATATTAAGAATCCTGTTTTTGGGACTACCACGGAAATCAGATTCGCCGGTGCCAATCAAGGTTTTAATTCCCAGTTTTTCAATTTCGGCTGTAGTTTTAATTTGTGACGGCAAAGACTCCATAACAAGCTCCGTCTGATAATTTTCTTTTTCTAAATTCAGACGAATCGCCTTTGCTGTTTCCTCAATATTAAGTTTTTTACCATCTTCCGCTTGCGAAAAAATAGATACTTTTCCGTCTTCCATAACAAACCGCGCGTCTTTTGCCGAAATCTCCACCTGGGAAGCGATTTCCTTTTGCAAATATTCTTTTAATTTTTCGATCTGAAAAGTAAGCGTGGGGGTTTCCGCAATTCTTTCAATATCTACCCACGACATAAAAACTTTCGGTAAAACAGTAAATTTTTTATCACCAGACGAAAAAACAATCTGGCTTCCCAGTAATTTTTCAGCTTGCGGTTTAAGCGCGAGCGCTTCATCATCACCAATTTCCGGACTCGTGGATAAAGTGATTAAATCAATCTGATTCTCCACGGAGGACGACAAAACACGTAACAGCTCCTGTGCTAATTTATATTGATCAATCATTTCTCCGGATTGCGCGTAAGACAACTGCAACTTCCCCGCCGCCAATATCCAATTGGCAGAGAGTGGTAATTTTACCTGCGCATTTAAGACATTTTTTACATAATTTTCATAAGTCGGCTTATGCACCAAACTACGCAAGGTCAACCTAACACCCGAAACTCCCTTAAACATTTCAACAAGCCAAATGGGATTTCCGCGAGGATGCCCATAGGAAAGTGCTTTATCCGCGACTTCTCGCACCTGTGGGCTGACTCCTATTTCAGAAAAAGTTGGCTCAACAACAGTTTTTCCATTAATACGTATTTTTATTTTTTCATTGTATTTTGACTGCAATTCCAAACGAACCTTCTGCTGCAAAGCATCACCGGCAAGCCCCCCAACAAATGTTTCACCCACCCAAACCCTCGGCAAAACTCGCCCCTCATAACGCGCGGCACACCATCCTATTCCACCGCAAACCAAAGCAAGCACAGCAATAACTACAGCAAAAACAGCTCCTTTCAAAATTGTTTTTTTACGCTTCATTGGCTTATTCTAACAAATCAAATCTATCCCTAATTTACCCATATTAAGGACAAGATGCAACGTCAGAAGGCGTCTTTGCGAGGAGGAGGCGCCGACGAAGCAATCTCCACTGACAATAAAGTAATCTCTCTGTCGATATTTTGAGGGGATTGCCACGCCTCGACCATTTGATAATGTTCGATGGCTCGCAAAGACCTGACTTTCATATGGGTGAACAGTTACTATTACCCCCTCCCCTTTTT
>Ga0247841_10002334_pt1 | contig 38463 bp, 33 predicted proteins | sample LaCruzMarch2015__2_FD_192410 | JGI IMG/M metagenome (GOLD analysis project Ga0247841, IMG submission 192410) | Freshwater microbial communities from meromictic Lake La Cruz, Castile-La Mancha, Spain - LaCruzMarch2015_18m | ecosystem: Environmental > Aquatic > Freshwater > Lake | place: Spain... | reverse complement strand
AAAAATGCTTTTACAGGTGCATGACGAACTTGTGTTTGACGTGAAGAAATCCGAGATTGAAGAGGTTAAAAAAATTGTTATACGCGAGATGAAAAATGCTTTGAAATTGAATGTTCCCGTTGAAGTGGAATTAGGAACGGGTAAAAACTGGTTCGACGCGCACTGAAAAGAACAAATATAAAATATGTCAAAGATTGTATCGAAATATATTGAGTGTTACGTTTACCTTGAAACAGCAGGTGTGAATAAATATCTTCTTCTTAAACGCAGTCATGATAAGCATCCTTATCCGGGAATATGGCAGATAGTGACGGGCAGGATTGAAGAGAACGAAGCTGCTTACGATACGGCGCTCCGGGAAGTGAAAGAGGAGACAGGATTAAAGATTAAAAAATTATACGTACTGCCGAAGGCAGGAAGTTTCTACACGGCGCATACGGACAGCTTGCATCTGATACCGTTATTCCTTGCGTATTCCGACGGATGTGCCGTAATGATTTCGTCTGAGCACACGGAATACGAATGGCTGTCATACAAAGAGGCACGTGAAAGAATTCACTGGTATAATCAGAAAGAAAATCTTGACATGATAGAGGAAATGCTTTGTAATCCTTTGCTGAAAGGCACTTTTGTTGAAATAAAAATTGAAAAAAACAAATATAATAAATAAATCGCCACAGATTCACAGATTAAAATCGAAAATATTCGGAATTGAAAAATTTTAAAGAAAAAAAGATTATAATATTAAATAGTTTATTAAAATGTTATTTGCTAAATTCATATAAAAAATGAAACATTGATAATCTGTGAATCTGTGGCAAACTTATTTCAATCTACAAATAAACAACTAATTAAAATTATTAAATTAAATATATGATAATAGTAACAGGCGGCGCGGGATTCATCGGAAGCGCATTGATATGGGAACTTAACAGAAGCGGCAGGAAAGACATCATAATTGTAGATGACTTTTCGACGAGCGATAAGAATCCCGGAAAAAACGAGAAATTCAAAAACCTCACTTCGCTTAAATTCACTGATTTAATGGACCGCGACGATTTCGGCGAAATGGTTCACTCGGGATTCCTGAAACAGAACGAAGTGGAAACGCTCTATCACCTCGGCGCCTGCAGTGCAACTACGGAGCTGGATTATAAATATTTGCTCCGGAATAATTACGAATATACAAAGTTTCTTTGCGGTCACTCAGTTGAAAATAAAATACGTTTTGTTTATGCTTCTTCGGCGGCTACGTATGGAAGCGTCGCCGACGGTTACAGCGACGATGAATCGCGGCTTGAGACACTACGTCCGCTGAATATGTACGGTTACTCGAAGCATCTTTTTGACCTCTGGGCGAAGAATGAAGGGTATCTCGATAAAGTTGCGGGGTTGAAATATTTCAACGTTTACGGACCTAACGAATACCATAAAGGTGATATGCGGAGTATAGTAAATAAATGTTTCACACAGATTAAAGAAACGGGAAAAGCCCGTTTGTTTAAAACAACATCGGAAGATTACGGCGACGGCGGCCAGAGACGCGATTTTATATATGTTAAGGATGCAGTTGACATGACTCTATACTTTGGTGAAAACCGCATAGTTAACGGAATTTATAACGTAGGCACCGGATATGCGAATTCATTCAATGATTTTGTGAAACCCGTATTTTCGGCTCTGGGCGTTAAGGAGAATATAGAATATTTTGATATGCCGGAAATTCTCAGAGGTAAGTATCAGGACTTTACGCAGGCGGAAATAACAAAACTTCGCCAGTCGGGATATAAAAAAGAAATAACGGATATTAAATCCGCCGTAACGGATTATGTTAAAAATTATTTAAACACTGAAGATCCATACTTAAAATAGAAAAAATGAAAAAAACATTGAAAGTATCATTTCTAAAAAATTGCCTTTATGCGTTTATTCTTGTTATGATTGTACATTATACATTGTACGTTGAAAATTCCAAAGCTCAGGACCTTCCCAAGCACATGACCGATGCGGAAAAAGAAATATATAAAAATTATGTTCCTCCGTTTTCGGGTACGGATGATTTGAATCCGCCCGTATCTCCCGTCCGCACGATGGCTGAATGGGAAGAGTTTCAGGCGATAATGATAACGTGGACGTCTTACCAGCAGATACTTGCGCAGATGGTTGATTTCGCTCAGGATGAATGTCAGGTGATAATTGTATGTTCCGATTCGAATTCTGTAAAAACACAATTGACAGGTTACGGAGTACCGCTCGTAAATCTCAGATTTATAATCGCCCCGTTTAACTCTGTATGGAGCCGCGATTACGGTCCATGGTCAATATACACAAATCAGGTTGATTCATTAAGATTAGTTGACTGGATTTATAACCGTCCGCGTCCGCTTGACGACGTGATTCCGGGCATCATAGCTAATTACCTGAACCTGCCTCTGCATCAGATGACGCAGGCGCCTAATAATCTGACGGCGACAGGCGGAAACTTCATGTGCGACGGAAACGGAACAGCATTCTCGTCAAAACTTATACTGAATGAAAACCCCGGGAAGACAGAAGCCGAAATTGACACAATGATGAAAAAATATATGGGAATAAAAAGATATGTGTTTATGGATGAACTGCCGTATGACGGAATACATCACATTGACATGCACATGAAACTCCTTGACGAGGAAACGATTATGGTGGGGCAGTATCCTTTGGGTGTGTCGGATGGTCCGGCGATTGAAGCGAACCTGCAGTATGTGCTGAATAACTATCTTACATGTTACGGTAAGCCATATAAGGTCGTACGCATTCCAATGCCGCCGAGCGCGGGCGGGCAATATCCGCCAAGCTCAAGTTATTTCACTTACACAAATTCACTTATAGTCAATAAAACTGTGCTCGTTCCTATATACGGCTTTGCCCTGGATACGACGGCTCTGCGAATATACCGTGACGCTATGCCGGGATACAGAGTTGTGGGTATAAATTGCAATGCGAGTATTCCCGCATCGGGAGCTATTCACTGCATTACAAAAGAAATAGGTATAGGCGACCCTGTTTTTATTTCACATTCGGGAATACGTAACACAAGCAACACAACGACTCCTTATCAGGTAAAAGCGTATATAAAAACGAAAAGCGGTGTATCTAATGCGAAACTTTACTGGACAACGGATACGGCATCGGGATTCCAGAACGTGAGCATGGTTGCCGCGGCGGATACATTCACTGCGTCCATTCCGGCTCAGCCGCTGAATTCAAAAGTTTATTATTACATTTCCGCCTCTTCTACCAGCGGACGGACAGTAAAGAAACCCATTACGGCGCCATCCGGGAATTACAGGTTTGATGTAACAACGGCAACGGGAATTACGGAAACGGGTATTACTCCAGTTAAGTTTGAACTTATGCAAAATTATCCGAATCCGTTCAATCCCTCAACAAAGATTGGATACTCGCTGAAATCGGATTCATACATAACGCTGAAAGTATTCGACGCGCTCGGCAGGGAAGTTGCCGTACTCGTAAACGGATACAGGAAAGCGGGAGTTTATAACGAGACATTTGACGCTTCGGCTATGGCGCAGGGAGTGTATTTCTACAGGCTCAGCGCCGGTGATTTCACGGACGTTAAAAAAGGAGTTCTGGTTAAATAGATTTAAAATATTTTTTGTTTATAATAAATTTATATATTTCGATAAAAATTCTGTTAAACCGCATACCCTTATATCATTATTTAAAGGGTAATCAAATGAACCCGGTACAATTACAAAATTATATTTTGCACCAAGAACACTCAGTGCATAATAATTTCCTTTTGATAACGTAAAAGCAGATGAAGATTTTATTTCTAATAAAGCAGTAACTTCATTTGATTTGGTGAAAACTAAATCTATTTCTGAACCATCCTGCGTCCTGAAGAAAAATAAGTTTGTATTAGGATTTTTTACCGATTGTATTTGTTCAATGACATATCCTTCCCATGCTCTGCCCCGGTATAAACTTGAAAGCAAATTGTTCATATTCGAAATTTCAAGAAGTCTGTTTAATATCCCTGAATCTCTGAAATAAATTTTCGGGGTTTTAACAATCCTTTTTCTCAGATTTGTATGGAACGGAAACAATCTGTGAATTAAAAAAGATGCTTCGAGAAAATCCAGGTATTTATTAATTGTTAAATTTGAAATACTGATAGATTTTGACAGCATGGAAATATTCAACAAACTGCCATGATTATTGGCAAGCATAATAAGGAAATTTCTCAGAATAAACGGTGAAAGATTTGCTCCCATTTGAGCAAAATCGCGCTCAAGATATGTTTTTATAAAATTATCGAGCCATATCATTGAATCATTATTTGTTTTTGCAAGAAATGACAGCGGATACCCTCCCCGAAGCCAGTGCAAATTTACAGTATATTTATTTATTATTTCTTCAACAGTAAAAGGCGTCATTTCTATATATGCGATTCGTCCGGCTAATGACTCGGATGAATGTCTGAGCATCAAAGGATTTGAAGAACCCAATATTATGAATTTACCGTTACTTCTTTTTTTATCAACAAGGCTTCTTAATAACGGAAATAATTCCGGTTTCCTTTGTATTTCATCTATAATAATACATTTATCAATATTTTCATTCAAAAATAATTCGGGATCGGATAGTTTCCGCAAATCTGTAATTGACTCAAGGTCGAGATATAATGCCGGACCGGGCATATATTTCATGATGCTCTTCACAAGAGTTGTCTTGCCGCATTGCCTTGGTCCTATTATTCCGGTAACGGGGAATTTCTTTATTACCTCTTGGACTCTTGTTTCAACTATTCTTGTAATCATATACAAAAATAAACCCTGCAAATCACAAAGTCAACTTATTAATATGCAGGGTTAAAAAACTTAGTAGAAAATAAGACTAAGATATACGCGAGAGAGTTCGTATGCAAGTTGCTGAATTTGCCGGTACTCTCTCTTGTTTAAGAGGAACGTTTGCTGAAAATAATATTTAAGAATAAATAATGCTCTTAGATTATATTTGGAAAGCCCTCAAACCGGTATAGCAACTATACCCGAAAATTAAAGCTGATTAATAACCCCCTGTCAAGGTAAATAAATATCATTTGTTAATTGTATATTAATATGAATAAAGTTATTTTTACATTAAGCTGGTGTTTAACATTTTATTATTCCGCAAATAAATCCTGTTACCAAAATTAATTTTGAAATCCCGAAAAGCGGATTTGTTTCATTGAAAGTTTATGATTTACTCGGTAAGGAAGTTCGCACACTGGTCAGTGAAGTAAAAAAAGAAGGGCGCTATCAGGTTGAGTTTGCCGCTGGCAATCTTTCCAGCGGTGTTTACTTCTACAGAATAAACTCCAACAGCTTTACGGATACGAAGCAAATGATTCTGATTAAATGAGGATGCTGTATTCTAATATTGAATAGATAAGTGTAATAAAAAGAAGTTACACTGAGGTCACAGAGAAGACGCAGAGATACACAGAGAAGAACAGCGCCCGGAGAATAAGAGCAAAACCTTATTTTAGTGATAATGTTTTACATTTTTATAATACAGCCAATAAGTATAGCCTGTATTGTAAATAATTTATTTACATGCCTGTCATCTGCGGTATATATCGCTGATGACAGGCAGGATAATAATTTCTGGTTGCAATTCAAATAAAAGCAAATATAGACATTAATATGAAGCCTGAATACAGAAAACAGATTCAAAAATTTATTGAATTAGGATTAACCGAAAGGGAAGCGAAAGTTTATATAACGCTTCTGTCTAAAAAGGGTTTTACAACACTGGAATTACAGAATTCCGTTGAGATACCCCGGACGAAGGTTTATGAAGTGATTAAAAGAATGCTCGCAAGGGGGATTTGTACGGAAAGGGGACTTGGCAAAGTGAAGTACTATGAAGCGGTCGAGCCCAAAATAGCCTTCCAGCGGGTTTTTGACGAATATAAGGACGAATGCGAAGAAGAGTTGAAAAAACGAAAAGCGCTGAAGGAAAGCGTAACGAGTATTTTTAGTCCATTATTTAATGAGAATAAGGATAATCAATACTCGCTGGATTTTGTCGAAGTATTCAATGATAAAGAACAAATACAGAATAAATATTTACAGGCATTAAAGGATACTAAACTCAGTCTTCTGACATTCAACAAAGGACCTTATGTCTGCGATAATTCAAACAGACTGAAGGCTCAGGCACGCGAAGAATCAAAGGTCATAAAACGCGGAGCGATATGCAAAAATATATTTGAGGCTGGAGAACTTCAGGGTCAGGACTGGCTTTTGAAATACGTCAGGAATCAGTCAAAGCTGGGACAGCAGGCGCGTGTAACCGCATCACTCCCCATTAAAATGGTGGTTTTTGATGAAATGAAAGTATTATTTCCCCTGCTCCGAACCTCGGGGGAAACAAACAGCATTTCAATGATATTTATTGAGCACCGTGAACTTGCCGTCGCCTGCAAGATGCTTTTTAATTTTATATGGGAGAACTCTAAACCCGTAAAATAAGCGCTGGTGGGGAATTAATACTGCAATAATGACCCCCCGTCAAGGTAAATAAATATAATTTATATATTGACTATTGAAAACGATACTGTTATTTTTACACTAAGACTTGAAGCCGTGCCAATAAATAATGTTGATTGAACATATATTAAGGACGAAATGATTGTTTTTCTGTGGAAAATTGAACTTTTGTGAAATAGTAATATGAATAAACGGTATTGTTTTTTTAAATAAAATATTTTAGTTTTCAGCAAGGCGTTTTATAAACTTAAACTTTCATAATTATGAAAAAAATCTTTTTACTTACGGTTCTCTTCTTTGGACTTCTTTTCGCATTTGGTGACATCAACGCACAGCTTATCACTGACTCGAATAATGTAGTACTTGAAGAAGCCACAGGAACATGGTGCGGGTATTGCCCGTGCGGACATGAATTTGTATCTCAAATACTGGCTGCTCATCCGAATTCAGTTGTTATATTATATCACGGACCGCCGAATTACGGAAATCCTGTTGATCCATGGGCGGCAACGGGTTACCCTGTAATTCAGCTTATGGGCATGACTTCTTATCCGACAGCGGTTATAGGCAGAAGTTCGGGTATAATATCCAGGGGCGCCTGGGTAGGTCAGGCGAATTATCAGGCAACAATTGCGCCAAATGTTAAGATTGAGGTGATCAATCAGACTTTGAATGTTGCAACAAGAACAATCAATGCAACTATCAATGCAACAGCATTACTAAACTTGACGGACACATATAACATTTATTATGTTATAACAGAAAACAATCTGGTCATGCCGCAGAATTTTTATGCGGCATGCGGAACAGCGGGAGTACACAATGATTATGTTCACGGTCACGTATCCAAAGCCTTAGTGAACGGAACAACCGGAGAACTTTTAACTTCAACTCCATGGAACCTGAATACGGTTTTAACAAAACAACTTACTTACACAATCCCTGCGGGAATTGATTTAGCGAATATGGATTTGAATATTATCATTTACAAAGTCGGAACTCCTTACCCGACAGGCGCACCGGTTCAAAATGCTATGAAAATTCCGAGTTCGCTTTTCACTCCTACGGGTATCGGCAGTATCGAAAAGGTTCCTTCGAAATACAATTTAGAGCAAAACTACCCGAATCCTTTCAATCCGACAACAAATATCAGATTCTCAGTTCCGAAAGACGGAAATGCGACACTTAAAATCTATGACGTTAGAGGGAATGAAGTAGCAACTTATCTGAACAGCTATATAAAAGCGGGTTCATATAATGCACCTTTTGACGGTTCAAACCTCTCGAGCGGCGTTTACTATTACCGTCTGTCGGCAGGTGATTTCAGTGAAACAAAGAAAATGATGCTTATCAAATAAATTTGGTTTTATTCCGGAAAGAAACTTCCGGTTTTATTTTTTTTAAATCCTCTGTCCGCATGCGCTGGCAGGGGATTTTATATTTTATTCCGGCGGTTATTCCAATCTCACTGCATTACCGGCAAGCGAAAGAATTTTTATCGGGATCAAAATGATGTAAGACGATATTTTATAAAGGTTATATCCTTGTTTTTTCATAAGAATATTATTTATATTATCCCATGCTGTCAATGAGAGAACAAAAAATATTGAATGAATCCGTAAATATTATTATCAAGGAATTAAATCCGCTGAAAATTATTTTATTTGGTTCACGGTCGAAAGGGTATAGCTGTAAAGGTTCTGATTTTGATATTGCCGTTGACACGGCAGAATTACCCGATAGAAAAAAAATAAGAAATATAAAAGAATTGCTTGATGATGTTTCCGGGCTATACACCATAGATTTGAGTTTGTTTAATAATTTTAATGATGATTTCAAAGAAATTATTTTGAATACGGGAAAAACCATATATGAGAGAAGAACTGACACATAGTATCGGATTGCTTGAAAAAGCTTATATTACTTTAGAAGATGGAATAAACTCTGCCGTTAGTGATTTAGAAAAAGACGGCGTTATTCAAAGATTCGAATATTCCTTTGAATTACTCTGGAAGACGCTGAAAATATTTTTATTTGATCAGGGGATAATATGTAAATCTCCGAAAGACTGTCTGAAATCCGCATTTAAATTCGGATTAATAGAAAATGATGAAGCATTTCTTAATATGCTTGAAGACAGAAATATTATGAGCCATTTATATTCAAGGGAAGATTCGGTATTGATATTCGAGAACATTAAAAAAAGTCACTCTATAAACATGCGCAATCTGATACAAAATATAAAAAAATTCAGCAACTGATACATTTTCAAGTGATACAGGCACGTTTTATTCCAGTCTCACTGCATTACCGGCAAGCGAAAGATTTCTGATTTGATTTTCAATAATATCAAAATTCACCGTAAGGTACTCTCCTGATTTTGTCATTACTCTAACGGGAGTTTTGACGTCCCGCAATGCGTAAGATACAATCGCCGATGACAGCGCCCCGGTGCCGCAGGCGAGTGTTTCCGCTTCCACACCGCGCTCAAAACTGCGAATGGCAATTTCTCCCCGCTCAGGGGATTCCACTTTCACAAAATTCACGTTAGCGCCTTCGGGCATTAAATCTTTATGCATTCTCAAATTCCTGCCCCAGTCATCTATCGGGATATCATCAAGAGATTTTACGGCAGGTTTTTCTATATTGTCAATAAACACAACAATATGCGGAGAGCCGACCTCAGTGTATGAAACCGTCAGCAACTGCCACCATTGGGTAAAATGAACTTTAAGTTTGAACTTTAATTTCAGTTTTGCCGGGGGAGGGAATCCGACGGAAATTTCTCCGTTTTGATGAAAATCGGTGTTATATATTTTTTCTACGGCTTCGATGAGCAATATATTCTTATCCGATATACAGTTATCCAGTATGTATCTTGCAGTGCACCGTAAGCCGTTTCCGCAGAGCGCATCGCCGGTACCGTCGCGGTTGAAATAATTCATGTGAAAATCGGCGATTGATGAATCTTCAAGAAAAATCACTCCGTCAAAATTTTTATTTTCATCGCGCGATATCAATTCAAGAACTGCTTCTCTGCGGTTTAATATTTTACCGTCGAGATTATTAACCATAACGAATGTATTTCCCGCGCCGGAATATCTTTGAATTTCCATTAGTAATATACTCCTCTTGAATTAGTTTGTTTTGTGACTTTAAGATCTCGGAGCTGTGGCGCTTTTATCCTGACTTCAAAAAAGAATCCGCGGTATTGTCCTATGGGATACCAGTTGAAATTTATTTCCCACGAGTTCAGGTCGCGGTACGCTGTTATATATGGCGCTGAGACCTGTTTATTCAGTATATCATAGCTTGCCGTCAATCCGAAGCGCCATCTGGGCGACGGGCTGAAAGCAATATTAGTGCTCACATTGGATTGTTTAACCGGAAAAGCAGGATTATCGCGAGAAACCGAATAGTTGAAGTTTATTCCTCCCGTAAAAGGTATGTTATACTCAACGTCTTCAAAATCCTGACGGAAAACGGATAATGATTTATTAACCGAATCACGCCGGGCTCCGAGAAGCGAATCGCCCGGCGATTTATTTTCATCGCGCGATGATTTCATTAATCCGAGAGAAAACGAAGAAGAAACATTAATATTGAATCCCGTAAGGTCGGCTATACGATTTTGCTCCGACCACAGGAATTTATTCACGCGTGTGCCCTTCGTGTAATCGAAGTCGTACAGATTAAAACGCATATTTCCGCCGATATTCAGAAGACTGCCGATTTGTGTGCGGAAGTCAGCGCTGATTTCCGACCACTGCAGGGAGTCGGCGGCGAAATTGTAATTAACCCCGGCGTTTATATTTATTAACTGGAATTTATTTTCAGTCGAATCGTCAATCCGTGATTTCCCTTCAAAAAGGTTACCCAAAACAAAACTTATTGACTGTGATTCACCCGCAGGAGCAGTGCCGAATAAGTTCTGTTCATAATAAGAATACTTAACGGGTTTGCCGGTGGCGTCGGTATAATTTCCGTAATAACCCCATCCGGAGCTTGAAAAATCGGGACGGAAATTATAGCTTATCTGAGGCGTAAGCGTGTGCTTTATTCCGGTTAATCCGAATATACGCGGAGTGAAAATCCCGATAAATTTAGTGTTAAATGAAATACCCGTCTGGAAATATCTTACGGCTTTAAATGCGTCATTCTCCTGAACGGAAACTGAACTGTCAAGCGGATTGAAACTCTTAGTGATATATTTCGGATACCAGATTTCAGTGTAAGCGAAGTAAGGACGTATGTTTAAATATTTTGAAACAGGAGCGTAGCTCAGAGAAATGTTATTGATAAACCCTGAATTAATATTCGTGCTTTCGGCGCCGTTTGAGCCGTCGGGGTTCAAAACAACAGTCTTTATTCTGTCATTGCGGATATTACCCCTGTAAGAAAAAGAAAAGAATTCATAAAACTTTGAATCAGTGCTTAACAGCTGACTTTTTCTGAAGGGAAAAGTTTCAGTTACATTAAATGCGATATCAGGCAGTCGTTCATTAACGGCACCTGTCTGCAGACTCTGATCGCGGTAGTAATTTACCGTCATAGAAAAAGGGGTTTCTTCCCAGTATTTAGAAAGAGTAAGATTCGAAACAACATTCTGCCGGAGTAAAAGCGGAAGGTTGTTAGTAGAATTATCATAATAACTTTTCCCGCTGACGAAAGATAAATTACCGTCGAGCGAGAGTGTCGGATTTATCTTCTGGCTGTGAATCAGGCTGAGTATCCACTGGTCAGAGACGGCTCTGTCTTTGTCAGTTGCCTCTCCGGTTTTTATGAGTGAATAGCCGCCTTCGGCTGTTCCCTGATACTTATACTTTTTTGCGTAGCGAAAACGCGATTTAAAATCAAATCTGCCTTTTGAAAAAACAGTAGTGCTGACGGCAATATCGGTAAAATCATTGATAGCCCAGAAATAACCGAAGTTTGAAAGATATAATCCGTAAGTGGCGTCGGTTCCGTAAGTAGGGATAATAAGTCCCGAAGAACGCCCGGTACGGTTTGGTAAAACAAGAAAAGGTACCCAGAAAACAGGAACGCCTTCGATGTACAGAAACACCGACTGTGCAACAATTTTATCTCCCGGCATAACTTTCATTTTCGGAGAAAAGAAATAATATTCGGGATCTGTTTTATCGGTGGAAGTTGTGTAAATTCCGTCTCTGATGAAAATAATTTCCGGAGTAACTTTTTTTATCTTATCTCCGAAATAATATCCCACGTCCGCATCGGAATACCCTTTTGAGATCGTTCCGCGCTGTGTTTTAAAACTGTATGTAAGGGAAGAACCTTCGTATTTATCTTTACCCTGGAACATAAGCGGCATTTGAATAAACCTTGTTACACCCGCCGAATCGAACGGTAAACCCTCCGCGTCGAGAATCTGGGTTTGTCTGTTAATGATAATTATTCCCGAATTGAGTTTCAAATCCTTATAAGTAACTTCGGCTTCATTAAAAAGTGTCATTTTATTTGAAGTAAGGTCAAAGACAACTGAATCAGCGGCATTATAATTGATTATTGCGTCTATATCCGACTGAACCTGTTTGCTTGTATCAATGAGGAGTATAATTCCTGTTGTATCGCTTGTTTTAAGCGTGTCAGGTTTTTCCTGCGCAGTTATGCTGAGGGCAATCAGCAGAAAAAACGATATGAAGAGGAGCTTTCGCAATTTTATGGTAAGATTATTACTCTATTACAATCTCGTCGGAAAGCTCGTTCTTATCGCCTTCCTTGTAAGGAAATTCCCGGGCAAGAATATCTTTAATTTCATTCAGGCATAAAAGAATACCGTTTTTATAATTTTCCGAAGAAAATTCATTTCTGAGCCGGGATGTTATTAATTCCCATTTCTCTTCGGGAATTTTTGAATTTATTCCCTCATCGGCAACGATTTCAAACTTACGATCGCTGAAAAGTATGAAAATGAGCACGCCGGTTTTTTCATCCGTGTTATGCATACCGAGTTTATGGAATTCATTTACGGCAATTTCGCGCGGAGTGAATTTCTTTTCAAACAGTCCACGGCTCTTTCTGAGACAAAGACGCAGTTCCCCCGAAGTTGATTTCTCGACTTTTGAAATTTCCGACTGAATCTCGTGAAGGTCATCAGTTGAAAGATATTGTCTTATATAATTTACTGACATAATACTTTAAAATAATTATTTTTAATACTAACTTCTTTCCACAGAGACATACTGAATACTGAATACTGAATACTTAAGTTTCTACCATGATCCGCTTGAACCGCCGCCCCCGAACGATCCTCCTCCGCCGGAGAATCCGCCAAATCCGCCGCTGCTTCCTCCTCCGCCTCCGAAGAATCCTCCTCCGCCCCAGAATCCTCCGCCTCTGCGTCCGGAGACCATTCTGCCGCCAAGCCCGAATATACTCCTAATGATTGAGATTACAATACTGAAGAATATAAAACCGAAAATAAACAGAATAAAAATCGGAATGCCGAAACACGCGATGCCGCCGCTGTCTTTCTTTGTTTTATTATCGGCTGTATATTCGCCTTTTGTCACTGCGATAATCGCATCAATACCGCGGTTTATTCCCTCGTAATATTTACCGCTTTTAAAAGACGGAGTAATTTCTTTTCTGATAATCTGGGATGAAATTGCGTCGGTAAGCGCGCCTTCCAGCCCGTAACCGACTTCAATCCTGAGCTTACGGTCATTTTTTGCAATCAGGAGAAGAACTCCGTTGTTCTTGTCTTTTCTGCCGATTTTGTTCGCTTCGGCTATGCTGACGGAAACATTTTCTATAGGTTCTCCGTCGAGCGTTGAAATCATATAAACCACGACCTGAGTCGAAGTTTGTTTGTCAAAATCCTGAAGTTTTTTTATAAGTGTACTTAGTTCGGAAGCAGAGAGTGTTCCGGTTTCGTCAACCACATACTGCTTAATTATTGTCGGCTTATCGGAAAGTGGCTTACTGTTTCCTTCCTGAGCAAAAAGACTTTCAGGAAATTGTCCCTGTGAAAACAAAAAAAGTAACAGGCATACTGATAATTTAAAGACTATTTTTTTCATTACGGTAAATTGCCTAAAAATACGAAGATATAAAATATAAAAAATAATAAAAAAAGCGGCTTACCTTCCGGGGCAAACCGCTTACGAAATCGAATATTGCTAAACCTTAGCCGCCTGCCTGCGTTACCTTCTGAACATCTGCTTCTTCCATCTTTAAGAACGCGTATCTTTTCTCAATCTTAGCGCGTGAAATTTCATCGAATATATCAGCCATAATATTATATTTCATTTTCCTGTCGAATTTAAGAAGCAGGAGTAAATTGTTATTCTTAGCGAACAACTTTTCGAGTTCGGTTGCTACATTCTTAAGTTCGATCTTCTTAAGTTCAGTTTCCGAACCGTCTGATTTACCGTCGGAGAAATAGACGTTACCTTTGTCAGAACATCTGACATAGAGAACGTTACCCATGTCAACCTTTACCTTGTCTTTTGTATCTCCTTTTGGCAGGGAAATTTTCATGAGCTGAGGTGCCGCAAGAGTAGTGGTGAGCATGAAAAAGGTAAGCAGAAGCATAATAACATCCACCATTGGTGTCATATCAATGCGTACACCGGCTCCTTTTTTTTGCTTATGTTTATTTCCTTTTCCGCCGCCCGCTTCAGGGGCATCAAAACCGCCACCAGCCATATTATAAACTCCTGTGTTTTAGTGTTATAAAAATCAATTTAATTTATTCCTTTTTGTCTGCCTTGATAGTAGTAACAAGGGAAAACATCTTATTATCGGATTCATGAAGCGAAGCCATAAGATCTTCAAAGACACCGTATTCAGTATCTTTATCGCCTTTGATTACTACCTGAAAGTTTGCGTTCTTATTGTTCGAAAGGCTTCTCAGTGTGTTTTTCAGGTCAACGAGAGTTTTTTCGAACTGCGCTTTATTCATCAAAACTACTTTCCTTTTTACGTCCTTATCACCGACTTTACCTGTAGTTGCAACCGGGCTCGGAGATAATGTATCCGGTCTGAAAAGACCAATAGCGAACGGCTCACCGAATATCTTTTCTCTGATTTTATAGTTATCCACGTCAACAAAAACATCACCCGCTTTTGTAAGCGAGAGAGTGAGTACGTCTGTTTCTTTCATTTTATTATCAGGGTCAGAGTAAACTGACTGCGGCAGAGCGACTTCAATTGCTTCTGACTCAGCCGCTTTAAACGTAGCGGTGAGCATGAAAAACGTAAGCAAAAGCATTATCACGTCCACCAGAGGCGTCATGTCTATCTTGATGTCCGGTTTTCTTATATCCCTTACTTTTTTCATTATTTTTTCTTTAACGAATTAATTAATGTGAATTAACAAGTTTATTCAGGGATTACTTGGATTTATAGGCAATGATTGAAAGAATATTATATGTAGCTTCGTCAATCATATAAGTAATCGAGCCGACTTTCGTTAAAAAGAAATTATATGAAATTGTACCGACGATGGCGCCAAACAGACCGCCCGCAGTATTAATAAGAGCTTCGGAAATACCGGCGGAGAGTTCCGCCGCGTTGGGTGTTCCTGCTGTTGCAAGAGCCTGGAATGATTTAATCATACCGACGACCGTTCCGAACAGACCGACGAGCACCGATACCGATGCGATTGTCGCGAGTGCTGGAAGGTTAGTGTTAAGAAGGGGTAATTCAAGACCCATTGCTTCTTCGATTGCGTTCTTTACTTCTTCGAGCTTTCTTTCGGCATCCATTTCTTTCACGCTTGCTGTTTCCTGATATTTCTCGAGTCCCTGCCTTATGATGTTAGCAATTGACCCCTTTTGCTTGTCGCAAAGTCCGATTGCCTCGTCAGTATTTCCTTCTTTGAGGGAAATCTGAATTTTTTTCAGAAAATCCTCAATTTTTCCTTTTCCTTTTGCTTTACTGAGCGAAAGAGCTCTCTCAATAGTATATGTGATAACCATAATACTGAGTGTAATGAGGAGAGGAACTATATAACCACCAAGATAGACCGCGCCGAGTAAGTTTGTCGGAATTGTTTTTTCGGGTGTTTTAAAGTTTGCCGGGTTACCGAGTACAAGAATGAAAACTAATAAAGCTACTACAAATGCCACGATAATCAGAACCGTCGTGAATACACCGGATTTTTTCATGCAGATTTAACCTCCAATTTCTTTAGTTTAATTAATTATTTAGATGTAAATTTAAAAGAGTTTATTATTTGAAACTTGCGATAGCATCCTCGGGAGATCCGAACGAGTCGAATATGAGAGTCAGCTTTGTTATTACGAAAAGGTTTTCTATATTTTTGCTGAGACGTGTCAGTTTAATTTCCCCGTCTCTTTTCTTATAGTTAGCATGAGCCGCTATTAAAACGCCAAGCGCAGTACTATTAAGATATACTACATCACCGAGGTCAATAATAAGTTTCAGATTGCCTTTTTCGGCGACTTCTTTTATGGCAAATTTTAAGTCATCGGTTTCATCACCGCCTATAAAACTGCCTTTAGGGTCAAGAATAACTATATCCTTGTCCCGCAGTTCTGTTACCTTTATTTTTGTAGCCATAAATCTTTTTTTTTGTTTTAAAAAGTTTATACGATTTTAACTGTAAAAATAATCTTATTTTATTTAAATAGCAATTTACTTTCGGATTACCGAAAAAAACAATTATTTCCTGAGCAGAACATGTATTTTTTTGTTTATTTCTTCTATTTTGTCAGTACCGTCAATCTCAATAACACAACTGCCGTTGTTTTTATAATGGTCTATTACCTTTTTTGAAGAGGTTTCGTAAACTTTCAGGCGATGCAGTATGGTTTCCTTAGTATCATCGGTTCTTCCTCTTTTTAACAGCCTGTTTACTATTTCATCTCCATTAACCGTGATGTGAAGCACTTTTACATTATTGAAATTCATTTGTTCGAATATTTTGCCCAGTGCGACTGCCTGCTCAAGAGTTCTCGGGAAACCATCGAGAATAAACCCTTCCGATTGACAGTCGGCGGTTATATTTTTTTCGAGCGCTTCCCTTACGATGCCGATCATAATGTCGTCAGGCACAAGTGAGCCGGCTTCTACTATTTCTTTTGCTTTTTTCCCGAGTTCTGTCTCTTCCGCGATTGCCTTTCTTAAATATTCGCCTGTTGACAGATGGAACAAATTGAGCTTTTCTGATATAAGCTCTGCCTGAGTGCCTTTACCGACTCCGGGTGGTCCGAAAATAATAAGCTGATGCATAGAAATATTATATTTACTTTTTATAACTGCAAGTTGACCGCATGCGGCGTTTATATCCGCGCCGCTGCTTGAACGGAGGTTTACCACGACTTTATTTCCCCTCAATACAGCAATTAAATCATTTATTTTGTTTTTTGAAAGTGAATTTTTATTACCGTCAAAAATATTAGCATGGATTTTCTTATTAAGTTTATTAAGCGGCTCTGCAAGTTCGAAACTTACAGTATGGAACGGTATTATATTAACATTGCAGGGAATCATACGTGAGAGCTTAGTAAGCCGTTTCACTTCATCAGGTGTGTCGTTTATTCCTTCAAAATGTATGTACTCGTATGTAAGCTTGGTACCGGTTATTTTATAAAAATAAATGAGTTCCTCATAAATTGCCGAAAGCGGGTTTAATTTTGCGGTCGGAATCAGCTTTTCCCTCAGACCTTTATCTGTTGTATGGAGGGATAATGCAAGTTTAAGCTTCCGAAGAGCGTAGTTTCCGGGTGATGTAATATCGTCTGCCAGTTTTTTTATCTTGTTTTTAAACCCGACGGTTGAAACCGTAATCTTACGCGACGGCAAAGCATACCCTTTCGTATCGGTTAATATCAATAACGCTTTCAGTACGTTGTCATAATTCATTAGCGGCTCTCCCATACCCATTAACACGACATTCGTTATCCGCTCCTTTGTCTGACGCGATACTTCATAGACCTGAGATACAATTTCACCTGCGGTCAGATTTCTGCCGAATTTCATTTTACCCGTAGCGCAGAATTCACAGCCGACTTTACATCCCGCCTGTGTTGACACGCAGATTGTCCGCCTTTCATCCTCGCATATTAAAACGGTTTCAATCTGAACATTTTTTCCCCCTTCAGCGGCTTCAAAAAGAAATTTCCTTGTTTTATCCAAAACTGAATATGCAACGGCAATTTCTTTAAGCATAGTAATTTCAAATCCGGATTCAAGGAATTCTCTGACTTCCTGCGAAACAATCTTCATCGAAGCGATTTCAGCTGTCATTTGCGCATGCAGGAATTGAAAAACCTGCAGGGCGCGATAGACGGGAAAACCTGCTGATTTAATAATATCTTCAAGCTCCCGGAGTGTAAATCCTCTCAAATTCTCTTTCATACGCTTGCAAGTTATTAATTCTCTTTATTTAATGCCATGAAATTTGCTTTATTATTTTTTCTCTGTCCGAATTTGTCTATTTTATACTACTTATATAATATTAAACGTAAAAAAACCACAGATTCTTAATGTCTTTAGATTTATCATCTTTAAATTCCGCGCAGAAAGTTGCTGTCGAAAATCTTGAAGGTCCGTGTCTTATTATAGCGGGCGCCGGAAGCGGAAAAACGAGAGTGCTTACTTATAAAATTGCCAGCCTGATTGATTCAGGTGTCAGCCCTTATGAGATACTTGCTCTTACCTTTACGAATAAAGCCGCTAAAGAAATGAAACAGCGTGTAGGCGCTCTGGTTGACGGCGCCGCTGCCGATAAGATATGGATAGGTACTTTTCACTCGATGTTTGCGCGCATACTCCGTATGGAAGCCGATAAAATAGGGTTTACAAGGGATTATACTATATACGATTCGGATGATTCTCTCAGAGTACTGCGCGGTATAATGTCAGATAATGATGTTTCACCGGACAGAATAAAACCGAAAAGCATACAATCAGCAATAAGCCATCTTAAAAACAGGTTTATACTCCCTCAGGATTACGCCAAGGAGTCAAAATCTTTTTTCGAGAAAACCGTAAGTGATATTTATTCAGCCTACGCCGAGCGTTTGTGTAAATGTAATTCGATGGATTTTGACGACCTTCTGATTAATCCGCTTATACTTTTCGACAGGAATCCCGGTGTGCTGGAAAAATACCGGAACAGGTTTAAATTTCTGCTGGTTGATGAATATCAGGATACGAACCGGGCGCAATACGAAATTATTAAACTGCTTGCCGCGAAGTTCAGAAATATATCCGTAGTCGGAGATGACGCCCAATCCATTTACAAATGGCGCGGGGCAGAGATACAGAATATTTTTGATTTTGAAACAGATTATCCGGAGCATAAAATATTCCGTCTCGAACAGAACTACCGCTCGACCAAGAAAATTATAGACTTTGCGGGAATTGTGATAAAGAAAAACAGCATACAGATAAAAAAAGTCCTGTGGACGGATAACGCGCACGGCGAAAAAATAATAATAATGGAAACTCTGACCGACAAAGAAGAGTCTTCAAAAATTGCCCGTTATATTTCGGGTGAAATTCATAAACGGAAAATAAATTTCAAGGATATTGCCGTGCTTTACCGGACGAATGCGCAGTCGAGAGCGCTTGAAGAATCGCTCAGGCATAACGGTATTCCTTACATAATCATCGGCGGTACGCGGTTTTATGAAAGGAAAGAAATAAAAGACGTGATTTCTCATTTGAGGGTTATTGTTAACTCTGCCGATGACGAATCAATGACGCGCGTTCTTCTTCTGAAAGAAAAAGTCGGGCGTACAACACTCGAAAAACTTCAGAGATATGCATCGGAAAAAAATATTCCGCTTTTTGAAACATTAATAAATCTCGATGAAGTAAAAATTGCTACGGGAAAAACCCGCAACATTCTCTCGGCGGTTTCAAACTTAATTTATAAATTCCGGTACCTGAAAGATGAAATGCACCTGCCCGAGCTTATCAGGGCAATTATTGATGAGGTCGGACTTGTTCGCGAGCTTAAACTTGAGAATACGGCTGAATCCGATGAGCGTATAAATAACATTAACGAACTTATATCGGCTGTGGCTCAGTTCGCAGACATTGCGGAAGAACCGACGATTGAAAGTTTTCTCCAGCAGGTTTCGCTTGTTACGGATATTGACCAGCTTGACGATAAGAAGAATGCAGTTACTCTTATGACGATTCACGCTTCCAAGGGACTCGAGTTTCCCGTTGTTTTTATTGCCGGACTCGAAGACGGGCTTTTTCCTGTTACTGGAGCGCTTAACAGCATGGAAGAGATGGAAGAGGAACGGCGGTTATTCTACGTTGCAATTACACGAGCAATGGATATGCTGTATATATCATTTGCCAATCAGCGTTACAGATTCGGCACTCGGATGTTTCAGGTGAAGTCACGCTTCCTGAAAGAAATTGAAGATGATATACGCCGGAAGAAACTTGTCAGCTTTGATAATTTCAAACATGCCGATAAGCATTCTGAAAAGAAATTGTATTCCGGAGAAAAAGCGTCTTCCCTTCAGGGAATCCATTACGAATATTTCGACGAAGAAAAAAACAGCGGAAAAAGCCGAAAACCCGATTCAGGCGGCAATTTTGCGGATATTGTAAAGGGAAAAAGCGTATATCACGGCAGATTCGGGAAAGGAGTTGTTATTTCAGTTTCAGGTAGAGGAATGGAAAAAAAAGCCGAGATTTTGTTCGCTGATTTCGGTTTAAAAAAAATTATGCTTAAATACGCGAAAATGAGTGTGGATATCTGATGATTCACCCGGAATATTTTTATAATCAAAATTAATTAAATTGGAATTTATTAAAGAGCTTTATATCTATGTGACAGACGAAAATTTCCTGAGAAACCTGATTACTTTTGCGGGTTATCCGGGATTGTTTCTCATAATATTTGCAGAAACTGGATTACTCATAGGATTTTTTCTTCCCGGCGATTCATTACTTGTTACAGCAGGATTACTTGCCGCAACTGCAGTTGCGGGTATCCAGAATGAAACTTATTTGAATATTTATTATCTGAATGCATTGCTTATTCCCGCTGCAGTTATCGGCGATGCCGTCGGCTATTATATAGGACTTAAATTAGGACCTAAGTTATACAGTAAGGAATCGTCAAGATTTTTCAAGAAAGAGCATTTATTAAAGACGAAAGCATTCTACGATAAGCACGGCGGTAAAACGATTATCATTGCACGCTTTATGCCGATAATAAGAACATTCGCTCCCACGGTTGCCGGTGTCGCCCAAATGAAATACAGAAAATTTTTTCAGTACAATGTTTTCGGCGGTGTATTCTGGGTATTAAGTATGACCTTGCTTGGATATTTTCTTGGAAATATTCCGGGAATTGAAAAACATATCGAAAAAGTAATAGTCGTAATAGTTTTTCTTTCCATACTGCCTGCTATCGTCAGCTGGTTAAAAAATAAATTCAGAAATAAAAAAGTAGTCAGTAAGAAGGATGAAGCTGACGCATAAAACTACGCGGATGAAAAAATAGATTGAATAAGAATGATTATTGCAGTACTTTTACTGTTCATAACAGAGAGTTGCTCGAGTGGTTGATGAGGCACGCCTGGAAAGTGTGTTTACGGGTGACCGTAACAAGGGTTCGAATCCCTTACTCTCTGCTTGTTCGGAGTGTTTTATAAATTGAGTTTGAGTTTTTTAAAAACATCTTCAATCTTCTCGTAATAAGAATCCCTGTCCGTGATTTTCAAGGCATGTTCCCTTGCATAATTACCGAGCGCATTTATTTTTTCGTCGTCATTATAAAGGCTCATAATTTTTTCTTTTAATTCCGGCACGGAGCCCGATTTGAATATAAAACCGTTTTTACCGTTATTGATTAACTCGGGAAGGGCGCCGCTGTCGGATGCAATAACTGGTTTCCCCAGAAGCATTCCTTCGATTGCAGTATAACCGAATACTTCATACCAAATCGAAGGGACGACAAGAAACTCTGACTGCATTACAATATCCAATGCATCTTTTCTGTCTCTGTTACCGGCAAATTCAATGTTGTGAATTTTATTATTTTCGCAGAATTCTTTCATTTCTTTTAGCAGATTTCCGTAGCCTATAACGGTCAGATTAACTTCGGGTAATTCGGCAACTGCGTTTACTAAAGTTCTTACACCTTTGTTTTCTTCAACCCTTCCGAGATATGTAATGTACCGCTTCTGTTTGCTCTGCGCTTTTGTGAGTTTATTAACATTATTAATAATTTCTTTTTCGTAAAAGTGATAAATCGTAACAAATTTATTTCCATCGTATCCGTTTTTTATAAAAATCTGACGAATGAATTCCGACGGACAGATATAGTAATCAATTCTATCATATATCTTCGAAATATTATAATAATAATTCTGAATTGATGAAAGAAGGCTTGGAAGTATTTTTCCGCCTTTGCATTTATTTATTGCGCATCTTATAAATTTGCCCCCGCTGCACTGCTCGCATACTTTCCCGTTTCTGAAAAATGTTGTGAGCGAACAGATAAATTTATAATCGTGTACCGTAATAACTACAGGAATCCTGTGTTTACTTAATATTCTGAGAAACTCAGGTGTAACATAATGATTCAGGTTGTTGAGATGCGCAACATCAATTCTTTCCGATTTTATGAGATTTTCCAGTTTTTTACCTGCTGAAATGATATTTCTGCGGAGATTCAGAAGATTTTTTGATTCCGTATTGAATTTGTCGAAAAAATACACTGAATATTCAGAATATATATTTCTGTCATCTCTACACGAAAACGGTATCACTTTATGACCTTTACCGGTATAAAGATTAAACATACTGTTTACGTACGTCCAATCGCCGCCGGAAGGAAACCACGTCCAGTTTAGTAGGAGTATATTCAAGTTTAAAGTTTAATCTTAAGTAAAATAGATAATTAATTAAAGTATGTAAATATATAAAAAAAAGGTAACTACTCAGCATAAACATTATAAAGGTTACCGCAGATTCGCAGATTATAAAATTAATATTTTTGTTATTAGTGATTTTCGCCTAAAATATGATGAATTTCCATTCATATCTCCAAAATAGTTCTTCTAATCTGACAACTTTCTTTTTGTAAAGAATATTATTTTTGAATATTTCATTAGCAAAATCTGTGAATCTGTGGCTATATTTTTTGTCTTATTCAAATATATATACTTCATATTATATTATTATTTCATATTTTAAGTGAGATAACATATAAAATATGGCGCGTCAGAACAATAAAATTCTCGTTGTAGATGATGACAGTGTTACAAGAAAAGTCATCAGTTATGCATTAAATAAAAACGGATACAGCGTTGTTGAGGCAAACGGTCCGTCTGCTGCTTTTGAAATTTTACGCTCAGGTGAAATATCGCTTGTATTTTGCGATATTATGATGGACGAAATGGACGGTTATGAATTTTGCGTTAAAGTCCGATTAATTGAGGAATTTAAAGCGCTTCCCTTCATATTTATTACTTCAAGGAATTCTCCGGAAGACCGTTCAAAAGCATTCAGCATCGGCGCGGATGATTTTATAACAAAACCTTTCAATATAGAAGAGCTTTTGATGAAGACAAAATCTATATTGCGAAGGATTGAAATTTACGCTACATACAGTTTAAAGAAGAAATTTGATGATACGGTTGATTCTCCGGCGCGGATTCTGATTGTTGATGATGATATACTTATATCAACATTATTCAGCAAAACTCTTGAATCCGAAGGATTTATCTGCGAAATGGCAAACGATGCGAGTGAGGGTATAAATAAAGCGAATGTGTTCAAACCGGACCTGATTCTCTCGGATTTTATGATGCCTGATATAGACGGATTCGAATTCAGGCGTATGCTGATGAAAGAACCACTTCTGAAAGACATACCTTTCGTGTTTCTTACATCAAACGATTCCGACTCGATTATCCTTGAGGGCTTTGATCTGGATATAAAAGATTATATACTGAAAACAACAAAGCCGAAAATAGTCGCGGCGAGGATAGGGAATTTAATTAAAAATTTCAGACGCGAGCGGCAGACCGCTCTGCATGAACTTCAGACGGCGGCAGATTCAATCAGTATGGAAGTTGTTCCCGATGCGCCGCCTAAATTCGGCGGATTCGTTTTTAATCAGTGGCATGTTCCTTTTAAGGGCGTGCCGGGCGGAGACTTTATTGATTATATAAAAACCGATGATAATACTTATGTAATTGTGCTTGGCGATATTATGGGCAAGAAATGGGGAGCGTGGTTTTTTGCTTTTTCTTTTATCGGATACATACGAAGCGCCGTGAGAGTCGTATTAAAGAACTCACAATCGGTATCCGCCGGCGATATTTTAAAAAAAGTGAACGAGACAATCTATTATGATTCCAAGATATCGGAAATATTCAGTACGTTGACAATTGTTGTCGTAAATAACCGTGATTACTCGTTTCAGTATTCAGGCGCGGGTGACCTGCCTCTTCTGATGTATGATAATGCGACCGGGAATGTGAAGGAATACCGCTCGGACGGTTTACTGCTCGGCTTGAGTCCTGACGGCGGATATAATAATATTGTAAAGACTATGAATCCGGGGGATACTTTTTTCATTTACACAGACGGAATTATAGAAACCGCAAATAATGAGGATGAGCAATACGGCTCATCACGGTTTATAGATTCGATTAAAAACGGCGGAGATGATAAACTCGCATCCGTGAAAGAAGCGTTTACAGCTTTCTCTAGCAGTAATTTCCAGGATGATCTAAGTATTCTTTCGGTAAAGCGAATTTAAAAGCGGCATAAGGAAACTTCTGCAGGGCACAATAAAACATAAATGATTTCGGTATGGTTGTTTTAGAAATTATTTTCTGGCTCAGTTTATTCACCATATTCTATTCGTATGCAGGTTATGGTATTCTGATAATAATATTGTCAAAAGTTCCTGTACTTATAAAACTACTGCCAAAACCTTCAAATCGTGTAAAATCCGAGATGCTCGGGTCTGAGGGAGAGGATTACTATCCGGACGTTTCGATGATTATTTCAGCTTCGGGTGAAAACAGGGATATAATCCGTCAGAAAATAAGAAATACGGCTGAGCTTGAATATCCGCGGGAGAAGCTTGAGGTGATATTTGCGATTGCTTATGATAAAAACTCCGAAAACGATGAAACGCTGACGGAATACTATGACAATTTTCTGAGCTCGTTTAATCCGCCGGATGTTACTTCGAAGGACGAAGAAGCTTATGTTAAATTCAGCAGATTTGAAGAATCCGGGCACAGGGATTTTTCTGTTTTGCATGAAATGGAAACGGAACTGAATAACTCTGAAATCAGTACGGAAGATATCAGTCACGGCGCGAAGTATAAGCTTGATGAACATTTTGGCGCTGAAGAACTTGAAGAACTCACGGTGAGGGTTACAAAAGATATTGAAAGAAAAGGGAAAATTGCACAGGTTAACAGGACCGTTCTGACGGCAAGGGGAGATATTATCGTGTTTTCGGATGCGAACTCCATGTTCAACAAAAGCGCGCTGATAAACATAACGCGGCATTTCCGCGACACGCGTGTCGGCTGTGTTGCCGGCGAAAAGCGGGTGAAGCAAAGCGAAAACTCGACAAGCGGGGAAGGCGAAGGCCTGTACTGGAAATATGAATCGGTGCTTAAAAAGATTGATTCGGAAATATGGACGACAATCGGCGCGGCGGGTGAAATATTTTCCGTCAGAAAAGAACTTTGGAATAATGTGATAGAAGACGATGCGATAATCGAAGATTTTCTTGTCTCAATGCGTATAGCGGGTTTAGGATACAGAGTGATTTATGAACCAGGGGCTTATGCGGAAGAAGAACCGACATTTAACCTTAGTGAGGAATTCAAACGCCGCAGGCGTATAGCCGCAGGCGGTTTCCAGTCAATGGTGCGGCTTATGTATTTGCTTAATATTTTTAAATACAGAGTCCTGACATTCCAGTACGTATCCCACCGTGTTCTCAGATGGGCTGTTGTTCCGTTTCTTTTGCCTGTGTGCCTTGCCTTAAATGTATTAATTTTAATGATTAATTTTAATGTTGTATATCTTATATTATTGATGTCGCAGTTCTTATTTTACTTTCTCGCATTTGCGGGATATATGATGGAGCTCAAAGGAAAGAAGATTAAAGCGTTCTATTTCCCGTTTCTGCTGACTATGATGAACTGGGCGGCATACGTAGGTCTGAAAAGATATCTGCGGAATGAACAAAAAGTTGTATGGGAAAGGGCTAAAAGATAGTTTTTTAAAATTAAATTATATTAACTTAAACGTAAAAAAATCTATGGATTACACAGTCGAAGAAGTTAACGGCGTAACAGTTATCAACGTAAATGCAAGGAGGGCAATTGCAGAAAACGCAAAAGATCTCAAAGCACTCATATTTGACCTTGTCGAGAAAAAGAACGTAAAGAAAATTGCACTCGACCTTTCAGCTGTAGAATTTGCCGATAGTTCGTTCCTCGGAGCGATAGTTTCGGGACTTAAGAAAATTACGGCTGTCAAAGGTGACATAAAGATATTAGGTTTACAGCCGCCCGTACGGGCTATGTTCGAGCTTACGAGGCTTTATAAAGTATTCGAAATATTCGATAATAAAGATGACGCAATAAACAGTTTTTAGAGCTAATACTAATTAATTAATTTGCCCGGGAATAATTACTCATATTGCATTCCGAGTACGCTTAATCAAGCTTCGAAACTGACGGAAGAAATTGTCGCTGAAATGCGCGGACTTACGGCTTTAAGTATGCAAACAGATAAGAATAAGGTCCTTCAGGATATCAGACTTCTTATATATGAACTGCTGACAAATGAAGTTGAGCATGCTGACGGGCAAACAGTTTGCTTATCAGTAAATATAGACAATGAGAAAATTGTTTTCGAAACAGGCTCGACTGGCAGGGGGTTCCCCATAAAAGTGATTAACGGCTGGAATAATGAGGTAGATCATCCTGATGGATTGTTTTTTCCGCCTTATCCTGGAGCATTGATCGGAAAAGAATTAAGCTTCTATCGTGATTTCGACTTCAGTATTGACTGTATAGTTATTTCGGAAACTACTGTAAGATTAAAACTTTCGGAGCTGGCAGAAAAATCTCTTGAAATTGATAAGATTAACGAGCATTTCGGGTTATTTCTGATTATAACCTTATCGGATATGGTCGAATACATATATAACGAAAACGGAACGGGGATTTTTAAAATAACGAAATACTTAAAGACCGGGGATAATAATATATGAAAGCGATGATACTTTCCGCGGGTGTGGGCTCAAGGCTGATGCCTCTGACAATGGCTTTACCCAAGCCGATGCTGTCAATTGCGAATAAACCGGCTTTGTATCACATCGTAAATCTTTGCTCAAGACACGGAATAAAGAAAATAAAAATGAACCTTCATTACCTGCCCGAAAGCGTTGACCAGTACTTCCGGGACGGCAGTGAATTCGGTGTTGAGATATCATATTCGCTTGAAAAAAAACTGATGGGAACAGCAGGGGGAATCAAAAGAATTCAAAGTTTTTTTGACGAAACTTTTGTAGTTCTGAGCGGCGACGGATTCACGAATATTGATATTACGGAAATGTACAGCTTCCATAAAGCCAACAATGCGCTGGCAACGATAGCCGTAAAAAAGGTCGAAGATACTTCAAAATTTGGTGTGGTTGTTACGGATGAAAACGGCTCAATAAAAAGTTTCCAGGAAAAACCAAAAAAAGAAGAAGCACTGTCAAACCTTGCAAATCTCGGGATTTATATTTTTGAACCGCAGATACTGGATATGATTCCGCGCGGTCAGGAATATGATTTCGGCTATAATCTTTTTCCTGACCTGCTTGAAAGAGGCGAGCGTTTCTTTGCTTATTCATCTTCTTCATACTGGAGCGATATAGGCTCCCTTGAAGAATACTGGAAAGTTAACCTTGACCTTGCATCCGGTAAAGTTCAGGTATTCCTTGATGACACTAAAGAAATCAGGCAGGGCATATTTGTTCACAATTCATCCGGAGTTCCGAAAGAAGTGCTTGATAAAGCCTCGGCGCCTGTAATTATCGGCAGAAATACGAATATCGGACAAGGTGTTGAACTGAAAGGACCGCTTGTTATCGGCGAAGAAGTATATATTGACGATAACGCTAAACTCATCAGAAGTGTAGTTCTGTCTAACACATACGTAGGAAAGGGAGTAGAGCTTTCAGAATCCGTAGTAAGCCAGAACTATCACATGAGCGTGAAAAATAAATTCGGCACTTTTATTGACGATGATAATGTTCTGAAGTCTCATTACTTCGTTCCTTTTGAAGCAAGGTTGAATGCATTCTTAATAAGCGCTACAGACAGGATCTTATCGTTTTTTGCTTTACTCTTTTTATGTCCCGTTTTTACTGTAATTGCGATATTAATAAAAATGACTTCCAACGGACCTGTCTTTTACATTTCAAAAAGGCTTCGCTCGCCCGCCGTTGAAAAAAAAGGAAAAGACTGGTATGTATATATAAAAGAAAAACCCGTCAAATATTATGTATTCAGGACCATGTACACAGAGGCTGATAAACGGGTTAAGGAATTGAAGAATAAATATGATTCAGGTCCGTACGTCAAAATTGAAGATGATCCGAGAGTTACAAAAATCGGGAAATTCCTCAGAAAGACGTCCATAGACGAACTTCCTCTTTTCTGGAATGTATTAAAAGGTGATATGTCTCTTGTAGGAATATGGGCACTGCCGACTTATGAGGCAGAATATATTTTGCGTGAAGGACTGAAGGGCGATGAAGAGAGCGCCGGAGTTGATTTATCAGAGCTCGCCCGCGTCAGATTCGAAGGTAAGCTCGGAATCGCTGGATTCTGGCAGGCGCGCGGCAGGTCTAACCTGACGGCTGAGGAACGGGCAATACACGATTCTTTCCAGTCGGCGATGGAAAATATTTCCGATAAACAGACGGATTATCTCGGCGAATACGCTAAATTCAAGACATACGGAGGGTATCTGAAGATGCTGGCGGAAACATTTAAATCTGTAGTTAAAAGAGAAGGGGCAATGTAAATTTGATGAGCATGAAAATTTTAGTTACAGGCGGCGCAGGATATATCGGGTCTCATACAGTAAGAAAACTTCTTAAAAAAGGGTTTGAAGTATTAATTATTGATAACCTCTCACGCGGGCATATAGAATCAGTTCCTGAAAATGCTGTATTTGAAAAAGCTGATTTGCTGGACACCGAAGGACTGGCGGCTGTTTTTGCTAAACATAAGCCCGATGCCGTTATTCATTTTGCGGCTTTTGCATACGTGGGTGAGTCGGTTGAAAATCCCGAATTGTATTACAGGAATAATGTAACCGGAAGTTTTAATCTTATTAATGCAGTTCGCGATGCTGGTATAAAGAAATTTGTTTTCTCATCAACATGCTCGATTTACGGGAACCCTGAGAAAATTCCTATTTCGGAAGAGCAGATTGCAGACCCTATTAATCCTTACGCTAAAACGAAATTATTTATCGAACATATATTAAGCGATTATCATACGGCTTACGGAATAAAGTATATCGCTTTAAGATATTTCAATGCGGCAGGAAATTCTGACGACGGTTTAATCGGAGAGAGCCATGACCCCGAGCCGCACATCATTCCGCTCGTGTTATTCACAGCGCTCGGAAAAAGGGAGAAAGTGAATATTTACGGAGATGACTATCAGACACCTGACGGAACCTGCATCAGGGATTATATACACGTCAACGACCTTGCCGATGCGCATGTTAATGCACTTGAGTATCTGAACAAAGGATGCGAACCGGAAGTTATTAATCTCGGCACAGGCAATGGTTACAGCGTTAAAGAAATTATTGAAGAAGCCAGAAATGTAACGGGTTGTATAATTAGGGCTGATATAGCCGGCAGGCGCGCGGGTGACCCGGCAGTGCTGGTGGCAGATAATAAAAAAGCCCGGGAAATACTCGGATGGGTGCCCGAATATGACCTGAAAAAGATCATAGAAACTGCATGGAACTGGCATAAAAATCAAAAATATTAATTTAATAATTAAACATATTATATGAAGGGAATTATATTGGCGGGCGGTTCTGGCACGAGAATGTACCCGATATCCCGCATTTACAGCAAACAGCTGACGTTAATCTACGATAAACCTCTTATCTATTATCCGCTCTCTATACTGATGCTCGCGGGAATAAGGGATATACTGATTATTTCAAACGAAGAAACAATTCCTCTTTATAAGAAACTTTTCGATAACGGAAAGCATATCGGGCTTAATATTAGTTATATAGTACAGTCTGCGCCGAACGGTATTGCCGAATCTTTTATACTTGGAGATGAATTTATCGGTGATGACAGCGTCACGCTTATACTCGGCGATAATATATTTTACGGCAAACTCGATTTTATTTATGACGCAATACAAAAAAATACCGGAGCTACGGTATTCGGATACAGGGTGAATGATCCTGAAAGATACGGTATTGTTGAATTTGACGCAGAGGGACGTGTCCTTTCGCTTGAAGAAAAACCCGAAAATCCGAAATCGGTTTTTGCGGTACCGGGGCTTTATGTATATGACAATGACGTAGTAAATATATCAAAGAACCTGAAACCCTCGCCTCGCGGTGAGCTTGAGATAACGGATGTTAACATTGAATATCTGAAACGCGGAACACTTCGTGTCGAAAAAATCGGCAGGGGAGTTGCTTGGTTAGATACGGGTACGCCCGCTTCGCTTCTGCAGGCATCGAACTTTTTCGGCGTAATAGAAGACAGACAGGGTTTGAAAGTGGCTTGTATTGAGGAAATAGCTTATCACATGAAGTTTATAAACCGGCTTCAGTTCGAAAAGGTGGTAGAGGATATGCCTAAATCAATTTACAGGAACTATCTTGAAAGGCTGATGAAAGACTGATGAAATTTATTGAAACAGAAATAAAGGATGTAATACTCCTTGAACCGGCGGTATTCCCTGACGGCAGGGGATATTTCTTTGAATCATACAGTGAAAAAAAATTCAAAGATGCCGGACTTGAAATTAAATTTGTTCAGGATAATATATCGAAATCGAAAAAAGGAACGATTCGCGGCTTGCACTATCAGGTGGGCGGATTTGCTCAGGGAAAACTATGCGAGGTACTGTACGGAAAAGTGAAGGATGTTGCAGTTGATATTCGTTTTGGGTCTCCGACATTCGGAAAGTTTGTTCAGGCTGAATTATCGGATGAGAATCATAATATGATATGGATCCCGCCGGGATTTGCGCACGGATTTTCAGTGCTTTCCGATGAGGCAATTTTCCATTATAAATGCACTGCGCAATACAGCAAGAAAGATGAGAGATCAATTATCTTTAACGACAGTGAATTGAATATTGACTGGGGCGTTGCGTATTCTGCTGTATCGGAGAAAGATTTGCTCTCGAAAAAATTCAGTGATATTGAAAAAGATTTTTTATATTAAAAACTCATTTTAAAAACTTTAAAAAGGATTAACAAATGAACATCTCAATTATCGGAACGGGATACGTCGGACTTGTATCCGGCACTTGTTTTGCTGAAATGGGAAATCAGGTTATTTGTGTTGATAACAGCCCTGAAAAGCTCGCAAAGCTCCAAAATGCTGAAGTAACGATTTACGAACCCGGGCTTGATATAATTTTTTACAGGAATATTGCAAAAAAAAGGCTTGAATTCACATCAGACCTTAAAAAAGCCGTTCTTAATACTGAAGTCGTATTTCTCTGCCTTCCTACTCCTCAGGGCGAAGACGGCTCGGCGGATTTAAAATACGTACTGGGAGTTGCGGACAGCATCGGGAAGATACTGAAAGAAAACGGTAATAAGGATTATAAGATTATTGTTAACAAAAGCACGGTGCCCGTCGGAACAGCCCAGCTTGTTGAAAACGAAATTAAGAAACACGGCGCTGAAAATTTTGACATAGTATCCAATCCCGAATTCCTTCGCGAAGGTTTTGCGGTTGAAGATTTTATGAAACCGGACCGCATAGTTGTGGGTTCTGACAGTAAAAAAGCTCTCTCTGTTATGAAAGAAGTTTATGAACCGTTTGTCAGGCAGGGAAATCCGATAATAGAAATGAACACGGCAAGCTCGGAAGTTACAAAGTACGCTGCAAATTCATATCTCGCTATGCGTATTACATATATGAATGAACTGGCAAATTTCTGCGAAGCAGTCGGCGCGGATGTTGACTTTGTAAGGCGCGGTATGGGAACGGATAACAGAATCGGTAAGAGATTCCTGTTTTCGGGAATAGGTTACGGCGGTTCCTGCTTCCCGAAGGATGTTAATGCTTTAATCAAAACATCAATGGATAAAGGTTCTGAAATGAGCATACTGACCGTTGTTGACAAAGTCAACAAAGCGCAGAAACAGGTGCTTTATAAGAAAGTAGAGAAACATTTCGGAGATTTAAAAGGAAAACATTTTGCAGTATGGGGACTTGCTTTTAAACCTAATACCGACGATATGCGAGAAGCGCCCTCAGTTGTAATAATAAAAGAATTACTAAAAGCCGGGGCTACTGTTTCTGCGTATGATCCGGCGGCAATCGAAACTACAAGATTTTATCTTAAAGACAGCATTACTTACGCGGAAAATGAATATGACACGCTGAAAAATGCCGAGGCACTTCTGATAATGACGGAGTGGAATGAATTCAGAAATCCTGATTTTGATAAAATAAAAGAAATGCTGAAAAATCCGGTGATTTTCGACGGGCGAAATATATTTCAGCCTGAAAAGATAAAAGAACTCGGATTTACGTATTACAGCATCGGCAGAAGAGCTGTATAGTTAAGTGTTAAGCGTTAAGTGTTAAGTGTTAAGTGTTAAGTGTTAAGTGTTAAGTGTTAAGTGTTAAGTGTTAAGTGTTAAGTGTTAAGTGTTAAGTGTTAAGTGTTAAGTGTTAAGGTGAATTATTTTATAAATTATTTTCTATTATGGCAAGGGCAATTTTGATATTTCTTGCATTAATTTTTCTTCCTGCTTTGCAAAGTGAATCACAGGTCGTAAAGCCTGATGATTACCTTTCAAATGCAATGGGGGATACGGCATATATATCGAAACTTATTCAGACTGCATGGGATAACAACCCTTCTAACAGGGTATTTGAAAGCAGGGTAAGAATTGCGGAAGATGAAGTTTCACTTAAGAAAAATTCATGGTTCAACACTCTCAGCCTGAATTTTCAGTATTTTCCGCCGTTCGTAAACGAAGTTGCGAATAATAATATTGACTATCGCTTCGGCGTAGGAGTCTCTTTTAATTTCGGAGCGCTTTTTACAATACCATTGCAGATTTCTCAGACAAAAGAAAGGATGAATATAGATAATTACAATTTATTACTACAGAGAAATTTTATCAGAGCCGAAGTTACCAGGCGTTATTCCACTTATATAACGAGCTTGAAAATTCAGAAAATCAATAATAACGCGTTTGAGGACGTCTTATCATCAATTGTTCTTATAAAGTATAAATTTGAGAAGGGGGAAGAAACGCTCGATAATTACAATAAAGCTCTGAGCGCTATGTCTGAGAAAGCAGTAACAAAGGTTAAAAGCGAAGGAGATGTAATATTAGCCAAAGCATCGCTTGAAGAATTGCTCGGGAAGAAATTAGAGGAAATAGAATAAATGGATTTAATACAGTTTATAAGAGTCCTTTTAAAAAGAAAAAACATATTAATTGTTGTCCCGCTGATGACGGTTATTATCACCTATTTCCTTACGAGAAATCTGCCTGATGTTTATTCATCGGAAGGTCAGATTGCTACGGGGCTGACCGATGAATCAAAGATTCAGATTAATAAAGAAGAGGACAAAGAATCCGAAATAAAGCAGAGGTTCAGCAACATAATTGAGTTAATGAAATCAAAAATTATAATTGACATGCTTTCTTATAATCTCGTGATTCATGACCTCACCGAGCCGTTTCCTTTCCGCAAACCCGGAAAACTCGTGCTTGAAACGACACCCGAGGGAAAAGAAAAAGCAGTCAGGACTTTCAGGCTTAAGCTCGATTCTGCCCAGTATCTTCAGTACAATAATCCCCATGAAAAAGGGATGATAGCTCTTATCAAGAGCATGGGATACGATGAAGAAGCTTTATCGCCGAAACTGAAAGTCGCGCGCTTAGAGAACAGCGATTATATTTCCGTAAAATTTGAATCCGAGAACGCGGAGCTGTCAGCTTATGTTGTTAATACATTATGCGCAATTTTTATTGATTACTACAGGAAAATTAATAAAGGAAAATCAATTCAGGCGTTATCGTTCTTTGCGCGGCTTGTGGATGAGAAAAAGCGCGAACTTGATGAATATATAGACATACTTAAGAATTACAAAATAAAAAACAGGGTTATAAACCTGTACGAGCAGACAAAGTCCATTGACGGACAGATAGCCGCAATGGAAATGAGGCGCGAGGATATAAATAAAAATGTCGCCGGATTTACGGCGGCGCTTAAGGAAATAAACGGAAAGCTGACCGATAATGAAAAAAAGTTTCTGGAGTTTGATATAAGTCCGTACAGCAATGAAATTATATCGCTTAAGGACAAGCTTAAGGAACTCTCCGACAGGACGGTATTAGACGACAGCCAGGTGCTGAGGGACTCCATCAGCCGGACCAGAAGCAGGCTTGATAAGGAAGTTAAACGGTTTTCGGATGAATACACCGTTAATCCGAACGCGCCGAAACAGGACCTTGTATTAAAAAGAATTAATTATGAAGTTGACCTGGAAGTAGCAATATACAATGTCAAATCCATTGATAAGGAAATACAAAGGTTAAAGACTAAATTCGATATTTACACTCCGCTTGACGGTACGATAAAAGCCATGGAAATGGATGTTGACGTTGCCGCAAAAGTATATCTTTCATTGCTATCCAGATTAAACGAAGAAAAGCTGAAAAATAACATCGAAGCAGTATTACAGCAGACACAGTATGGAGAGCCCGGAGCGCCGCAGCCGTCGAAAAAGATGATTCTCATAATTCTCTCGGCGCTGATAAGCTTCGTGCTCTGTGTTGTTATACTGTTTATACTCGAATACATAGACCTTACTATCAAAACTCCTAAAAAGTTTCTACTGCTCACAGGGCTTGGGATGCTTGGTTATCTTAATCTTTTAAAGAGCAAAAAGCTTGACCTTAAACACATATTCTCGACGGAAGATTTATCATTCGAGTTTGACACATTTAAGCAGTTACTCAGGTCATTGCGATATGAACTTCTTGATGTTTTACAGGATAATAAAATACTGCTTTTTACATCTACTTCCGAAGGAGACGGAAAAACACTAACCATAATAAGCCTTTCATATTCTTTCGCAATAGCCGGTAAAAAGGTTCTCATTCTCGATGCAAATTTCATGAATAATTCGTTAACCGATAATTTCGGCGCGAAACCGATGCTTGAAGAATTCCTTTCGGGAAAAGCATCGAAAGAAGATTCTGTCAGCAGTACATCAATTGAAGGCATAAGCATAATCGGATGCCGCGGCGGAATTTACTCGCCGATTGAAATCACCGATTATACATCTATGAAAGCGAAATTTCATGATTTAGCGGCTGATTATGATCTGATATTCATAGAAGGTCCTGCCCTGAATAAATACAGCGGCTCGAAAGAACTGTTCAGCGTAACGGAGAAAGTTGCCGGGGTATTTTCAGCAAATAAAGTACTCGAGGAATCCGATAAGAACGGGATCAGGATACTGAAAGACCTTGATGATAAATTCATAGGAGCAATTCTCAATAATGTTGACCTTGAAAATCTGGAACAGGTTTACGGGGAGATGGATAAGAAACGAAGTGGTGTAAGAAAATTTGTGAAAAGACTTGTTAAAAGAAAATTGTTCGCAGACAAAGATATAAAAAACATAATAGTGAAATAGTTTTTATAATTTAACTGTTCTCTTATGCAGGCATTATATGCAATATTTCTGCTCTTTCAGGCATACATATCCTTTCAGCTTATATTGCCTCTGATACTTATCGTATTATCCGCTTTCAGGAAACTTAAAATACTTCCTGCGCAGGATTTCAGCAGGGGCGGCTCGGAAACCGATTTTGCCGTAATCATAACAGCATACAAAGAAGCGGATATTGTTGTGCCTCTTGTGGATTCTCTGATAAAGCAAAAATACACGAAATATACCGTTTACGTTGTAGCGGATGAATGCGATACTTCGAAATTTAATTTTGAAAACGATAATATAAAAGTCCTGAAACCGGATGGGAAAATCGGTTCAAAGTTTAAATCAATATTATACGCTATAGAAAATTTTACGCATGAGCACGAAGCACTTGTTATATTTGATGCGGATAATCTTGTACACCCGGAATTTCTGCGCGTGATGAACCGGTACTTTAAAGCAGGCTATAAAGCGATTCAGGGAATCAGGCTCCCGAAGAACCTTGATACTGATAATGCGCGCCTTGACGCGGCAGGCGATATGTTTTACAATTATTACGACAGACGTCTGTGTTTTAAGGCAGGTTCCTCTTCTGCACTCGCCGGTTCCGGTATGGGATTCGACCTGAATTTATACGGGAAACTTCTGAAAAACAAGATTATCGTCGGCGGATTTGATAAAGTTCTTCAGGCGGAAATCGTAATGATGGGTTACAGGATTGCATTTGCGCCTGCGGCTGTTGTTTATGACGAGAAAGTAAGCAAGGGAGCACAGGTCGTTAAACAAAGAACAAGATGGCTGAACTCATGGTTTAAATATTTTTTAAAAGGTTTTGTGATTTTAGGAACGGGTTTTGTTAAATTTGATATCAACAGAGTGCTGTTCGGGATTATGCTTATCAGACCGCCTTTATTCATATTCACCGGTTTCTCTGTGTTTTTCCTTATAGTGAATGTTTTCATTTCTCCTTTAATAACTTTGTACTGGAGTATATTATTAATCTTATTTGCGCTAAGTTTTCTGTTTTCTATGAAGCAGGAAAAAGCTGATTCCGAAATATGGAAATCAATGATAAAAATGCCCGTATTTGTTTTTTATCTTTTTCTGTCTCTTGCAAGAATAAGGAGGGCGAATAAAAAATTTCTGGAGACGGAGCATACAAAATTGCTGTATATCGAAGATATTACCGGAAAGGAAAGAAATAGTGGCTAAGATTTTTACAAAGATGAAGTAAATCCGTTTTACATATAAATATAATATTATGAAAATTGGAATTGAGGCACAAAGAATATTCAGAAAGAAAAAGCACGGAATGGATGTTGTTGCTCTGGAAATGATCAAGGAACTTCAAATAATTGACAAAGATAACGAATATTGTATTTTTATTAAGCCGGATGAAGATAATTTATGCCTCAAAGAATCATCAAATTTGAAAATTGTAGAAGTTGAAGGAAAATCTTATCCGTACTGGGAGCAGAGATGTCTTCCGAAAGCGGCTTTAAAGGAAAAAATAAACATTTTACACTGTACGAGCAACACAGCCCCGATAAACTGTAAAATTCCGCTGATACTTACATTACATGATATTATATATCTTGAACAGAAATCTCTGATTCAGAAAAAAGGGACTTTATATCAAAAATTCGGCAACTTATACAGAAAATTTATTGTTCCGAAAATTGTCAATAAATGCAGGAAAATAATTACAGTTTCGGATTTTGAACGGAACAGGATTATTAATCAATTAGGACTTAATGAGAGCAGGGTAATAACCGTTTACAACGGTATAAGTAAGCATTTCAAGCCTGTTACCGATAAACTGTTGTTAAATAAAGTCGGTTTAAAATATAATTTGCCGGAAGATTTCATTTTCTTTCTTGGCAATACCGATCCGAAGAAAAATGTGGCAGGTACTTTAAAAGGATATGCTTTGTATTTGAAGGAATCCGGGAACAATATTCCGTTAGTAATGCTGGATTACAAAAAGGAATCTCTTGAAAAAACTCTTTCTGAAATTAATGAAACTCAGATAGCTGATAAAATTATTCTTCCCGGATATGTGTATAACATCGATTTACCCGCGATATATTCTTTATCGAAAATATTTTTATATCCGTCTTTAAGAGAAAGTTTCGGTATCCCTCCGCTTGAAGCTATGGCTTGCGGAACCCCGGTACTTGCATCGAACACTTCTTCAATTCCTGAAGTGACGGGTGATGCGGCATACATGGTTAATCCCTTTAAGCCGGAAGAGATTGCATCCGGGATAAAAACTTTATTAAATGATTTTCTGCTCCGCGAAGAACTTATTAAACGGGGATTCGTCCGGGCATCTTTGTTTTCCTGGCTGTCAACAGCCGAATCTGTTTTAAAAATATATAATTCATTAATTGATGATATTTTAAAAGATGAAAAACTTCAGCAATAATAATATTGATGTAATTGTACTGGCTCTTCCTCGCTGGGAAGGAACGTATTCATCTACTTCCTTTTCTTTTGCTAAAGAGCTTTCAAGAAACAACAGGGTATTTTACATTGATAATCCTTATACGTTTAAGGATTTTTTGCAATTAAGAAAAACTCCGGCAATATTGAAAAGGAAAAAAGCATTGCTTTACGGAAAGAGCAACTATTTTAAAATTGATGACGAATACCCGAATTTAACCGGAGTTGTAACAAAATTAACACTTCCTGTTAATTTTCTGAAAAAGGGGTCATTGTATAACACACTTTCAGGATTAAACGATAAAATAGTCTTTTCGGCAATCAGGAAATTAATTAAAGATTATAATATAAAAAACTTCATATATATAAATTCATTTAATCCGTTTTACGGAATTGATTTCCCGAAAGACATCAATCCTGAGCTGAAAATATATCAAAGTGTTGATGAAATAAGAGGAGAGCCGTACATTGCCCGTCACGGAGTATATCTCGAAAACGAAATTGTAAGAAAATATAACTTTACGATAACAACATCTAAAGAGCTT
>Ga0247841_10002333_pt1 | contig 38464 bp, 20 predicted proteins | sample LaCruzMarch2015__2_FD_192410 | JGI IMG/M metagenome (GOLD analysis project Ga0247841, IMG submission 192410) | Freshwater microbial communities from meromictic Lake La Cruz, Castile-La Mancha, Spain - LaCruzMarch2015_18m | ecosystem: Environmental > Aquatic > Freshwater > Lake | place: Spain... | reverse complement strand
TCACCCAGTCCGGATAATAGCCGCAATCCCCGCCCATGGCATAGTCATGAAGATCCAGGGCACCGTCATAACCGCCGTTATTCCACTCAAACTGGGGCCCGCCAACGCCACCCGTGAAGGTCACCAGGCCACTCATCCCATCAGTGACCTGGCTACCATGCGAAGTGTGGCCATAAGCAATATGAAGGTCGATTTTAGCCGTAGAAATCCATTCCACGGGCACATTGGAAAGATCCGTGCAGGAATGGTTAATTATCGTCTGGGCCGGGGCAGTTAGAATATATTGAAGGAAAATCAATAAGAATACAAATAGCTTTTTCATTGGTTTAGTTTTTTCTGATGATTTATTTTGAAGGAAATAAGATTTCAACTTTTACATGATCACCGATCCCGTCAAAAGGTAACTCCATCCGTGATAGTATGCATGAAGATGTGGTGGGTTATGCTCTTTTGGTGCGTAATACATTCTTATGATTATCCCAAAATACATCGAAATAGTTGGCACAACTAAATATTTTTCTCAAAGATACAAATCTTATCACGAATGCTCAATTCAATTCAAAAAGGATGAAAGGCAGGATACGAAATTGATCTATCAATTGGTCTACCATGCTATCAGTTTATGGTTAATTTTGTCTATTCGTGAAGAACCTGATCATGGACGATTTATCATGGACGACGGAAAGGGTGAAAACGACCAATTTTGTGATAATTAATCTATTGGAGCAACTTATACGAAATCTTCGCCTGCTGCCAGTTATCATCCTGTTACTGATCAGCTCTCATGCTTCCGGCCAGCCGTTCTCCTTCCGGAAAATCAACTCCGGAACAAAGTCGGATATAAGAACCATCTTACAGGATAAACAAGAGGAAGTTTTTTTTCTCACAGATAAAATTTACGCGCTTGACAATGATAAGTGGGAAAAACTTGATTTTCCGGTAGAAGGAAAAATTGTTGCCTTCAGTCCTGTTTCGGCAATGGATATCTGGTTTACCGTTACCCTGGTTACAAGCACCAGTATGTTGTATCATTATCATGAGGGCATCATTGAAAATATCCGTCCGCCTTTTTCCAACTTTATCAGTTCCATTTATTTTATTTCTAAGAGCAGCGCATTGTTCACCAGTTATGCCGACATGGCCGTATTTGAAAACGGAACCTTCAGGATGCTTCCGCCTTTGCCTGTCCGTCACATTGTTTTGAAGTTATTTGCTAAGGATGTTTCTGCCTTCTGGGTACTGAGCGCTAAAAATGAATTATTTCTGTATAACCGGGGCATTTATGAAAAAGTGCTGGGAGACAAGCCGATTAAAGATTTTTGTTTTGAAGATATGCAGAATGGATATGTGCTTTCAGCAGACGAGCTTTACCAGGTCGATGTATCCGGTGCAAAACTGGTATTGAAAAATACAGATTTTCAACACGTCAGAAGAATGTGTTTGTTGAAGAATGGGACCATCCTTATGGTCGGCAACGAGGGTTTGATTTTGAGTTATTCCAATGGACATCTGTCACATTATGACGCACAATGTAAAGAAAATCTTACCGATTTGATAGTTACCGGAACAGGAGATATCTGGATTTGCGGTGAAGGCGGTCGTCTGCTGTATAGCGGGGAGAAAGAATTGCCGGAGTATAAAGAAGATAATCAAGGCTTTTCATCGAATAAGCTTATATTGTACGGCATCAACACTGATGATGAGTATGGCGTAGCCATGGCCGATTTCAACGGGGATGAGCTGACAGATATCTACGCGGTGCGGATTTATGAGCAGAATCGCCTGTATATCAACATTCTTACAACAAAAAGCAAGATGCCCTTCATGAATGGTTTTTCAGAGGAAGCCGTAAAACGAAATGCAAACGGGGTCATTAACCCTGAAAGCAGCACTTCTTTAAGCGAGCTAAAGCTGGGTATTGGCGTTGCTGACATCGACAATGACAACGATCAGGATATTTACCTGTGCTACCTCAATAGTGTCAATAAGTTGCTGCTTAACAAGGGTAATGGGTATTTCAGGAATGTCTCGGAACAGGATAACCGGGCATGTGAAAATATGAATCGCTCTAATGCTACAGCTTTTGCCGATGTGGATATCGATGGTGATCTGGATTTGTTTGTTACCAATGAAGAGGGATCCAACAGGCTTTTCGAAAACAATGGTACAGGCCAGTTTACTGATATTACAACAACTTCGGGACTTGAATCGACCGGCGGAGGAATGTGTTCCTCCTTCGCTGATGTAAATAACGACGGTTACCCGGATCTATGCATATCATTCTGGTATCCATCTAATAAGCTTTATATCAATGAATCTGAAAATGGCAGGGTCCATTTTCGCGATGTGACCCAACTGACTGACCTTGCCAGTGCTGACCCTTCCAAAAGTAATGCAGTGGCTTTTGCAGATGTGAACAACGATGGATTCACTGATCTTTTTATTGCAAACCGGAATACAGCCAACAAGCTATACCTTAACGACGGAACTGGACAGTTCTCCGATAAAACACCGGATTATTTCCAACCTGAAGACCTGATGAGCAACGGGGCCGTATTTGCCGATTTCGATCTGGATGGTTACCAGGATCTGTATATTACCAATGTGGGTGAAAATGTCCTTTACAAAAACATGAACGGAAAATATTTTGCAGATGTTACGGCTGCTTTTGGCGCTGAAATGAGTGGCTATTGCACGGGCTGTGCCGCAGGCGATGTCGACAATGACGGTGACCCTGATCTTTATGTAGCTAACTATATTAACGGGAACAGCAATCTTTTTCTTAATAATTCAGAAAAGGCAAGTTTTGTGAAGTTTAAACTTCACGGAATCCGTTCGAACAAGGATGCAATTGGCGCAAAGGTATGGTTGTACAAGGCTTCAGGTAGCACGCAGCAGGGTATTCTTGCAGGTTACCGCGAATTGAATGCCGGAAGCGGTTATGGCTCTGTTTCAGCAAAGGAAATGATTTTTGGTGTCGGGCACAATGCCGAATATTACGCATTGGTAAAGTTTCCTTCATCACCCGATACACTCAGGGTGAATCAAATTATTGCCGGAAAAACGCTGGAAATTAATGAATTGACCGGCTTTACCGCCTTTTATACTGAAAGTGGGAAAAGGGTTGTTTGTTTCTTTACTGACCAGGAAAACCAGCCTGAGATCATCAAGTATGTGTTGATCATCCTGTTGCTGGTTTTTTACAATCTGCAACTGCGCAAAAACACCCGGAATATTGCCCTGACCCGCTGGCTGGCAAGCGGTTTTATTTATATTGTTTTTGCTTTTGTCAACCGGTTTTTCCTTTTTCAATGGCCCTCGGTCTCATTTTTTATCGCACCTCTGATCGCACTGGGTTTCCTGGCATTGCTGGACTTGTTTATTGGCAGGATATTGCTAAGAAGGCTGGCGCAAAAAGAGAAACTGGATTTACGTGAGAAGTTGTCACGCGATCTGCATGATGACCTGGCCTCCACCCTTGGCAGTATTTCAATCTATGCTGAAACGTTAAAAGGCATGAATGAACCTTCGCAGACTGATTTCAAAAAGCTTTCCGTGAAAATAGCCGGGCTTACCCAGCTGGCCATGCAGTCCATCTCCGATATTATCTGGATGACATCCCCGCGGAATGATTCCTTGCAGAGCCTCATCTCAAAGACGAGCAATTATATGCTTGAAATTCTAACCGACAACCATATCAATTTCACCGCGACAATTGAAATTCCTGACAATCCGGTCATTCTGAAGGAGAAAATCCGTAACGATGCTTTTTTAATACTGAAAGAAGGTTTACACAATATTATCAGGCATTCCGGCGCCGGGAATGTTAAATTCAGTGCCGAACTTAAAGAAAACGAGTGTTTTATCTGTCTGAAAGATGATGGGACAGGAATTATTGATTCCGGGCAGATAAAGAAAGGATCGCATGGCAACGGATTGATAAATATGCGCCGAAGGGCTCAGGAATCCGGAATCGATTTCAAACTAAACTCCGCTGAAAGGGAAGGAACTGAGATTATCATGCATTTCAAAATATGACCTTTTTAGGCTATATAAAGATATGATTTCAGTATTTATTTTGCAATAAAGTTAAAAATGTCGATATCCATAGGAATCGTAGAAGACCATTCTGAATTCCGGCAGAGCCTGGTCTTTCTTATATCTTCTTTTTCCGAATATACAGTAGAATGGTCTTATTCCTCCGTTGAAGAAGCCCTGGAGAACTTTTCCGAAACGGATGTTGTTTTGCTGGATATCAATCTGCCGGGCGTATCGGGTATAGAAGCCATCCCATTGTTTAAACAAAAATGCCCGGGGCAGAAAATTATTATGCTTACCATCCTGGAAGATGATTTTCATATTCTCGAAGCCATAAAAAACGGCGCTGACGGCTATATCCTGAAAAAATCAAGCCGGAATAAAATTCTGGATGCAATCCAGCAGGTTTATGAAGGCGGCGGCGCCCTTACACCCATGGTCGCCAGGCAGGTGATGGCGTTTTTAAAACCTGCAGCCGCTAAACCAGGATCACCATCCCAACTTACTCCCCGTGAAAAGGAAATACTGGTGATGATCACCCAGGCCATGTCCAACGAGTTTATAGCGGACAAATTGTTTATCAGCGTTCAAACCGTACGCAACCATATCAAGAACATCTACGACAAATTACAGGTGCATACCAGGGCACAGGTTGTGGTAAAAGCCTTTAAAGATAAGCTGGTCTGAGCCTAAAAATGACCTGATTGGGCTATACAGCCTATCTTCATTCCTCCCACCTTTGTAGTATTATTATACCTTTCTTATATTTTTAGATATGAAAAAAGCTATTCTTATATTAATTCAGGTTATCCTGACCGTCAGTTTGCTGTATTCCCAGGTAGGGATCAGCCCCGACAACAGCGCACCGGATCCATCTTCCATGCTGGATGTGAAATCCAATGACAGGGGGTTCTTAGCTCCGCGAATGACACTCGTTCAACGCAATGCAATTCCAAATCCGGCCGAAGGACTTACGGTTGTTTGTACCGATTGCGGAGACAATAATTCAAGTGCGGTCTCCATTTACAGCAACGGTTTATGGCGGCTGATATCTGCTTATTGCTTGTTAAAAACGCCATTAGAAGGCACACATGTGCCTTCTGCTGGGCAGATTGTCTGGAACTGGAATTCCGCGGAATTTGCCACCGGGTATAAATGGAATACTATCAATAACTACGCTACGGCAATGGATATGGGGATGAGTACTTCATATACTGAACCCGGATTAACCTGTAATTCTTACTATTACAGTTACGTCTGGGCTTATAATGTTTGTGGTGACCACAGCGAAGTGACGATTTTATACGCGATCACCTTGACGGATAATCCGACTTCCCCGGTTGCCGGCACCCATGTCGCTTCAAGCTACGGGATTGAGTGGAAATGGAATGCGGTAACAGGAGCCACAGGCTATGCATGGAATTATGAAGATAATTATGCCACGGCCTGGGATATGGGAACCAGCCTGACAAAAACTGAAACAGGGCTTAATTGTAATACTGCCTATTCAAGTTACGTCTGGGCCTACAGCAATTGCGGCGTATCGGCATCCTCAACCCTGACACAAACCACCTCTGATTGCTGGGAATGCGGTGATTCATTTGTTATGTATCATTATGCCGGAGCAGTAGCGCCGGTCACTAAAACGGTAACTTATGGCACGGTAAATGGAATACCGGGTGAACCTGATAAATGCTGGATCACGCAGAATTTAGGCGCCGACCACCAGGCAACTGCTGTGGATGATGCCACAGAGGCCTCGGGAGGCTGGTACTGGCAGTTTAACCTCAGGCAAGGGTATCAGTTCCTTGGGACAACCCTTACCCCATCATGGACGATTACCACCATCAATCAAATTTCGGATTGGACTGCAAACAACGACCCATGTGCCATCGAAATTGGCGCCGGCTTTCGTATTCCTACTTATGATGAATGGAACAATGTCGATATAGCCGGAAGCTGGACTGACTGGTCCGGCCCCTGGACCTCTGCTTTAAAACTCCATGCTGCAGGTTACCTCGACTATTCTTCCGGTTGGCTGACAACTCCCGGATCCATCGGTACCTACTGGAGCAGCTTAGGGAACTCCAATGCCTTATGGGGTTGGACGCTGGACTTTTCCAGTACCCATAGCTATATTTACAGTTGGGAAATGGCCTATGGCTTTTCGGTGAGGTGCATCAGAGACTTCTAACACATCGAACCATGAAAAAAATATACTTTCTTATATTATTGTTTCTTTTCAGCAGTGGTTTGTTGTTTTCGCAGGTTGGGGTAAACACCGATGGCACCAGCCCGCATAACAGCGCTATGCTGGATGTTAAATCAGAAAATAGCGGGTTTCTTCCCCCGCGAATGACACTTGCCCAGCGCAATACAATTTCAAATCCGGCCGAGGGTCTGCTGGTTTATTGCACTGATTGCGGTTACAACGATTCCAGTGCCATGTCAATTTATATCAACGGCATGTGGCGGCTTATTGCTGATGATGCGCAATTAAACAACTGGTCCTGTGGTTCTTCCATCATAGTTAACCATGTGGCAGGAGCCGTGGCGCCGGTTACTAAAACGGTTACTTATGGCACGGTTACAGGAATTCCGGGTGAACCTTCAAAATGCTGGATCACCAGCAACCTAGGTGCCGACCACCAGGCATTGGCTGTTAATGATGCCACTGAAGCTTCGGCAGGCTGGTACTGGCAGTTTAACCTTATGCAGGGATTTAAACATGATGGCACAACCAGAACACCCAATACCACATGGATAGGGGATCACCCCGAAAATTCAGACTGGATACCGGCCCATGACCCTTGTGCACTTGAACTTGGCAGCGGATGGCATGTGCCTACTAATACTGAATGGAACAATGTTGATGCGAGTACCGGTGGAAACTGGAACACCTGGAACGATGCCTGGAACTCTGATTTAAAGCTCCACGGTGCCGGGTACCTCATGTTCCATAATGGTGACCTGTATTATCGCGGTGTGCATGGATACATTTGGAGCAGCACTCAATTCAATGACGGCGGCGCTGTGTACCTTGACTTCGATGGTGGTAACTGTTACCCTGGTGGCATTGGCAAAGTTTTCGGCCTGACGGTGCGGTGTATCAGGGCAGTGCCTGCCACCGTAATTACGGCCAGTATCACAGATATAACCCAAAATACGGCTACATGCGGAGGAAATATCGCTACAGATGGAGGGGCAGAAATAACAGCCCGGGGGGTTTGCTGGAGTACTTTATCAGGTCCTACCATCGCTGACAGCCATACTACCGACGGTAGCGGAACCGGTGTGTTTACAAGCAATATCACCAGCCTGTCGGCAAATACCACTTATCATGTCAGAGCTTATGCTACCAATAGTTTGGGGACAACGTACGGGAATGAGGTGGGCTTTACTACACTTCCCTGGTCTTGCGGCTCAACCATAACAGTTAACCATGTGGCAGGAGCCGTATCGCCGGTTACTAAAACAGTTACCTATGGCACGGTTACAGGAATTCCGGGTGAACCTACAAAATGCTGGATTAATAGTAACCTTGGCGCTGACCATCAGGCGATTGCAAAGAATGATACTACCGAAGCATCGGCAGGCTGGTACTGGCAGTTTAACCGTATGCAAGGATATAAGCATACCGGTACAACCAGGACACCTAATTTCACCTGGATTACCCCAATTAGTGAAGCCTTTGACTGGCTATCTGCCAACGACCCGTGTAATCTTGAGCTAGGCAACGGCTGGCGTATTCCAACTTTTACCGAATGGACCCATGTTGATGCCAGCGGAAATTGGAATGACTGGACCGGACCCTGGACCTCTGCTTTAAAATTGCATGCAGCCGGGGACCTGCTCGGCAGCAGTGGGTTGCTCGAAAACAGGGGATTTTCCGGCCTCTATGGGAGCAGTTCACAGTCCAGTAATACCTTCGCCTTGCAGCTGTATTTCCTCTATAACTATAGCTTCGTACAAAACTACAACCTTAAGACCTACGGTTTTTCGCTGCGCTGCATCAAGGAGTGACAAGCCCTTTTTCAATATCCCGGGAATAATACATGGCTGATTTATTACCGTGTAGATTTAAATTTTAAAATTCGAATTGCACAAGTGTAGATAACCATGAAGGCGCAGAAGTGCGGGGGAATTCATCCCCCTGTGTCCTTTGCGTTTTCACAAACCACCCTTGGGTATCCATTTTCTAATACCCCAAGGGTACCCGTTTTCAAGCTGGTTATCCTAGCAAATCCCGGATTTTTTGGATCGCTCTACTAATATTAACCACATCAACGCCCTCTTTCATTGGCCAGCCTTGTTCAACGGGGGCTACAACAAGGCTTTGCAGTGGTTGGATATCTTCTATAGCCAAAAATGTCCCAGAACTCAGCTTTGGCGATAAACCGGCTTTACATTCAACAGCAACACGTTTCTGACCATTTTCAAGAATAATGTCAATTTCTGCACCATGACTGGTGCGGTAAAAATAAAAATTGAAATGAGGAAAAGAACCGGTGAGGTTTGTCAGGACCATAGTTTCCCATGCAGCACCGAATGAAGGGTGTCCGGCCAGTTGATCAAAATCCGCGATACGGAGCAAAGCATTAGTGATTCCCGGATCATTGAGATAAACTTTCGGCGATTTTACCAGGCGTTTGCCGGTACCCGATAAAAAAGGCGGTAAGAGTTGCAGCATGAACGTCGATTTAAGCAGCTCAACATAATTCCTAACGGTTGTATGACTTACCCCCAGGGAACTTCCCAGCAGGGAATAATTTATGATCTGGCCATTCAGGTTGGCCAGCATCTGCCATAGTTTACGCATTGTTTCCGGCGAAAATCCCGACCATAACAACAGGTCCCTCTCCAGAAAAGTCGCGATAAAATCCTCCCTCCATTCCATAGACTGTTTATCATCATTGGCTAATAAGCTTCTTGGAAAACCTCCCCTTGACAAATAATCAGGTAATTGAATTTCATTCTTTAACTCACTTAACAGGAATGGCGTTAATCTTTTATAAGAAATCCTCCCGGCAAGGCTTTCAGAGCTTTGTCTAAGAAGATCCCTTGAAGCAGACCCCAATACCAGGAAATGCCCATTCCCGGCCCATTGATCAACCAGGGAACGGATCAAAGGGAATAACTCCGGCTTTCTCTGTATTTCATCCAGGCAAATCAACTTGTCTTTCTGTAATCCTAAGAACCATTCCGGATCATCCAGTTTACTCAGATCAGATGGCTTTTCCAGATCAAGATAAATGAATTCCTTATCGGTTAAACCTGCTATATGCATTGCCAGTGTTGATTTTCCGCATTGCCTGGGGCCGATAATAGCAGTTACAGGATTGTTTGCAATGCTCTTAAAAACCTCTTTTTCTATTTCCCGGGGATAATACATGGCATATTAAATTACCGTTCAAATTTAATATTAAACATTCAAATTGCACGGGTATTTCTTTTCATTATAATTTTTCAGAAATAAAAATGACCTGATTGGGGTATTGCGCATTTTGAACTTTCCACCAATTTTTGTAGATGCATTTCACAAACAACCCTTGGGGTATTCGTTTTCGAACACCCTTGGGGTACCTGAAAATTTTACTCCATTTTTTTAAACAAGGTCGGTTTTTATCTGTTACTTTGTTATACTTAAATTGATAAATCCGTTTTTAGACAAAATAATTGAAATGATGAACGCCATGAAAAACTTTTTGCTGACAACTTTATTAATACTTGCAGTAACCGCTGTATTTTCCCAGGCCCGCATACAGATTATTCACAATTCAGCCGATGCTGCAGCCGAAATAGTCGATATATGGCTGGACAATACCCTGTTGCTCGATAACTTTAAATTCCGGACCGCATCTCCCTTTATGGATGCGCCTGCGGGAGTTGAATTTACCATTACTGTTGCAGGTCCCGACAGCCAGAATCCCCATGATCCGCTCTGGTCGAAGAACTATACGCTAGCCAAAGGAGATACCAACATCTTCATAGCCGAAGGCATCATTAGCGCTTCAGGTTATGACCCTGCTAAACCTTTTGATATGGCTGTTTTTCCCGCTGGACGGGAAATCGCAAATCAGTCTGATATGACCGATATGTTGTCGCATCACGGATCCACTGATGCTCCAAACATTGATATATACGAAATCGGCATAGGACTCGGTTTGCTTGTCGATAACCTGGGTTATTCAGAATTCGACGGCTATCTAGAACTTTCTACAAAGGATTATATTTTTGAGGTGCATTATGAAATCGGGACAATCCCCGTTACAACTTATAGCGCATCGCTCCAGGAGCTTGGTTTTAAAGGCAAAGCCATCACTTTGCTGACATCAGGTTTCTTTAATCCGGAAAATAACAGCAACGGCCCTGCTTTCGGCTTATGGGTGGCGCCGGCTGAAGGTGGTAACCTGATTGAATTGCCAGTCTATGATCCGAAAGCCCGTGTCCAGTTTATTCACAATTCGGCTGATTCTGCTGCCTCAATAGTCGACCTATGGCTGAACGATTCTCTCTGGCTCGATAACTTTGCTTTCCGAACCGCCTCTGCCTTTATGAACGTGCCTGCTGAAGCGTTGTTTACTATTGCTATCAAAGAGCCTGACAGCCAAAATCCTGATGATCCGCTCTGGTCAGAGGACTATCAATTTGCAACAGATGAAACTTTTATCCTTATAGTTGAAGGTATCATCAGCGCATCTGGATATGACCCGGCAACACCCTTCGATATTGCTGTTTACCCTCAGGGACGCGAAATGGCGAACATGACCGATAAAACCGATATGCTCTTTCATCATGGATCAACTGATGCTCCTACCGTGGATATTTATGAAACTGGTGTTGGGGTCGTTTTAATGGTTGACGACATCAGCTATTCCGAATTTGCAGACTATCTCGAACTCGAACCCCTCGACTACATCCTCGAAGTACGTGACGAAACCGGTACGACGAAACTGGCTGCTTACAAGGCTCAGTTTGAAACAATTGGACTCGATGGTTATGCTGTTACCGTTATTGCTTCAGGCTTCCTGAACCCGGGAAACAACAGCGACGGCCCTGCTTTTGGCTTATGGTTTGCTACGGCTGCAGGCGGTAACCTCATTGAAATGCCCGTCTACGATCCGAAAGCCCGTATGCAGCTTGTTCACAATTCGGCCGATGCAGCAGCAGCAATAGTTGATATTTGGCTGAACGATTCTCTTTGGCTCGATAACTTTGCCTTCCGCACGGCATCACCTTTTATGGATGCACCAGCCGGAGAAGAATTTACTATTGCTGTGAAAGGATCCGACAGCCAGAACCCGGACAATCCGCTATGGTCGCATACTTATACCCTGACCGATGAAAAAACGTATATCCTCGTGGCTGAAGGAATCATAAGCCCTACCGGTTACAATCCGGCTACCCCTTTTGACATGATAGTCTATCCCCAGGGGCGTGAAGATGCGAATCAAAGCAATCAGACCGATGTGCTCATCCACCATGGATCAACCGACGCCTCGACCATAGATGTGGTTGAGGTGGGTATTGGAATGGGTACTATCGTCGACAATCTTATGTACAGCGAATTTGAAGGGTATTTCGGTTTTGTTACCGTTAATTATATTCTTGAGGTTCGCGATGAAACAGGAATGACAAAAATTGCTGCTTATAAATTGCCTCTTGCGACTTTGGGACTTCAGGGCGAAGCCATAACAGTATTTGCTTCAGGATTCCTGAGCCCCGGCAACAACAGCAACGGTCCTGAATTTGGCCTTTACTTTTCTTTAGCATCAGGAGGTCCCCTGGTAAAACTGCCTGTCTACGCTCCGAAAGCCCGGGTGCAGATCATTCACAACTCGGCCGACACTGCTGCTGCATTAGTAGATGTATGGCTGAACCAAACCCTGTTGCTTGATAACTTGGCGTTCCGCTCAGCATCACCTTTTATTGATGTTCCCGCAGATGAGCAATTTACTATCGCTGTCAAAGGAGCAGAAAGCCAGGACCCGTATAATTCATTCTATTCGAATAATTACACGCTCACCGAAGGAGAGACGCATATCATGGTGGCTGAAGGCATTGTCAGTGATACAGGCTATACACCTGTAACACCCTTTGGCATTGCCGTCTATCCGGCAGGACGTGAAGAGGCAAATTTACCTGAAAGTACAGATGTGCTGGTACACCACGGTTCTACAGATGCGCCGACCATAGATGTGGTTGAAGCAGGACCTGGAGCAGGCACACTCGTTGACGATCTTAAGTATGCCGAATTTTCCAGTTACATCGAACTCTCTACCATTGATTATATGCTTGAGATCCGTGATGAAAGCGGCACGATTAAACTGGCTGCTTATAACGCCCCGCTTGAAACCCTTGGTCTCGATAGTGCAGCTATCACTATTATTGCTTCAGGTTTTCTCGACCCGGCAAACAACAGCAACGGACCTTCTTTTGGCTTATGGGTTGCCCTGGCTTCCGGCGGAGCCCTTATTGAATTGCCACTTTATGTGCCCCAGGCCCGTGTACAGATCATCCACAACTCAGCCGACACTGCTGCCGCAATTGTAGATGTTTGGTTAAACCAAACCCGGTTGCTCGACGACCTTGCTTTCCGTGCGGCATCTCCATTTATTAATGTACCTGCTGAAGAGGAATTTACTTTAGTTATCAATGGATCCGACAGCCAGGATCCGGGCAGCCCGATCTGGTCGCAAAACTATTCCCTGGTAAAAGACGAAAAATACATCATGGTAGCTGATGGTATGATGAATACAACAGGCTACGACCCGGCTGAACTGTTTAATATCTTCGTTTTTGAAGGTGCAAGTGAAATGGCTTCAGAAAGTTATAATACCGATATCCTGGTTTTCCATGGTGCAACCGACGCCCCGACTGTGGATATCGTTGAAATAATTACCGGGGCGGGAACCCTTGTTGATAGCCTGTCTTATGGCGATTTCGACGGCTATCTGAAACTACAGACGGCTAATTATTCCCTGGATATCAGGGATGAAGCCGAGACTACACTTATAGCCAATTTCGCTGTTCCGTTAGCTGACCTGAACCTTGATGGGCAATCGCTGACCGTTCTGGCTTCAGGATTCATTGATCCCGCTGTGAACTCCGATGGACCTGCATTCGGATTGCTGGCCGTGAAAGCCGATGGTACAACGCTTATGCTGATCAATACAACCGGCATCAATGATTCACAGGTAAACAATTCGACATTCAATGTTTATCCAAATCCGGCGATTGAACAGATCAGTGTTTCGTTTGAACTGAACACAAAAAACAGGGTTGCACTGGAATTAGTTGATGCAACAGGAAGAATTGTGAAATCGGTTGATTTGGGTACAAGAGATGCAGCTTTATACAATGAAAAGATCAATTTGCAACAACTCCCGGCTGGCCTGTATTTGCTTAATATTAAAACCAGCAATACCATTTTAAGCAGGAAGGTATTTATTCAGTAATCTTTTCAGTTATTGATTGTGTCCAGAAGCGATTGATTTGGCAGATCCTTCGCTGCGCTCAGGAAGATATAGGGTACTATTTGATAAAGGTTCCTCGTCGCTCCGTTCCTTAAAAAAAGCCAATAGTCGTCACCGTGAGTTTTTAGACTTTTACAAACTCCACAATGTGAGATGACAAGATTATAATTGAAATCTTATTAAGGGATCTTCTATTGAGAAAACTTATATAAATTGCTGTCATTTTTTATCCCGAAGGGATAATTGAAAGTAGCCCTGGATGAAATCCGGGGTATAAGGGCGAACCAATAAAAAAAATAGTCCTGAAAGGACGAATGAAAATCAGAAAATGCAGCGATTTTTTCAATCGTCCCGTTGGGACTTTAAATGGATTAGAACCTTCTTAAACCCCACGGACTTCGTCCGGGGCTATTTTCATTTGTCCCTTGCGGGACTTAACCTTTCCAATATGTTAATGTGTTTTAAGGCTAAGTAAATCGCAAAATATGACACAACAAAAAACCTGATAATCTACCAGTTACCAATATTGTCATTTGTAGCGTAACGAAGGATATATTAGCTTTTAGTTGCCCAACTGTCCAACTGAAATTTCTCCATTCTCAAGCTACTTTAAACCTTTAAAGGCTCCTGCAACAAATCCCTCATTTTGCCGGCTTGCTCTTTGGTGCCAAGAATAAAGAATTTGGAGCCCGGTATGACCTCAGTATCAGGAGCCGGATTTAAAATAAATTTCCCGTCAGGGCTTTTATAACCGATTATATTGGCACCTGTATTCTTCCGGATACTCAGATCATCTATCGTTTTATTGGGCTTATTGTCAGGTATGTAGGTACAAACGATTTCTTCCAGGTTGGTCGGTTCATCCCCATGTATTGACAGATGTTCCAGGAATTCAATCACATCCGGTTTTGTGACCAGGGATGCCATGTGGGCTCCCCCTACTTTTTCCGGCATGACGATATTGTTCACCCCGGCAAATTTGAGCTTAGCTTCCGTGCTTTCATCGCTTGACCTGCTGATAATGAAAAGTTTAGGGTTTAATGACCTTGCCGTCAGGACTACATATAGATTGTCAGCATCTACTGGCAAAGTTGAGATCAGCGCTTTGGCCTTAATTATATTGGCTTTTAAGAGAATCTCATCTCTCGTGGCATCTCCTTCCATGAAGACTGACTTTTTATTCAGGTTCTTCATAAAAGTGTCATGACTCTGATCAATGACAATATAAGGCTGGTTGTATGCTTCCAGCTCTTTTGCAACTTGCTGCCCGTTGCGGCCATAACCGCAAATGATCACATGGTTTTCCATTTTTCTCCTGCTTTTTGACCGGTAACCTAATAGGAAATAACTAATTTCTCCTTCCAGCAAGAAAGAAGTAATTACAGTAATAGAATAGGCATATATGCTGATACTCAGGATTATGAGAATAATAGTAAAGATTTTTCCCGCGTTTGAAAATTCATGGATCTCCTTAAATCCGACGGTTGACATGGTTATAATGGTCATGTAAAGGGAGTCCAATATATTGCCTTGCTCAATAACGATATAACCCATCGTTCCCATCACGATCAGGCCGCAAACTAAAGAGACAGCTGTTAGGAACCTGGTTTTGCTGTTTGAGTATTCCAACGGCAGATTTTTAAGGTATTATACAAATGTAAGCATTATGACGGTTCGATTGTTCAATTGTTCCAAAGTTCCAGGGTTCCAAAGTTCCAGGGTTCCAAAGTTCCAGGGTTTCAAAGTTCCAGGGTTCCAAAGTTCCAGGGTTCCAAAGTTCCAGGGTTCCAAAGTTCCAGGGTTCCAAAGTTCCAGGGTTCCAAAGTTCCAGGGTTCCAGGGTTCCAAAGTTCCAGGGTTCCAGGGTTCCGGATTGTCCAATTGTTTAACTGTCCAATTAGACAATTATCCGTGCTAATCCGTAGTTCTATTTCAATTAGAAGATATTATAAAATAACTTGCATTTATAATAGAAACATTGTATACGCAAATTTATTCGACCGAAGGAAAGCATGATTTTCTCCAGGATACTTACCTGTTGTTTGCCGTAAATTAATTTGATTATTCAGCCAGGAAGCAATTACAGAACGCCAGGAAGATCTACTTTATAGACAATACTTTAATCAGGAAACTTGGCTTTACTTTTTCTGAAGATAAAGGAAGATTACTTGAGAACATGGTATTTGTCGGGTTGAAAAGAAGGGGCAAGGAAGTTTATTATTTCAAAGGAAAAGGAGAATGTGATTTTTTAATACGTGATGGAATCAATATTACCGGAGCGATTCAGGTTTGCACTGCTTTAACTGACAAGGAAATCCTTGACCGGGAAGTCAAAGGATTATTGGAAGCTATGAATAATTACAACCTGGATGAGGGGCTGATTTTTAACAGATGATAAGGAGGAAAATATTGAAATTTCCGGAAAATGTATCGCTGTTAAGCCTGTTTTCAAATGGTTATTGATGATGTGAAAAATCCGTGTGCCATTTATAGAAAGCGGATGCAGCGAATTAGCGCGGATTATCATTTCATCTTCTTCTTTCATTATTTTTGAGATATGATTTTTGAACTACTGAAAACGGTTACCACCTGGCTCGACCAGAAAAAAATACCTTATATGGTTTCAGGCAGTCTTGCCTTAAATGTTTATTGTATTCCAAGAATGTCGATGGGTATCGACTTTGTGATCGAACTAAACCAGGGAAATATTGCAGAGCGATAAACAGAGCCAGGAGACCAGCTTACCCTTCATTAGTAATTTCCATTAAGATCAGGTTAACAGAACCCTCGTTTATTTGCAGGTGCCTTAATTATTTCGCCGGCTTGAATTCCTGTTGATTTTATATTAATTTTATCATAACTAATTCTTTAAACGTCAGATTATATTTAACAAAGTACTTTGCAACAGGGTTTCCAACCCAAGGGTTGGAAACCCTGTTATGCTTATCTTTGATCCCGAAAAAAAACTGATGAAAATTCGCTCTGCCCTCAGCCGCCCGCTTGCCTCTATCGTTGCTGCTTCCATCCGCAAAGATGCTCAGCATGCCATCGAATGCCAGGACCGTGTTTTCAAAAAACTGATCAATACCGGTCAATATTGCATTTACGGCAAAGCACGCCGTTTCAAGGAAATCAAATGCTACCAGGATTTTCAGCAGCATGTGCCTTTGGTCGATTATGAAGAATTCCGTCCACTGATCGAAAGAATTTCTACAGGGGAGAAGAATGTCCTCTGGCCTGGCCTGCCTATCTATTTTGCTAAAACATCCGGCACAACTTCCGGGACAAAGTATATTCCCATCACAAGGGACTCCATCTCAAATCATCTGAATTCAGCCCGCAACGCCTTGTTCATGTACATGGACCGGACCAGGAATTACGCTTTTACCGACCACAGCATGATCTTCCTGCAGGGCAGCCCTGTGCTTGATAAAAAAGGAGTAATCCCGTCGGGTCGTCTTTCCGGTATCGTCGCTCATCATATTCCTGCATACCTGCAGAAAAACCGGATGCCATCCTGGAAAACCAACTGCATTGAAGACTGGGAAACCAAAGTGGATGCCATCGTGGGAGAAACGCTGAAAAAGAGGATGTCGCTTATAAGCGGTATCCCTTCCTGGCTTCGGATGTATTTTGAAAAACTGGTGGCCACAACCGGCAAACCCGTCGGGGAGATCTTTCCCGACTTTTCCCTGCTTGTTTTTGGAGGTGTAAATTATGAACCATACCACCAGGTATTTAAAAGTCTTATCGGCAGGCATGTTGATACAGTAGAACTGTACCCGGCTTCCGAAGGATTTATTGCTTACCAGGACGAAGGACCGGGAGAGGGCTTGCTACTGAATATTAACAGCGGTATCTTCTTTGAATTTATCCCGGCCGACAAAGTACTGGATGAATTCCCGGAACGCATTCCGCTTGAAGGTGTCGAAACCGAAAAAGATTATGCTGTTGTTCTGAGCAGTAATGCCGGTCTTTGGGGATACAACCTCGGCGATACGGTCAGGTTCGTTTCGCTGAATCCTTACCGTATAGTAGTGTCCGGTCGTGTATCACAGTTTATTTCAGCATTTGGAGAACATGTTATTACCTCAGAGGTGGAAAGCGCTTTAGCTGAGGTATGCGGCGTGACAGGCGCCCGGATAAATGAATTTACTGTTGCCCCTATGGTGAATCCTCCGAAAGGCCTGCCACATCACCAGTGGCTGATTGAATTTGCAACGTTGCCGGCAAATGCAGAAACATTGGCGCAGGGCTTACCTGTAGAGACGCAAAATTTTGCGTCTCTACAGGTATTGCAAAATTTTGCCCATATACTGGATCAGGCCATGCGCAGCCGCAATCCTTATTACAACGACCTGATCGCCGGCCATATTCTTGAACCACTGCATATTGTTGCCCTTCCAAACGGATCATTCCGGAAATACCTGGCTTTAAAAGGCAAACTCGGCGGGCAGAATAAAGTGGCACATCTCTCTGATAACCGGGAAATAGCAGAAGGGTTGATGAATCCGGAAATTTGAAAAGAAAACAGGGTTTCCGACCCTGGGGTTGGAAACCCTGTTTATTGTAATGGGAATCTGACGCAGTCGGATAACGCCAGACTCAGTCGCGGTGCGGCAACGAAGCCTGCACGGCCTGAGGGTAAATAATTGCGGATGTGGAGCATGGATGGTCGTATGTTGCCTGCACAATTATTACATCCACTATTGTGAATTGTTGCTATAATTATGAACGAATCCTGATTTATACTGAAACTTAAGGCAAATGCGAAGCATTTTCCTTTTAGTTTCAGTAATGCCGAGAGGAACAGCGGCAATAAGTTCACAAATACCGAAAAATCGGTACAGGCTCTGTTCCGACTCGGTATACTTCTGGGATACGTAACCGAAGTCTATGATATGAGAGGACAGGTTGTATTTGAACAAACAAGACAACCGGACACTCAAAGAACATAATTGATTGCCATTCATTGCCAGGTGGAGTTTATTTTATCAAAATAGAAATCTCTGATGGCAGGTTTGTCGTCAGAAAGAAGTTTGTTAAAATGTGAGGGTTAAGACAAAACTATGATCGTTTGTATTGCCTGAGCACTTATCTGAACTTCAACCGACTGATCACCGAGAAAAAGACTTATATTTTTTGCTTCTGTATTCATGTTTAAAATTATGACAGCAATAGATCCGTCGGGATTCTGCGCTGCAGTCAGCATTAATGATGGGTCCGTGTTTTCAAATCCAATGCGTACGGCGCCAGGTCGGATATATTTACTAAAATGTGCCAGCGTATAGTACAAAGGCGTAAAGTAGACTTCATCCTTCTCCGGATCAACGATAACAGGTGCAACACACCAGTTTTTAAACCAATTTGGGCCACCTTGTCTGTCTAAAACCATGTTCCAGTCCACCCAACCATCTACCCAGTTATTCATGCAACCGATAATATCCCTGGCATAACGGTACACAGGAACATATTTGGGATGAAGCTTTTTCTGTTCAGCAGGCGCCCAATCCCAACCCCAGTCGGTTGCTTCTTCCGACCAGTACCATTTGTCATCCTGCCAATGAGGCACTTCCGCATCAACACATGCTTCAGATTGAATAAGATGCTTGCCGGGAGCCATATCGTGCGTAAAATTCAATGATTCCGGAAACCAATCGAATGTACTTGCATACCAGTGAACCGCAAAACCATCGAAATATTTTGAGGATGATTCATCTTTGTAAATCACTTTTGCCCATTCTTCCAATACCTCTCCACGATTTTGGTCATAAGCCAGTACTTTTACATGGTGTCCATCGGCTTCCAGTTTGGGGCCGAGATGATTTTTTACAAAATCCACCATTTCGTCAGGTGAAAAGTGCATACTCTCCCAATTGCCGCCGCACCCAAGAGGTTCATTCTCCACAGTTAATCCCCAGATATCAATACCTTCTTTTTTGTATGCATTAATATATTTTGAGAAAAACAGGGCCCAGCAATCATAATAACCGGGAAGTAATTTACCTCCCCGCCAGTCATTATTGTCTTTCATCCACGGGGGCGCTGTCCAGGGTGAAGCGATGATCTTAAATCCATCTTCCGAAAAGGTCATTGCATCCCTGATCATTGGAATTATATCATCCCTGTCCTCATCTATTGAAAAATGTTCTAATTCCCTGTCTCCTTCTACAGGCGCATATGAATAATTTCCCAATGAAAAATCACACGAATTGATATGCGTGCGCGTTAAGGAGTACCTGGCGCCTTTAGCACCAAAATAAGCATCTAAAATCAAATCACGGTTTTTCTTACTTAATTGGTTTAATAAATAAGCAGACGCTTCAGTAAACGACCCGCCAAATCCAGTAATGATTTGAAATTTAGTGCCGGGAAACAATTGAATAGATGAGACTCCGTTTCCGGAAGAAATTTCTGTTATCCTTCTGAGTTTATTGCCATTAGCAGAAGTTTCGAATACATCAACTGTTAGCTTATTTTGCTTTACATTGCAACTCATTAAAACTGCTATAAGGGGAATGGCCAAACATAATATGGATCTTTTCATTCTTGAGGTTCTTAATCCGCTTCCTTATAAACTCTGACATAATCCACAAGCATAGATTGAGGGAAAGGAGTTTGGTCTGAAGGGAAACCCACATAATTACCACCCACGGCCACATTCAGAATAATGTAGAAAGGATGGTCAAAAACCCAGGCTCCCGTTAAATCACCAGGAGTAATCCTTTGATATAGTATGCTATCAACGAAGAAATCTAAATAATCTTTTCCCCATTCAATAGCAAATAAATGGAAGTCAACATCAAATCTATTATTCTCAAACGCAAAACTTTTAGTAATTCCTGCAGATCCTGAATATCCGGGCCCATGAACCGTGCCATTTATAATGTTTGGTTTCTGTCCCCGGAGTTCCATTAGGTCAATCTCTCCACATTGAGGCCATCCTAAAGTATCTACGTTGGAGCCAAGCAGCCAGAATGCCGGCCAGATGCCTGGTCCCCAGGGCGTTTTAATGCGCGCTTCAAAACGCCCGTAAGATTGTTCAAAAAACCCTTGTGTTGTTATCCGGGCAGAAGTAAAAGCTGAACCTGCATACATCTCCCTTTTAGCCGTGATAACTAAATTACCATCACCATCTAAAGAAGCATTCGTAGTTCGATCTGTGTAGTATTCCAATTCTGCATTTCCCCAACCGTCGTAGTTTGGCCCGACTCCAATATCAAATTTCCACTTTGCAGCATCGGGCGACACGCCTGCCGAATCATTGAATTCATCGCTCCACACGAGTTGCCAATTCCGTTGTTCAATTTTTTGAACATTTTCTTTCTGACATCCGGTCAGCGCAATAAGCAATAATGAGAATATGGCTGCCGGGACTATTTTTATGCTATTTTTTTTCATCACTTTAATTTTTTATGAATGAATTTAATTCCGTTGTTGTAACTACTTCTTTTTACTTCCGCTGAAAGTTATGTTATCGAAATATATCACATTATCGGAAGGCCTTGCAATGAAATCCGGGAATATGATTATTTGATCATATCCATCCTGCAGCTGGGCAGAAAAGTCGAATATAAGTTCCTGCCATGCATTTACAACTGTATTTGAAACCTTAATCTCTCCCATCGACCAGCCATCAGGTTTTGAAAATTTAATTCCAACATCACTTTGAACAGTTTTATACACCATTATTCTGACTATGCAGTTGGTAGCATTTAATGTAAATGTACCCATGGCGCCATGCTGTGTTTCACAACCAGCCCACATCTGACCAGCCTGAAGTGCTGTGAATTTAGCTACTGTAGCAGACGTATTCGATCCTGACTGATCCGGATTCGGGACAAATTCCAGCGGTGGATTTGAAGAGTTTTCGAACACATTCCATGTCCATCCTGCTCCATTTCCTGATGGTTCAAAATCGATTGGATCACCGAAGGTGTATCCACCTGTCCCAGATCTATAGAATAAGATATTATCAATAAAGATATCTCCGTTTCCATCAAATTTAAACTGGATGATATTCGGTAAATCCACCGGTGAAAAAGAAGATAATGGAATATCCAGGCTTGTCCACCCTGATGTAGGAACAGCTAGATTATAAGCAGTTTCGACAGGTCCGGGACTTATCAGGTAAACGTTCAGCAAGGTTGAATTGGCTGACCAGAAATCCAAATGCAGATAACTCATGGCAGAAACATCCTGATTGCTCCCTAACTGAATTCCCTGGTAATTTAATCCGGCATATTTAAGGGTATTATTTCCAGCGATAGAAACTTGCGAAACAACAGTAGTTTGCCCCCAGGGTGGATTAAGATCTGTTCCGGCTATGTTTGTATAAGTATCACTAAATATCGAAATAACGTCTGCCGGATTGAAAGTCGGCTCCGGAGCAGCTGTAGTTGGTTCAGTTGGCGTGGTTCCATTATTATAGAAAAATACATTATCTACATAAACATTTGGTAAATCGCCTGAAAGAACCAATTGAGCCAGATGAGATTTGCTCGTTAATCCCGAAAAACTTGACAAAGGAATATCCAGGCTAATCCACATCTGAGAAGACAAAGGAGGGCTGGCAACAGAAACTTCAGAACTAGAATCATCATCACCGCCAAACACGCCATCTGCGCCAAAATCAACTAACATAACTTTAAATGTTTTATTACTTATTGCGTCAGGTGTCCAAATATCTATATGGAATTGAGTCATAGCAGTTGCATCGACTGGTTGCGATGTAAACTCAATACCCACAAAGTTAAGGTTCCGATAACGGATCACATCATCTCCTTGTATTTGAATAGAATCATTTTCTGTTGTTGAATATAGCCAGTGAGTATTCCAGGTATCCACTGTGACATTTGTATAGGCGTTGCTATATAAGGAGATCACATTATTACTGTTAATAGTAGGTGCTGGTGCTGGTTCGGCAGGTGCAACCGGTTGACCTGTTGAATTGATCGTTAATGAGCCTATCGCATCCATATCTCCCACTTTACCGGTAATAACAGCCGAACCACTATCCAGTACTGTAACAATTCTCATATCTCCTACCGAAGCTACTGATGGATTGGATGAGGTAAATGTGAAATACGAACCGGATAAACTGACTTTTTGATCGATCCCGGTAGGAAGATTAAATATACCATACAAATTTGTAATTTGATATTCTTCACCTATTTCAGCATTGTTCTTAATCGAATCCTGCCCGTTTAATATTCCAAAATTTGTGTGCGCAATTGTTCCCAAATTTTCAAACTTGAGTTCATCAATCCAGAATGTATAACCTCTTCCATCTTGTGGCGCTGCTGAATAGGAAAACATGCCTCTTTCCTGTGTAAGCAAGGATGGGTCGGGAATAGGGATGTAATATTTCATCCAATTTGAGTTCACGGCCAGATTTGTGATTGTAACCATATATTTTGATTCTCCCATGTCATTACCAAAGCCGACTTCGTTAAGTATTACCGGTTGAGAAGCTTTTGCCCAAAAGGTAAGCACATTGTAACCTGACAGATCACGCCCCGGATTTGTTCCAAAAACTCCACCGGCATAAGAACCATTGGGGTCACCCGAATCGGGAACCTCAAACTTCATAGAAGCCGTTCCATTATATTTTACTGCGTAATCTACATTAAAAGCAGTTACTTTCGAGGTACCGTATGCTGCATAATACAATCCGGTACTAAATTCATCGATAAAAACCTCAGCAGTAGTAGGATAGGTTGCTAATTCCAATTCATCAAGATTTCTTTCACAGCTGACTGCTATCATCAGAATTGCAATCAGAGCAGTTATTGAATGATATGATTTTAAATTTTTCATTTGTGTCAATGTTTTGAGGTTTATTTGCCAATATTAAATTGAATATACGTTCTGATTTCCCATTCATTGCCATTTCCATATCCTGGTGCAGTAGGATCAGGTACCCATTCGCCCGAACTACTCAAGGTTTTAGTAGGGCAATAACGCGGAGAATATTGGTCAAGAGATCGCCAGGTATAACGCAATCCCAATCGGGTTTGAGGCATGATAACCCATTTGAGCTTAACAACAGAATATGATAAATCTGCCATTAACTGGAGAGGGTAGGTCAGGTTAAAGTCGCGATGATAATCGTAAGGTCCCCAATCATTCACTTTGATAAATGAAGCTAATTTGACTTTTTTGTAAATCATTCTTAAATCAATGCCAAAACGTTGAATTAATCTTGGGTCACTTCCGTTTGATTCAGCATTACCACCATAAATATTAGCAATTAATCCAAGGTCAGGATTTAATTTAGACACGATACGGGAATTGATTTCCCATAGATCACGTGCGGGAGGTGAACCCGGGAAAGCAAAAATTGTACGTCCGTTTGCCATTATACCTATTGCAGCATCCTGGGTTGTGGTATGATGACGATAAACAAAATCTGCACTTATTGCAAATGCTGCATCTTCCATCTCATCATTATCCCATGCCCACATCCAGGTGGCAGGTGTAGGATCATACGCAATCAGAAGCTCACCAGCCGTTGTTTCTCTGTTATGCCTTACTGCAAATGGGTCCTCGAGTATGTTTCTTGGCCTTGCGGGAGCAGGAACATCATTTGATATAGGTCCGACAATGGGTTTTTGCCATAAGAAATTCGGAGCTATTTGAAAATCGCCTATTGTATAAGTGAAACCCATTAGAAAGTTATACTGGTTGCCACTTCCGCAATCTTTGAGACGCCACCCGGTAAAAGTTTTCGTATAATCCGCTCCGCCATTGGCAACCAGTCCCATCACCGCTCCCTGTGAATACCAGTTGACAGGTCCGGCTGAGAGACTTAATTTGACTTTTCCTCCCCAGTTATCTTTTGATGTTATCTTGTCCTGATATACAGTGTAATTACCTTCAGTACCACCAACTATCTGGAAAATTTCGCCATTTCTTGGCTGACCTCCCCATAAACCCCCAACATCCACAACCAGTTTTCCTAAAGTTGTTTTAACGTTAAGTGAAGCTCTGCGTGTTTGTGGAGTAGGGATAGCATAGGAACTTTGCGCCGAAGTATTTTGTTGAATATCTTCATGGTACATTCCGGATATATCAAACTTTCCCAATTTTCGGCTGTATTTTAATAATATCGCCGGATTAGCGCCCCACCAAAGCTCAGGGCCAAAAGCGACTTTTAAACCATCCAATGATTTTTTGCCTTCGAATTCAAAACCAAAGGGCGCTTCGCCATCATAAATATCAATGTTTGGTCCATAATTTGCTTCCGGATACAATCCGAAAAAGTCCCCTTCGTATCCCCAGTGATAATGTCCTGTACGATAAAAACTTTTAAGATTAAACCACTTGTCATTCCAGATAAAATCGAAATTATATACTTGTATCCGATTAAGGGATCTTAAAGCCAAAGTGCCCTGGTTTGTCTGTACCTCCTGAACGCGACCACGGGTTTCATAAAATATTTCATCTATTGGATTTTCGGCTACATGTCCAAGGATGTTGAAAGATATATTTGCTTTCACATTTTCGGTAGGTTTCGCTTCAACTCCGATATAAAAGGACTCCATGTGGTCAAAACCAAGAAAACCCGGATACGTCTGCGCTACAGCATTGGTATTTTTTTCTTCCGGTGTACTGATCAAATTACCGCCGGTATTGAACGTAGTTACTTCAGCCCTGATGCCACTGATACGGACCTTCTTTGATATTTCATCATTCAGAGAAGCTTTATCACCCCTGGCTTTTAATACTTCGTTGATTACATGGATGTTAGAAAAATACTTATTTATAGAATCGGCTGTTAAACTGCCGGCATAGGGATTCAGTTGATGAGCTTGCTGCAATGCATAATAGGCAGCACGCGGATATAACTGATAATGTCCATTTTCATCTGTTTGACCTTTTGCACATACACCATACCACTCCTCGTTCATATTATTTTCTCCCGGCCGGTAATCTTCGATATAACCGCCGTTAATCCATGAAGCATAAGTATCATGAATATCCAGATTTTCAGTTTGTTTATATTTCCACCAGCCATCGCTGAACTGAAAAGTAAATCCGCCGATACAATTGTTTCCCTTACCTAAACCCGCTGCATTTTCATAAATTTCTTTCCAATTGTTGGTGAAATAGTGTGCCTGGGATTGCTGATCTTCCTGACCGGTAACAGCATTAAAAGCATCTGCCCCAAACTCGGTAAAGAACATGGGTTTACCTGGCATCGCCTTTTTCACTTTTTCAAATACATCTCCAAATGAAACACCGCGATAACAGTTAACGCCAAGTGCATCAATATCTTTACATTCCCCGGCAATAATATCAAGGAAAAGTAAATCTCCATTACATATTGCTATTGGCCGCGATGTATCGATGGCTTTCATGGTCACAACCGCTTCGTTAAAGAGTTTATACAAGGATACGGCACGAATGGTCGATTGTCTTTGCTCAATGGGAACATCTTCCGTTTCGGCCCCTTGCCAGAAAAGACCGTAATTGTTCTCATTACCTAATAAATACATCAATAAACCCGGTGTATTTTTATATTCATTTACCATCCCGGTTACTTCCTTTAGTAGCAGGTCGTGTACACGTGAATCAGCATATTCAGTATTTGGAACCCATGTGCCATTTAATGTTAAGCCATATCTCCCGAAAGAATGATTTATCATGGTATAAATGCCATATTTCTCGTAGATATATTTTATCCACTTTGGTTGCATGCCAACATATACACGAATGGCATTTACCCCTATATTTTTTAACACGGGCATCTCTGCATCAAGCGCGGCCTTTATAAAATCATCCGGTTGCTGCCACAAACTATAGTTATAATTCGTTCCAATTGGAAAATAATCCCAATTCATGCCATTAATCATAAGATTTTTACCATTGATTAATAGCTTAACTCCTTCACTGTTATTGACAACCGATACTTTTTCTGCCTGGGCAAAAACAGTTGTTATAAACAAGAAAAGAACAAATGTTAGTAAAGTTTTTTTCATAATATTATTATTTAAATGTTTGATAGATAAGCTCTTTTTTCAGGTAATGACAACAATCCATCTTTAGTATTTGAGCAATTCATTTTTATCCCATATTCCCCAAAATGCTCCTACATCGCCTTCTGCACCTACTTTCCATGATTCGTCAAATGACGTAAAGTAAAAGATCTCAATATCTTCTTTTTTTGACCATAATTGAGTATTGATAAAATATTTCATTGCATTTTCCATTGAAGGCAGTGCTCCTTTATAATCTTCGCCCTGACTTGGCCATCCGGTTTCTGATATAATCACATGTTTAAGGCCTCCGCCTGCATGCAGGGCCTGGTAAAACATTTGTTTCATATACATCAATGAATAATCCATCTGGCAGCATTCCCAAAACGGATAGCAGTTTGCCAGTATAACATCGCAGGCCTCCGTTATTTTTGGACGGGCAGTGAATTCATAATAAGCATCGACATATCCTACGGGAACGTTCGGAATGGCTTCTTTTACCCTGAATATATAATCTAAGAGTTCCTTTTCGGTCAAATCTTTACGATATAATACTTCGTTGCCAACAGCAGCAATATCAACAAAGCCTTCATCAGCTAATTCGATGAGCCCTTTGATTTCCTGTTCATTTTTATCAGCATCTTTCCCTAACCAGGCACCGACCAAGGTTTTAACACCAAATTCTTTAGCAATTTTCGGGATCAGCTCATTGCCTTCGATACAGGAAAAAGAACGAATCCACTTTGTGTAAGGTTTTATTATCTCCATTCTTCTTCTTATTTGATTTTCAGAGAGTATATCTCCCGGCTTTTGCCCTTCTTCGTATGGGCTGAAGCAGAGTCCGTGCGTTCCCTGGTTCAATACTTTTCGGAATAAATCCTGCAATTCATCTCTGGTTATGCTGGTAAAATCCTCACCAGCCAATGCCATATTTTTTCCTTTTCTAACTGACATGTCTTTTTGTTTTAATATTTTTATAAAACATATAATTCCTTTCGATTATAACTCACCTCTGCGTTCAACCAACTTTTCACGTATTTCACGTGCCTTTTTTTCGGTTATATCATATCTCCACATTATTATAATGGCAATCAGCCCGGTAACTGCAGGAATAATGATATCTGCAAGACGGAGTTTATTAAGTGTATCCATAGATTGGGTAGGAAGAGCAGGGTCAAAACCCACTCCACTAAGTACAAACCCGCCAAATAAAACAGCAAGAGAAGTCCCGAGTTTTACCATCCACCAGTAAATTGCGCCAAAAGTAGCTTCTTTACGGGGCATCCCATTTTTCAGTTCATCGTAGTCGCATACGTCGGCGGTCATCGACATCATCAAGGTGAATAAACCACCAATTCCGAATGAAATAAAAGGAAGCGGTACAAACATTAACCAGTGCGTTTCTACAGCATATTGAAACGCCCACCATTTGAGAATATAACCTACTGTTGATATTAATATGGATATAATAAAGGCATTTCTTTTACCGATTTTACCGGACATATAGGTAATGACTGGAATTACCAGAAATGCCGTTGCAAATGAACTAACGGTACCAAACAATCCAATCCATAGCGTTGAAATATCCTGAACTGCCTGTCCCGGAAAAACATAATACATTATGATAAAAACACTGAATGAAGCAACTAATTGAAACCCGTTGAATACACAAAATGTAGCTCCGCAAAGACGTAAAAAAGGCCCGTTCTTAATAGTTTCTCCAAATCCTTTAAAGAAATGCTTCATGTTTCCAACAAGATTCTTTAAAGACAATCTCGATTGACCAGTTATATTGGATTGATCTATTTCTTTACAGAATAAAGCCGGTAAAATGCCAAGTACTAGGCATAAAAACCCTATGTAAATAGCAAGATGCCGTGAACCTTCAGCCGCCAAATCGGGTTCTTTACCATAAAAATTATAAATAATATACAAAAACCATGGCGATATCATCCATGCAAACTGACCTAAAAATTGGGATACAGCCATTAACCGGGTACGTTCGTTATAATCGGGTGTCAATTCATAACCAAGACCAATAAGTGGTGCTGCAAAAACAGTCAAACCGATGTAGAAAAATAATGAAATAATAAGTATGTACCAAAAATTAAACATTTGAGTATGTCCGATAAATAATTGCCACATAAATATGAAAAGGATGCTGGTAACGATAGAACCTATTAAAATGTAAGGTTTCCGGCGTCCCCACCGCGAACGGGTATTATCGGAAATGTAACCCATTATCGGATCCAGGATCGCATCAACGAAACGAGGGATAGCAGATAAGATACCCGCTAAATAAGGATCCATTCCAAAAATAATTACTACAGCCCCCATATAGGCTCCAACGGCAGCAGGGAATAATTGATTTGCCAAACTTCCAGCACCAAAGGCCAATTTTTGTCTAATCGGCACAACATCTTCCGGCTTTGTTTTGAAATGTTCCATATTGATAGTTTTAAAGATTAGTATTACAATTTTACGATAATCATTAACTATAATAACTCAGGAAAATATTTAATCATGGCCTTTTTCGGCTTGCGGTCGACCGTAAATAAACCCCAGTGTTTTTCAGGCTCAAGGTCTTCGTGCGAACCTTTCCAGTGCTCGTCAAATGCTTCAAACACAAAAGTCATGATGCCTTCTTTTTTACTCCATCTTTCAAGACTATCATAATATTTGGACTGAAATTCCTGGCTTGCGTTTTCCGGATTAATACCCCTGCCATTCGAATTGGTAGCCCAACCGGCCTCAGTAATTATAACAGGCTTGCCAGGATACCTGTCGGCAATGCCCTGGTAGTTCTGCCTGGTGTATTCCATGGCCTCGTGAACGTGTTTATACTCCCAGACCGGGTATGAGTGAATTGAAATAAAATCGACTTCATCGATCAGGCGTTTCAGCTTGTCGTACCAGGGGACATAATTTTCACAGTAGGTAACGGGCTGTTTGGCTTCTTTTTTTATCATTCTCACATAAAAGATCACTTTTTCAACTGAAACATAATGATCTGTCCAGTCAACAGTGGCTTCATTTCCGGCTGACAGGGAAAAGATTATACCGGGATATTGATTGGCAAGCCTGATCAGTTTCCTGATCTGTTTCACATTGTTTTTCCTGTTCTTTTTCAGTTCCTCCTCGCTGTATATTTTGCCCCAGGGGCAACCAAAATTGTTTAGCTCTGCTCCAATATAAGCCCCAAGCATTACTTTAAAATCGAGCTTTTCTTTTTCGATTACCTTTAAAACCGTTTCGGCATGTAAGCTGCAATCATACAAGCGAAGGTAAGACCACCGATTTTGAAGGATCAGCAGGTCTTCCTTTATCTGGTAATAGGTAGGGTATATTCCGGATTCAGGACTTTGCCCGTCCCGGTATCCTGAATAACAGATTGCTCTTCCACTTTCAAGCCCCAATGTTTTAAATAAGTTCATCTCTTATTATCAACCTTTGTTAAAATATTAACTGGCAAAAACTCTGAAAAAAACTTCGATCTGCACAATATCTCCTGAACGTTGAAATATCCTGGCGCTCAATTCACTATTGATGATATGACCGATTATAAAGATCCTTTTCCCATCGCTGAATGTCAAGCAGATTTTATCTTCATTTGATACACTGTATAAAACCGGAACCTGGCAGAAAGTAAACCCCAGTTGCCCCTTGTTTAGTTCGATTTGCTGTTCATCGCCTTTCAAATCAAAATATTTAAATACACTATTCTGATTCAATAACTCAATCGGATTAAGTAAAGAGAATTGAAATACAATTTTCCCTTTCTTAATATGAACACCTAATTCTCTCATGCGTGAAATGAAGTCTTCTTTAACCAGTCCGGTCATACCGGGTTGCTTCACACCTGCATTTCCGGGTGTATGCGAATAAGCATCGGTTGGAAATGCTCCGTATAATTCGGGCGATTTATTCAGGCCTAGTCCAGCCTTGATTTCGTAATAGTGATCTTTAATTTTACCAACTACAACAGGGTCAGCTCCCTCGTCAATTCCTCTGAAATAACATTCCTGAGTAGCAAGCAATAATTTGGAAACCATGTGCCAGTATATACTTCCCAAACCTTCGTAACCGAAAAATGTACCCGAACGTCCGGTAAAAGACTGATGGTCGAAAAGCTCTTCGTAGATTGCCAGCACCTGCTTTTTTTCCTTAGAAACAAGTGTAGAATATTTTGATGTATCAAGTTTATCCAATGCGCTTTCCAGTATTTCGGCATTTCTGAATGTTCCGTTAAAATGGTAATCTCCCAAATCGTCTGTTTCTAAAATAGATGAATCCTTGTCCCTGACCAACCTGGAAAGCAGTTTCGATGCTTTTACCTTTTCGCCGGGGATGTTATTTTTTTGAACAAAAAGCGGTAACTGACGATCGGGATAAAGCAAATAACTGTATTGATCGCTACGGAACAAACTACTCCTTTTCAACGAGTTAAGCACATCTAAACTTTCCTGAGCCGTGAGATACCCGGAACTTAATACAGCCACCTGTCCTTCCAGCATTTCGTACAAATGCCTGATTGAAACACTTTTATCAGAGAATGAAATCAGGTTGTAAGCGTGATAAAGTCCTTCGTCGCGTTTGTTTACTCTAATGCTTTGTTCAATATATTTCAAAGCGAGTTGCGCGAATTCGGAAAGCACTTTAACCTGAATATACTTTTTTTTACCGGAGAACGATTTCTTATAGACAGAATTTCTGTAATTGCTTCCTGCTTCGCCCAGATAATCAACAAAACGCCGTCTGTCGGAATTTGAAAACCCTGTTTCGAGAAGGGCAGTATTATTATCGAAAAGAGTAAACATCTTGCTGAGAAATGTTTCAACTTCTTCTGAAACAGGTATTTCATAATTATCAGATTCCTTGAACCGCTCAGACCAGAATTTCAGAAAACGTCTTAAATAATACAGCGTAACCATAGAAACGCCATTGCCGACAAGGGCATTGTTGGCATCGTTCCATTCCGGGCGCTGGGTGTTAAGCCAGATACCAGCCTCCGGAACAAAATTGCTCAACTTGGCCAATAAAGTAACTAATATTTTTTCGGTAAGGTTAACATGGTAAATGTCATCATCCTGGCTTCCCAACAATACTCCGTCAGAACCGGTTTTCTTGACCAATTCTTTTATATTACCATTTAATTCAAAATCAAATACAATAGTATTCTTCGGATTTTTTACAATTTCTGCGTATGGTTTTATACGGTAAGGCACATTGGCATAAACAAATATTTTCAATTTCAGCAATTCATCCAGCTTGCCAGGGTGAAATTCATCGGATAATTCAAAAAATTTCTGCAGGTATATAATCTGGTGGTCGCCCCAGTAACCAATATATGACCATGGGTCATGCGGGTCGGGACATTCCCAGTCAATGCCACCGCGGGTTATCCGGTAAGGATTATAACCATCGGCTGTGGTAGCATTAACGAATTTGCTGATCAAACCTTCAATAAACTCAGGATACGATAGGCTAAGTGCTTCCCAGTTTTGAAAAATATCACGCCAGTTTCCCTCGTAATTTAGTTTTACTGAGCCATCCGGATTTTTTGTTTCAATCGAAAACAAATTCCATGGTCGGCTTGGGTCGCCATGCCTGCGACTGAATGTGAGGGGCAGGTATTCATAGCAAATCCTGATCAAATCAGGATTTGAAGTTTTTCCTGCTATAGCGGTTAATTCAGTATAATTGATTTCTTCGGGAAGTTGTTCGAGCCATGTTTTATATTTTTTGCTCACTGCTTTATTCCATTGCGCTGCAAAAAGCCGGAAGTCGGCGGTATTAATCATATAACTGTTAATGAAAATTCCGCCTCTCATTACATTAAACAGCGTATTGGAAAAATGACGGGCATAGCTTAACTCGTCATGGCCCATTTGTATACCATCGGCATTTGCAACAATTCTCTTCAGGTTCGATGTCCCTTTTTCAATGTCGGTGTCAACCATTTGAGTTAAATTACCAATGGTTTTAATAGCATGGCCAAGGTTTGCCACATCCCTGCTTCCTTTGTTAATATCAGCTACAATCATCCATTCTTTCAGGGCATCCTTTTCAAGTTCCAAACTTATATTTACATAATATGCGCCGCGGGTCGCCCTGATATCGGTTTCTGTTTCAACCGCCTGTCCTCTTTTGAAATTCTCAACCTGGTGATCGGAAATAAGAATTTTAACATTGCGATCAAGCCCTCCCGACCAAACTGTTGTTGTTTTAAGCGATTCGCTCGGTTCGGCGCGATCAACCGGAATGGAACTCAGCATAAATAAGCCCAGTTTTGTTTCCTCGATCAATTCACACTTTTTATAGGCATCAAGTAAATTACTGAATGCATTCTGAAAATCGTAATCCGCACCGTTTGGCAGGATATTTTTAATCCCATCGAGCAGATCGACCGTAACCGACCGGGTATTGTGATTGCAGATAGCAGATTTCTTTACGAATCCATATTTCTCGCTGTTGCACCAGCCATATCGAAACCCGATACCCAGGTCAACATTTATCTCCTCGAAAATGATTTTATTGCCGTAAATACTTTTATAGAGATTTCGTTGAATTGTATATATTTTCTCCGACCCGGCTGAAAACGGTTCCCACAAATACGTTTTCTCATCCTTACCAATAAGCAGGCAGGTCATACTTCCGGTAATCCCTTTGTTATCATGAATTTTATCAACGGTATAATAGGGGAATAAAGCGTTGTCGCGGTCTTTTCTTCCGGCTGAAAGCGAGCCGTTACTTGAAATAAACATCCAGTGATCGGAATCGCTCACAATGGTCATAAAGAAATCAGGCATCTGGTTGCAGTTGCTGATTTTGTAGAATTTTTCGTTTTGAATTTCCACAAATTGGCCTTCAACCTTCGCGCCGGGGTAATTTATCAGAGCGTTTCCTAAATAAATTGATTTCTGATTCATACTGATATGTATAATAATATCAAAAATTTCATGTATTAATGGAATCATTTGACTACACAAACATAGCTTACTATTCAGGCAATTAAAAATATTCAAGTGCATCAAATATACAGCAACTTCATCCTGGTTACTACATCAATATTACAACATAACTATCGTATACGATTGAATATCATTTACATATAAATTCTTTGTGGTTAAAAATTATTAAATCCAGGCAGAATGAATGGGGCCGGACAAACCCCGGCAGGCATCGGATACGATAAAAATTATTTCAAAGGTTTAACATGAATTCCGTCAGGTTCGCTTCCCGATCCAGCCTGAGTTTTTTTCGTAAACGATAACGGCCTATTTCAACACCCCGGGCACTGATATTCATTAGCGTTGCAATTTCCTTACTTGCCATATTCATCCGCAGGTATGCGCATAAGCTTAATTCACGGGGCGTAATATCCGGATAACTTTCTTTTAATTTTTTGAACAATTCCTCATAAACCTGTTCAATATGCATGTTAAACACTATCCATTGTTTTTCATTATCGATGTCCTTATTTATCCGCTTTATCAGGCAGTTTATTTTATTTTTTTCCGAATCATTTCCAGGTGAGGAATATATATTTCGTAAATCACTTTGCAATTTGATCAGGATTTCATTCTTCTTAATTAAAAGCATAGTAGAATTAGCAAGCTCTTTCTCTTTATGGATCATTTCAAGCTTTAAAGTCTCGTTACGAAGCTGTTGCATTTCTTTTTCAGCTATTAGTGCCTCTTCCTTTAATTTCTGCTCACGGATCCGGTAATTTTCCTTTTGCTCCAGGTATTCAGAAAGGCGCGATTTCTCAATTCTATAATATAAATATCTTTTCCCCAGGTACATGAGAAGGATGAACAATACAAAATATATAATCCAGGCATATACTGAACGATACCATGGCGCTAAAACAGTGAATTTGAAAGATAGCCCGGAAGGCGACGTTAAGTCGTTGTTGCGGGCACGAAGCATAAATGTATATTGTCCGTCAGGCAGATTTGTGTATTCTTTAAAACTCTGGGTTGTCCATTCAGACCAATTTTTATCATAACCTACTAATTTATACTGAAAAACATTTTCAACTGACTCGAAATTGTTTGATGCAAAAACAATGGATATACTATTATTTTTATGCTTAAAAGCTGGTATCAGGGTTTGATTTGATTTCTTGCTATTATAAGCATAGATGCCTTCAGCTGTATCATTTGACCTGAGATCGCTGATATAGATTGTACACAATTTTGAATAATCTTTTTTAAATTTCGGAATATAATTTGCAAATCCCCCTTCAATACCGATAAGAACATTATTCTGATCCAATTCCTGAATGTGCTCAAATGATCGGAGAGTCTGATTGGCCAGGTTTATGAATGGAGTTGTAATTTTTTTAAAGGAACCATCTTCCTGCAACCGCAATACGCCTATTTTTTTATCGGCAGAGAACCAAATATTTTGCTCCGAATCCTGGTGCAGATAATCAACCTGTATCTCTTTGTCAAAATAAGGAGATAATTTTACATCGTTCTCAAACTTCTGTGTTCTATTATTGAATTTACATATTCCTTTCCCGGTTGCAACTAATATTTCGGATTGGATTTTGAATAATTGATTTGACTGATCGGAAGGCAGACCATCTTTTGAGGTAAAAAGCTGTAAGTCTAAAACATTTTTCCATGAACTATCAATTGTGATTCGGTAAATACCTTTATATGTTTGACTTACCCAAACATCGCCCATGTGATCATATTGGACAAAACGCGATGACTCTGTAAAACCTTCGATTTTATTTCTTAAGTGCCAAATATCACCACGGTTTTCTAAAATAGACAAGCCTGTAAAAGAGCCAACCAGGATAAGCACTGTATTATTGATTTTTAAGAAGTTCCATGCTCCCGGTACGGAAGATATTTTTATAGCATTATTGCCCTGAACCTGAAATACCCCATTATTATGGCCGCAAAATAATGTATTATCAATCACTGAGAGGTTCCACACCTGCCCTTCTGTCCCTTCAATCAATTTAAAATCAGACTTTGTTTTCGAAGGATCAATAAAAACTTTCTCTTTGATACAGAAAAGCCCCTGGTTAGTACCCAGGTAAATATTATCCCCAAATTTAGCTGACGCGTACCCTGTTCCTATGTCAAAATATTTTTGAAAGAAAGAAACAGGCGAATCAAATGCGATCATGGAGATGCCATTATCCAGGCATAACCAAATATTCCCTTTATAATCCTGGCCGATGCCTAAAACTGTATTATTCTGCAACCCGCGTTCTTTGTTCATTTCAAATATAAGGTTGCCTAATGTATCAGTAACTAATAAACCATTCTGAATTGTACCAAATGCAAAATAATTGTTGTTAAGCCTTTTTACCGAATAGAGCTGGTACTTTTTCAATTGTTCATTTATTTTTGATTCCCAGGGAGTTACTTCGTTACCGTTATAGCAAAATATACCGTTTTTACTGGTACCTATAATAACTTCATCATGGTTTAAAGGTAATATTGACCATATTTGTGTGCCGATAAAGAAATCGCCTCCGGGCACTGTCAGTACTTTACCTTCCCGGTATTGCATAAGCCCTTGTTCTTCGTCAAATACCCATAAAATGCCATTTACGTAATACGAAAAATGAAAACTGGAATTGGGGGTAACTATCTCTATTTTCTCGTTCTGATAAATAAATATCGCCCTGAATGATTGAAAAACAATACCGAAACTTGTTTTATGTATCCTCCATATTTCATCAAAATCTCCAATCTTATCTTTAATCAAATAGATCAATGAATGGTAAACCAGCATGCCTCTCTCGTTCTCATCGTAGAATCCGAATTCATTAAATGCTCCCACATAAATCCTGTTGCCGTCGGCACATACGGCCCTGTTAACAGCCTGAACTGATTTATACAATGACCATTGGATTCCATTATATTCAAGAAGTCCGCTGTTATTGGCAAAATACAATAATCCATTATCAGCTTCAGCAAACGACCAACTTTGAATATCACCTCCATATTCAGAACGAGTAAAATTTCTTATTTCCGGTAAGCCATACAAGGGTGATTGTGCCTTAATATTGAGGCATATTACTGTTATAAACCATAAAATCAGAAATGTCCTTATGACGTTAAAAACCATAAAATTTCATTATTTACCTGCACCCCCATTTTTTCCATTATCGCTAATTTCATCGCTAAACAGACGGATAAACAAATATACTTTTAATTCAACTATTTTTTTTTGAATAATTCATAACTGAATAAAACAGAAAATAGGTTGAATTTAAGAATAGCAATCTAATAATTTGATTGATAATTTATTAGGAGAGAATAAACCGGGCTGCGCTACATCCCGGGAAGAGGGTGTGGGTGTGAAATTCGGGAGTGCAACTATACAAAAAAGTTGAAGGGCGTGAAATGGCTGAAATTAATTCATGATGTATTTTCAAAGCTTACAGGTTGCCTTCCATTGAAACCTGACAGTGTCGCCAGACCTGTCAGCGTTTCGACCGGATAAGGAGGATTTCCAACCCTAGGGTTGGAAACCCTGTTACGTGAGTTTGAATCTCACTGCTTCACAAACTTCCCCACCATCACCTTGGCATCAGTGGTGATCCGTACGAAATAAACCCCATGTGGCAACCCAGACACATCAACCACCGTCTGTTGTTTCATTATCTGGTGCGTTGTGAGTTGCTGGCCGTTAAGGTTGAAAATTGAAATTTGAAATTTGGATGATATTCCTGAGGTTTCAATGGTAATTAATGAGGATGACGGATTTGGACAAATTGAAAATGCAGGCAGAAGGGTTGCTTCACGATTGGATAGATGGATACAGGCAGAATCTACTTCTTCCTGGTTGTTGCAGCCTGTCGCATTGTCGTGGATTTCAATGGTTCCGTTTGGGCTTGCCAGATAATCGCAAATGCTTTGGACTCCACACGTGGATAATGATTGGTTAAATACAATACTTAAGTCAGAAATGGAACCCGCATCAATATTGTCCAGTCCCGTCAAGGTGGTCAGGGCATCGTTACCACCTATACTAAGATAATCCCCTATGGAAGTTATATTATCCAGACCCGTCAGGCTGGTAAGGGCATCGTTATAAGAAATGTAAAGACCACCCCCGATGGAAACCAAACCCTCCAGCCCCGTCAGGCTGGTCAGGGCAGCGTTACTATATATTGTAAGATAACCCCCGATGGAAGTCAAACCTTCCAGCCCCATCAGGCTGGTCAGGGCATCGTTATAAGTAATGCTAAGACCACCCCCGATGGAAACCAAACCCTCCAGCCCCGTCAGGTTGGTCAGGACAGCGTTAAATTCTAATTCAATATTACCCCCGATGGAAGTTAAACCTTCAAGCCCTGTCAGGGTGGTCAGGGCAGCGTTTTCACCTATACTAATATCACCCCCAATGGAAGTTAAACCTTCAAGCCCCGTCAGGCTGGTCAGGGCAGCATTATCACCTATACTAAAATAATCCCCGATAGATGTCACATTATCCAGCCCCGTAAGGCTGGTCAGGGCAGCGTCATTATATATTTGAAGAGACCACCCGATGGAAGTTAAACCCTCAAGCCCCATCAGGCTGGTCAGGGCATTGTTATTAGAAATGTAAATATCACCCCCGATGGAAGTACAACCTTCCAGCCCCGTCAGGTTAGTCAATGCAGCATTACTATATATTGCAAGCCCACCCCCTATGGAAGTCAACACATTTAGTCCATTTAGATTTGATATATCACTCCCGCTGATGGTTACACTCCCCTCAATCTCTGTGCAAGTAGGGTGATTGACCTGAAAACTATCAATCTGGGCTTGTGTATTAAACGTAATGCCTTCTGGTAGGCAGGATAATCCGCAAGCCATTTCAACTTCATCTAAACTGCTGCAGCCTGCGGAATTATCATTGATACTAATTACGCCGTTTGGGCTTGCTAAATAATCGCAAACGCTTTGGACTTCACATACGGATAATGATTGGTTATATACAATATTTAAGT
>Ga0247841_10002329_pt1 | contig 38489 bp, 31 predicted proteins | sample LaCruzMarch2015__2_FD_192410 | JGI IMG/M metagenome (GOLD analysis project Ga0247841, IMG submission 192410) | Freshwater microbial communities from meromictic Lake La Cruz, Castile-La Mancha, Spain - LaCruzMarch2015_18m | ecosystem: Environmental > Aquatic > Freshwater > Lake | place: Spain... | reverse complement strand
GGCGAAAAAACACCAACCGATCCGAAAACATCCGTGTTCAATCCCAGCCAGAGCGAAACGAGTCCGCCCATCGAGGAACCAGCCACCACCGTGTTCGCCCGGTCCGGAAGCGTCCGGTATTTCCCGTCGATGGCCGGCTTCACTTTGCCGGCGAGAAAATTTCCGTAGTGATCGCAAAGTCCCGGGCCGCGCGACGGGTCGCGCGGATTCGTGTCGCCCGGCGGCTGATACTCGGTGACCCGCGCATTCCCCATGTCCGCCTCGTTGTTTGGCACGGCCACGATGATCGCTTCGCGCACGCGGCCGGCCTTCATTTCTTCCGCCGCCGTCTCCTCCGCGAACCAGCAACCGAAGGGTCCACCCGGACGGAACACATTCTGCCCATCATGGAAATAAATCACCGGATACCGCGCTTCCCCTTTGTCATAACCCACCGGCAACCAGACCCGCACCTCGCGCGAAGGAATCAACTCATCCCCCGACTCCATCATGACCGTTTCGATCCGCCCGCCAGCCCAACAGCTCACCGCCATCAGCAACAGCGCTTGTAGCGTCGCCGTCCCCGGCGATGGACGATTTCTTCCATTCCTCATCCTCCCCTCTGTGCCCTCCGCGCCCTCTGCGGTCAATCCCTCCATCGCAAAAGATTGACCTCCGCAGCCTATCCACGTGCCATCAACCCCGATGAACCCATGGATGCTCGCTGCCCGCCCGCGCACGCTCGGTGCAGCCATTGTGCCGGTGGTGACCGGTTGCGCCCTGGCTTTCGCCGCGGGTGGATTTGATCCGTTGGCGTCCGCGCTCGCCCTGATTTGCGCCATCTTCATCCAGATCGCGACAAACTACTTCAACGATGCCATCGACCACGCCAAAGGCGCGGATACCGCGGAACGGCTCGGGCCCATCCGCGCGACGAGCGCCGGATTGCTCTCCGCCCGCGCCATAATGACCGGTGGCACCGTGTTCCTGATCCTCGCCGCCGTTCTCGCCATCCCGCTCGTCCTGCACGGCGGATGGCCGATTCTCGCGCTCGGCATTGTTTCGCTTTTTCTCGCCTACGCTTACACCGGCGGGCCTTTCCCCCTCGCCTATCTCGGACTCGGCGAAATCTTCGTCGTGCTTTTTTTCGGCGTCTTCGCCGTGACCGGAACATTTTTCCTCAACACGCTGGAATTTTCCTCGGGCGCCGTGCTCGCCGGTCTGCAAATCGGACTGCATTCCAGCGTGCTGCTCGCGGTGAACAATCTGCGCGATCTCGAGACAGATCGCGCGGCGAACAAGCGGACACTGGCCGCGCGATTCGGTCTGACCTTCGCCCGCCGCGAAAACGCGTCGCTCGTCATCGCGCCTTTCGTCCTCGGTCTTCTCTGGCTGCCGCTCGGATATTTGTGGGCCTTTCTCCTGCCGCTTATGACCCTGCCGCTCGCTTGGTGGCTGGCCCGCGCCTACCTCGAGGCTGCGCCCGCGCGCGAAACCAACCAACTTCTTGCCCAAGCCGCCGCATTACACGCCGCCTTCGGACTCCTCCTCGCCTTGGCTTTCCTCCTGCCGTGAAAATTTGGACGCACCATTACACGCTGCAACCCGGATCCGATCCGGCCCGCGCCGCACGCGGTCCGCGAAAGGGTGCACTTCTCCGCATCGAGTTCGAAGATGAAACAATCGGCTATGCCGACCTGCATCCGTGGGAGGAATTCGGGCACGCTCCGCTTCCCGAGCAATTCACTTCGCTGGCCACCGAACACCCCTCACCACTCGCCACCATCGCCCTGCGCCACGCCCGCACCGACGCCGCAGCCCGCCGTGCGGGTGTCTCGCTTTTCGTCGCACTCCCCGAAGTCCGCAGCCACGCCCTCTTCACCGATTGGACCGACGCGCCGCGCCGCGCCTTTGAAGAGTGCGTCGTCGATGGCTACACCGCCGCGAAACTTAAGATCGGACATGATCCCGAACGCGAATCCGCCGCACTCAACGCCCTCGCCGATCTGCCGCTACGCTGGCGTTTGGATGCCAATGCCCAAGGTAGGGACGAGCGGCCCGCTCGTCCGCTTGATTCGATCCGGACGAGCGGGCCGCTCGTCCCTACCCAATTTCTCGCGCAATTGTCCGTCGACATCCGCCGCAACCTCGAATTCCTCGAAGACCCCACACCATACAATGCCTCCGCATGGGCCAATCTGGCCGAGCGCGAAAACATTCCCCTCGCGCTCGACTGGGAATTGCCAGACACGCCGCCACCGTGGCCTGGCGCGCAGATCGTCATCATAAAACCCGCATCGCAAAATGCCTTCCCCCTCGCCCTGACTGCGGCGCACGCCGGGATGGAAATTGTCGTCACGCACAGCATGGACCATCCCCTCGGCCAAGCTGTCGCGCTCTGGACCGCGATGCGACTGCGCCAGCGCCATGGCGATCTCGTCCGCGACGGCGGCCTCCAAGCCACCGGCCTTTACCAGCCCGACGCGTTCAGCGCACAGATCAAAACGAACGGACCAGCCACCACGCCTCCGCTCGGCACCGGCTTCGGGTTCGACAACCTTCTGACCCAACTTCTTTGGCAGCCGTTCCCATGAACAAGCAAGCACCCGCACCTCCCGTCTGGTGGCTCATCTGGGCGACCATCACCGCAGCTTTTTTTATCGCCGTCGGTATTTTCGAAACCACCGCCACCCAAACCGGCACGCCGCCATGGATCGCCCTCGTTGCCCTTCCGCCCCTCGTCGCCTCCGCAGTCATCCGCTTCGGTCTGCTCCCCCGTGTCACCGAACCGCCGAGGAAGTTTCTTTTCTTCATCCTCGGTCTCGCCCTCGCGGAATCCGGCGGCTTCCTCGCCCTCATCCTCGGCTCACCATGGAAAACACCCTTGGCTGCAGCCGCCATCGTCCTCATTATTGTCCATATTCCGGCCTTCATCCGACGCGACTAAGCGCAAAACCGCATCCGTTATGACCTGTTCCCCTCTAACCCTCCTTGCTCTCCTCACCGTTCTCGGCTCACTCCCCGTCATGGCCGCCGAACCCGGAAAAATCCTCTTCGACTTCGCCGACCCCGCTGCTCTGCGCGGATGGCGGGTTCAGGATGACGGAGTCATGGGCGGACTCTCGAAAGGCAAAATAGCCCTCGATCCGGCCGGTTATGCCGTGTTCAGCGGCAAAGTATCCCTTGAAAACAACGGCGGATTTTCCTCCGTGCAATGCTACTTTGATCCCCTCGACGTCTCAACCTACCGCAACGCGGTCATCCGCCTCAAAGGCGACGGCAAAAATTACCGCTTCATTGTCCAATCCGCAAAAGACGCCCGCCATTACTACACTGCCAAATTCCCCACGACCGGCGATTGGGAGGAAATCAGAATCCCCCTTCGCTCCATGGTTCCCGTCCGCCGCGGCGACCGGCTCGACCTCCCGAATTACCCCGCCGAAACCATGGCCCAAGCCCGCTTCATGATCGCCAACGCCCGCGCCGAAAGTTTCCAACTCGAGATCGCCAGCATCGTCCTCGAGTAAGCAGCAACTATCCCCTTGGAGGGCGAGCGTCCCCGCGAGCCGCCTCGAACCACACGGCGGCCAGGGACGGCCGCCCTCCAACTGTAGCGGCGGCGTGTGCCTTTGGGCCGTCTCGCAGAATCGGCTCCGCCGTCCGTCATGTGGCATGGGCATCCCTGCCCATGAAGATTCCCAAAACCATCGGCAAGATGCCGATGCCACTTTTCTCTCCCTCCCCGCCAACAACCTCTTCGTTCCCTTTGTTACCTTCTGTTCGAAAACTCCTACAGCAACGCCATCGGATCCACATCCACCGCAACATGCACATCCTTCGGCAGCTTGATCGCCCCCAGACTCTCCTTGATCGCCTTGGTCAGGGCCCGGATTTCTTTCCCCCGCGCCACCACCTGATACCGGTACATCCCGCGAACCCGCGCCAAGGGGGCCGGCGCGGCAGGACTGACCATCACGGTGTGCGGCACGGCCGCGGTTAGTTTCTGGGCCAAGGTGCGCGCCGCGAACTCCGCTTTTTGCGCGGTATCCGCCCGCGCGGTGAGCAAAACCAGATGCGAATAGGGCGGATGTCCGAAATTATGCCGCATCTCCAGTTCATGCGCGGCAAAGCCATCGAAGTCGTGCGATTTGGCAAACTGCAGCGACGGATGCGCCGGTGAAAAGGTCTGCACAATCACCTCGCCTTCCGCATCCCCTCGCCCCGCACGTCCCGCGACCTGCACGAGGAGTTGGAATGTCCGTTCACCCGCCCGGAAGTCCGGCAGATGCAGCGCGGAGTCCGCGCTGATGATGCCCACCAAGGTCACTCCCGGAAAGTGCAAGCCCTTGGCGATCATCTGCGTGCCGACCAGGATATCGATTTTCCGGCTCCGGAACGCCCCGAGCGTTTCGTGATACGCACCCTTGCGCGTCATGGTGTCCGAATCCATCCGCGCCACCCGGGCCGAGGGAAACATCTTTTTCACCACCGCCTCGACCTTTTCCGTGCCCACGCCACTGAAGGCGATTTGCGGATCGTGGCACTCCGGACACCGCCGCGGCGGCTTTTGCGCGTAACCGCAGATGTGGCAGCGGGCCAGGTCCTCCTTTTTGTGCAAGGCGAGCGAAACACTGCAGTGAGGACACTCCACGTTTTTCCCGCAAGACTTGCAGGCCAGCACGGTGAAAAATCCGCGGCGGTTGAGAAAAAGAATTGTCTGTTCGCCCTTGGCCAGCCGCGCCTCAATGGCCAGCCCCAGCTTCGGCGAAATGAACTGGTCGTTGCGTTCACCGTCCTTGCTCCGCAAACGCATATCGACCACCCGAAAGACCGGCAGCACGCAGCCGTCGTGACGGTGGCTCAGTTCGAGCAAATCGTATTTCCCTTTCCGGTAATTCTCGAAACTTTCAAGTGACGGCGTGGCCGACCCGAGCAGCACCGCGCACGGCTCCATTTTCCCACGCACCACCGCGAGGTCGCGTGCATGGTAACGAGGCCCCTCGTCCTGCTTGTAGGAATTGTCATGCTCCTCATCGATGACGATGAGCCCCAGATTTTCCAAGGGCGCAAAAACCGCCCCGCGCGCGCCGATAGCAATGCGCGCCTGACCGCTCCGCACCCGGTGCCATTCGTCGTGACGTTCCCCCTCGCTCAAATGACTGTGCAGCACCGCCACCTCGATCCCTTGCGGCGTGAAGCGCGAGGAGAAGCGCTCGACGGTCTGCGGGGTCAGCGCAATTTCCGGGACCAACACGAGCGCCGTTTTCCCCGCTTGGAGCACCTCATCGATGGCGCGCAGGTAAACCTCCGTCTTCCCGCTGCCCGTAATGCCTTTCAAGACGATCGGCTTGTGCGCGGCCGGATCACGCAACGCCGGACGAATCCCTTCCAGCGCGTGCTCCTGCTCGGCACTCAAGACCGGCGGCTTCGAGGCCACAAATTCCTCCGACCCGAGCGGGGCGCGCCGCACTTCCTCGGCCGTGACCTGGACCAACCCGCGCCGGGCGAGCGTTTTCACCGCAGCATCCGAAGCACCGGTCTCCGCCGTAAGCCGTGCCACCGCCACCGGGCCGTTGGCTTGCAAATGTTCGAGAACCGCCGCCTGCCTCGGTGCCTTGGTGCGCAGGGCCGCGATCTCCTCCGCACTAACCGGCTTGGCCAAGGACGCAAACTTGCGTTTGAGCGGAGCATGCCCCGTCTCCCGCACCGCGCGCGGCAATACGCAGCGCAACGCATCCTGCTCGTCGCACCCGTAATACTCCGCCATCCACTTCGCCAGTTTCATCAGCACCGGCGTCATCTGCGGACGCTCGTCCATCACCGCCGCGAGCGGACGCACCCCCTTGGCGGAGGTCGACTCCGCCACCGCCACCACCGTCCCGATCACTTGCCGGTTGCGCAGCGGCACGCGCACCCGCGAACCCGCCGCGACCCGCCCCTCCCAACCCGCGGGGATCTCATAGTCGAGTGTCTTCCCCGTCGAACGGTCGAGGATCACCTGGGCAAATCGCGGCATGGCGGGATCTTATCCGGTCCGTCGGGGGCCTCAATCAGGCATTGGAGGGCGGCCGTCCCCGGCCGCCGCGGGATAGGATGCGGCTCGCGGGGACGCTCGCCCTCCAAGAAAAATGCCCTCTGCGGTCTCCCTAAAAACCAATTATGAAGATCGGAATCCCGACTCGCCGACCGGGCCAAGAATCAAGCTCCCTTCGGAACTTCGATGCCCAACCGGCGGCAAATTGACTTGGTGGTAAATCGCTTCACTTCCTTGTGCCGCGGAACAGCTTGGATTTCCCCCGTAGCCAGATTCCGCCAGATCGAATGCGAACCCCCTTCACGCACCAACTCACAACCGTGTGAACGGAGGTGCGCCAGTAGCGCCTCCCGCTTCACGCCGCCACCACTTGAAGTAGGTCTCCCTTGGACAGCAGCCTCTCGGCTTCGTCCCGGCGAAACTGCAGAACTTCTTTCACCGCATCCTTCAAATTCGCGATGCACTCCTCGCGGGTCTCACCCTGGCCGTTGGCCTCGGGAAACTCCACACAGGTCGCAGCAAAGCCCGTTTCGCCGTCGAGCGCGCAATCATGCAGCAAGGCTGTAATATCCATAGCTAGATAATTATGGCGCCCGGACAACGTGTCAAACGCGCGCACGTCTCAATCAGCCTTTGGAGGGCGGCCGTCCCCGGCCGCCGCAGGATAGGATGCGGCTCGCGGGCACGCTCGCCCTCCAAGAAAACACGCTTTGTGGTTTCCCTATTTTCCGACCACCGAGACGACAATCTCCCGCCGGTGCGGCGCGTGGCGGTGCTCGAGCAGGAAAATCCCCTGCCACGTGCCGAGCGCCATCAGGCCGCCGGTCACAGGAATTGTCTCGCTGGTGCGGGTCACGGTCATGCGCAAGTGGCTGGCCGTGTCATCCGGACCTTCCATCGTATGCACGTGCCAGTCCGCACCGTCCGGGGCAATCCGGTCGAGAAACTCCTGCAAATCTTCCCGCGCCGAGGAATCGGCATTTTCGAAAATGACCAGACTGGCACTCGTATGCCGGACAAACACCATGACGATGCCTTCTTTCAGTCCGGACGCACGAACCATGCGCGTCACCTCGTCGGTGATTTCGTAACTTCCGCGTCCGCGCGTGCGGACTTCAAAACTTTCCGTTTTGGCGATCATTCCGCAAAACTTTCCACCCTCATCTCTCAACCCTCAACTCCATAAAGCGCCCGCACGAGCCGCGCCGGGCGCGATTCGCGCAGCACGCCATTTTCCATCCGGTTCATCACGTAGGCAAAACCAAGCCGGTTCTCCGGATCGGCAAAGGCGAGGCTGCCTCCGGCCCCCGGATGACCAAAGGCATCCAACGACGGACCGAGCGTGGCGCGCTGCTTCGTCCCGTACTCATCCAGCGGATCCATCATGAATCCGGCCGAGAAAGCCGTCGGCTGGCACAGGACCACATCCGGGCCATTGCTGCGGCGTTGGGTCAGTGCCTCGTGCCACGGGCCGTGGAAAAATTCCCCCGACGCCAAGCGATCATAGAATCGCGCCAAGGACCGCGCATTGCCGATCCCGCCGAAGGAAGGAATCGAGGCGCGCCAAACTTCCGGCCGGTTCGTGGCGGCCGCGCCGACCACCCCCAACGGCCGGGCGAACGATCGCGCGGTGAGCGACGCCCGGTCAGCCAACGCATTTTCAAACGGTCCCGGCTCTTTCAAGTCCTCGACCCGCGCCGCGTGCATCCGCGCGACATGGCTATCCAATTCTGCGGGCAGCCCGATCCAGAATTGCAAGGCAAGCGGATCGCCGAACGCTTTGCGCCAATAAGCACCAAGCGGCAGGCCCGCTGTGCGCCGTACGATGGCATCGAGCAGGTAACCGAAGGTCCGCGGCGCGTAGCCGTGAGCCGTGCCCGGTTCCCAATTCGGCACCTGCGCCGCCAGCGCCGCAGCCACGCCTTCCAAATCAAAAACCACCAGGCCGTCCTGCTCGAGCACGGCCAATCCGGCCCGGTGGGCGAGCAGGTCGGAGATCGTCACCTTGTCTTTTCCGGCCGCTCCAAATTCCGGCCAGACATCGGCCACCGGGGCGTCGAGAGGAACCTTGGCTTCCTGCAAAGCATGCAAGGCACAGGCCGCCGCCGGTCCCTTGGTTGCAGACCAGCAAAAAACGATCGTGTCCTCGGTCCATGGCGACGTCTGCGCCGCATCGCGCCACCCGCCGCCGAACCGCAGCAGTTCGTGGCCGTCCTGCCAAACACAGACCTCGGCGCCAAGTTCTTCCCCGCGGGCGAAATGATCCTCGAAGGCCGCCCGCACCCGCGCGGAGGCGGCCCCGTCGATACGCTTCATACCAACTTGCCGATGACGTCTTCCAAGTCGGGATCGTAACGCGCGATCTCCCGGAATTTTTCGTCCAAATTGAAGCTCATCTGCAGATAGCTCTGCGCTTCCTCCGGATTCCCCAGGACCGCATGGTAGCAGCCGAGATTGTAAAAATAAACCGGCTCGCGAAGCAGCGAGGCGGGGCCCTCCTGCAACAAAGCCATCGCCTCGACGGTGCGTCCAAGTTCGTGCAGACAGAAGGCACCGTGGATGTAGCCGAGGGGCAGGTCCGGCCGGTCGGTCCGCAAAGTCTCGCAGGCCGTCAGCGCCTCCGGCCACCGCCGTGCGCGCATGAAAATATAAACCCTCAACTGCGCCACATCCTCGTGGGCGCGTTCCTCCGCCGGCACCCGCTCCAATTCGGCAAGGGCCTCTTCCGCCATGCCCAACTCAAGATATCCTTGGGCGGCATTGATGTAATGTTGCAAGGCGATGATGGTAGCTAAGGCGAAAGGCGGCTGCCGCGCAACCGTTTCGCCGCCTCGCCGCCGAGGGAATCCCTGATTTGCAGGGCCAACTTAGGTCCGATACCCGGCACCGCGGCGATGTCCTCGACTGCGACACGTCGCAAGCGTTCGACCGAACCGAAAGCGCGCAACAGCGCCTGCTTGCGCGATTTGTTCACGCCCTCGACATCATCCAGACGGCTCTCCGACACCCGGCGCTTCATCAACAGTTGGTGGTATCCGTTGGCCACCCGGTGCGCCTCGTCCCGGATGCGCTGCAGCAATTTCAATCCCCCGCTCTCGTGCGACAGACGCAAAGGCTGCGAGTCGTTCGGGAAATAAATTTCTTCCCGCTCCTTGGCCAGCCCGATCACCGGCTGACCGCGCAACCCGAGCCGGCGCAACTCGCCGACTGCGCTGGACAATTGGCCGCGGCCGCCATCGACCACCACGAGATCCGGAATACGATCCGCCGCAGGCATGGGCAGCCGCGCGACTGCCTCACCGGCCTCCTCCTGGCTGAATTCGGCGGCCTCCGGATGCGCCTCGCGCGCCACGGCAAGCAGCCGCGCATAACGCCGGCGCACCACCTCGGCCATGCTCGCGAAGTCATCCTGTCCCTCCACCGACTTGATCCGGTAACGACGGTAGCTACTGCGGTCCGGGACACCGTCCTTGAAGCGGACCATCGAAGCCACCACGTGCGTGTTGGTGATATTGGAAATATCGAAGCACTCCATGAGGACGGGCGGGCGCGGCAAACCGAGGGCCTCCCCGAGTTCGTTCAGGTCGGCTAGCGGATCGACCGCGCGGGGCAAAGCATCCCCGCGCAGAAAACGCCGCGACTTCGCCGCGGTGCGGCGCAGCGCGGTCACGAGATCACGCAATGCCGCGGCTTTCTCGAAATCGTGCCGGGCGGCCGCGGCCTGCATTTCCTGCTCCAACTCCTCGGGCACATCTTTGCTCCGGCCCTCGAGAAATTTGCATGCCTCAAGCACGCGCGCACGGTAATCCGCCTCGCTGATCTTGCCGACGCATGGCGCGGAGCAGTTTTTGATGATGTCGTCGTGGCAATGACGGTAGTCTTTCTCGGTCGGCACGCGCGGACGGCAGGAACGCAGGCCGTATTTGCGTTTGAGGATCTCGAGGGTGGCGCGGAGCGCGCCCGAGTGCGCGTAGGGTCCGTAATAGCGGGCGCCGTCGTTCTTCTTCAGCCGCACGAGGGAGAACTTGGGGAAGGGATCGTCCAGGTTGACTTTGATCTGGAGGAAATTTTTGTCGTCGCGGAACGAAATGTTGTATTTCGGCCGGTATTCCTTGATCAGCCGACCCTCGAGCAAGACCGCCTCGGCGTCGGAGCGGACCACGTGCAAGGTGAAATCCCACACCGAGTCGAGCAACGCGCGCGTCTTGAGGTCGGCCATCCGCGAGCGCGCCGGGGTGAAATAGTTAGCCAGCCGCTTGCGCAAATCACGCGCCTTGCCCACATAAATGACCCGGCTGAGCCGGTCCCGCATGAGGTAAACCCCCGGCTTGTGCGGCACCTCGTGCAGCCGGGCACGGAGATCTGGCTTGTCTGGGGCGGCAGGCATCTCCGCGCAAATATAGCGACTCCAGCCGCCCCCGCCATCCTTGCATCGGACGATCAGACGGCTAACCTTTACCCCGTGAGATTGCTCCCGGCTGCCTTTGCCACCTTGCTGACTGCCGCAACCGCCCGCGCGCAGGAGGCTTTACCGCCTGTCCGCGAAGAGATCAACCTGTGGCAGGTCATGCTTTCCGGCGGTCCCGTCATGATCCCTTTGGGGATCCTCTCGGTCATCGCCGTAATGCTCATTCTGGTCTACCTTTTCACCATGCGGCGCGGCGCGGTCGTAACCAAGCGCTACATGGCAACGGCGGACGCCCTCCTGCGGAAGCGGGACTACCTCGGGCTTCTCGCCATCTCCAATCGCCATCGCGAAGCCGTGGCGCGCGTCATGCAACGCACGCTGGATTTCGTCACCCAACACCCGGAAGCCACCCTCGCCGACGCCCGCGAAATCGCCGAGACCGAAGGAACCCGCCAAGCCGCCGCCCTCAACCAGCGCATCACTTACCTCGCCGATATCGGCACCATCGCCCCGATGCTCGGACTGTTCGGGACCGTGCTCGGCATGATCAAATCGTTCAGCGTCGTGGCCAGCGACATCGTGGCCTCGCGGCCCATCATGCTGGCCGAGGGCGTCTCGGAGGCCTTGGTCACCACGGCCACCGGCCTGGTCATCGGCATCCCGGCCATGGCCGCCTATTCTTTTTTCCGCGGACGCGCCCAATCGCTCATCGCGGAGCTCGAAGCCGCTTCGACCCAGTTGATGGCCCTCATGTCCGTGGCCTTCACCCGGAAATAAACGGCGCACCCTATCATTTTTTGGTGCCATCCGGCCCGGACGGGGCTATCAATCCGGGGTGCGTTGGAGTCCCCTCATTATTGTCATGTGTGCCGGCCTGACTGCCTGCGCCACGCCGGAAAACCGCCGCGAACTTTACGGGCCGTGGTATCCTTACAAGCCGATCCCGTTCAAAGCGCCAGAGATGGACGTGAATGGCCGCGTGATCCAGCCCGTTGTGGCGCCGAGCGAGACCATCGTGCACTACGGCCCCGACCAGAAGGAACTCATCCTCGGCACCTGGGGCTTGGCCGGGCACCGACCGAGCATGCAATACCCCAGCACTCCCTGGAGCACGGAGCAGCGCATCATCAGCCGCTACAACGGCAAAGGTTTGGAGGCGCAGGAAATCGCGGCCCGCGAACGCGCCCGAAACTACGCGGCCGGTTCATCTGCCGTCAGATAAACGACCAGCGCGGCCAGCGCCCGTCCACGGTGGCTGCAGGCGTGTTTCTCCCGCGGAGTGAACTCCGCGAAGGTCCGGCAACTTCCCTCCGGGACAAATAAAGGATCGTAGCCGAATCCCCCCGCACCCCGCTCCGCTGGCGCGATCAAACCCTCCACCGCGCCGGAGAATGTCCGGACCACCTCTCCATTCCTCGCCAAGGCCAGCACGCAACGAAAACGCCCGCGCCGCTCGCGACCGCGCACTTCGCCCAATTTTTCGCGCAACAGCGCACGATTGGCCGCCATGTCGGCGTCTTCCCCCGCGAACCGCGCCGACCGCACGCCCGGCGCCCCGCCCAGCGCATCGACCTCAAGCCCCGAGTCATCGGCCAACACCCACCCGTCGTAGAGCGCCGACGCCGCTAAAGCCTTGAGTTTCGCGTTCTCCTCGAACGTTTCTCCCGTCTCCTCCACCTCCGGCAGATCCAGCCGCGCCGCGAGGTCCTCGACCTCCCATCCGGCACCCAGAATCTCCCGGACCTCGCGCGTTTTGCCGGCATTGCGCGTGGCGAGAAGCAGGCGTTGTTTTGACACCTCGGTCATTCCCGCCAAAATGCGCGCTTCCGCAGTCCCATGTCGAGCCAACGCAAACAATACCCCTTCCCGCAATTCGAGCCCAAGTGGCAGCAGCGCTGGACCGAGACCGAAGCCTACCGCACGCCGAACCCGGGCGAGGCGGACTTCGATCCGGCCAAACCGAAATACTACGTCCTCGACATGTTCCCTTACCCGAGTGGCGAGGGACTCCATGTAGGACACCCCGAGGGCTACACCGCGACGGATATCCTCGCGCGCTGGCACCGCATGCGCGGCTTCAACGTCCTCCATCCCATGGGCTGGGACGCCTTCGGTTTGCCTGCCGAGCAATACGCGGTCAAAACCGGACAGCACCCCGCAGTGACCACGGCGAAAAACATCGGCCGTTTCAAACAGCAACTCGACCGCATCGGCTTCAGCTACGATTGGTCGCGCGAGGTCAACACCACGGATCCCGATTACGTCCGCTGGACCCAGTGGATCTTCCTGCAGATTTATAACGCATGGTTCAACCCCGCAACCAACCGCGCCGAACCGATTGCAACCTACGAGGGCATCGACCCAGACAGCGTTCGCCTCGCCTACGTCGCCGAAATGCCGGTCAACTGGTGCCCGGAACTCGGCACCGTCCTGGCCAACGAGGAAGTCGTCGACGGCAAAAGCGAAGTCGGCGGCTTTCCCGTCGAACGCCGTCCCATGCGCCAATGGATGCTGCGCATCACCGCCTTCGCCGAGCGCTTGCTCGAAGGACTCGACACGCTCGACTGGCCGGAATCGATCAAACTCCTGCAAAAAAATTGGATCGGACGCAGCGAGGGTGCCTTCGTTGATTTCACCCTCGAGTCCGGCGAAAAACTGACCGTCTACACCACCCGCCCCGACACCCTCTTTGGCGCCACTTATTTGGTGCTCGCCCCCGAGCATCCGCTCGTCGCGCCAATCACCACGGCCGCACAAAAACCATCGGTCGACGACTACATCAAAGCCGCCGCCACGAAATCCGAGCGCGACCGCCAAGACGCGTCGAAGGAAAAATCCGGCGTCTTCACCGGCACGTACGCCGTCAATCCGGTCAACAACACGCGCATCCCCGTCTGGATCGCCGACTACGTCCTCACCGGCTATGGCACCGGCGCCATCATGGCCGTCCCCGCCCACGACGAGCGCGACCACGAATTCGCCGAAAAATTCCACCTCCCCATCATCGAGGTGGTGCGACCACCGCAGCCCGCGGAAGGCTGTTTCACCGGCGAAGGCACCGCCATCAATTCCGGTCCTCTCGACGGACTCCCCACCGCCGAAGCGAAAAACAAAATCACCACGTGGCTAGCCGAGCACCAACTCGGCCGCGCCGCCGTGCAGTTCAAATTGCGCGACTGGCTCTTTTCGCGGCAACGTTACTGGGGCGAACCTTTCCCTGTGGTGTGGGAAAACGGACGTCACCGCGCCCTCGACGCATCCGAACTTCCCGTCCGCTTGCCGGAACTCGCCGACTTCAAGCCGACCGGCACCGCCGAGCCTCCGCTGGCCAAGGCCACGGACTGGGTTCGCTACTCCGCGACTGCCACCCGCGAGCTGAACACCATGCCGCAATGGGCCGGGTCATGCTGGTATTACCTGCGCTACTGCGACCCGCGCAACCAAGAGCACTTCATCGGCGAAGAAGCTGCACGCTATTGGCTCGGCGATGGAAAACAAAAACCCGGTGGCGTCGACCTATACGTCGGAGGCACGGAGCACGCCGTGCTCCACCTTCTCTACTCGCGCTTCTGGCATATGGTGCTGCACGATCTCGGACACCTCCCCACGCCCGAACCATTCCAGCGTCTCGTCAACCAAGGCATCATCCTCGGCACGGACGGACAAAAAATGTCGAAGAGCCGCGGCAATGTGGTCAATCCGGACGAAGTGATCGACGAATACGGCGCCGACGCCTTCCGTCTCTACGAAATGTTCATGGGACCGCTCGAGCAAATGAAGCCGTGGAGCATGAAGGGTGTCGAAGGCGTCTACCGCTTCCTCGCCCGCGCTTGGCGCCTGGCCATGACCGAAGACCAGGAGGGCCAATGGCAACTCTCCGCCAAAGTAGCTGAGGTCGAGCCCACCGCCGCACAACGCCGCGTCCTCCATGCCACGATCAAAAAAGTCAGCGCCGACCTCAGTACGCTCTCCTTCAACACCGCCATCTCGCAAATGATGGTCTGCGTCAACGAACTCACTTCCGCGGAAAAATGCCCCGTCTCCGTCCTGCGCACTTTGCTTCTTCTCCTCAGCCCCTTCGCCCCGCACATGGCGGAGGAACTTTGGGAGCAGCTCGGCAAAAAATTCCCGGGCTTCGAAGGCACTGCGCACGGCCAAGTCTGGCCGACCCACGACGAATCGCTTCTCGTGGAGAACGAGGTCGAGATCGTCCTGCAAATCAATGGCAAGGTCCGCGACAAACTCGTCATGACGAAAGACGCCACCCGCGAGCAACTCGAAGCTGCGGCCCGCGCCCACGAAAAATTCGCCGTTCAGCTGACCGGCAAAGAAATCATCAAAGTCATCGCCGTCCCCGGCAAGCTGGTCAACTTCGTCATCCGGGGCTGAACCGCGCTTGCCTCCGGCTGCACCGGAGCACTAGGTTTCGGTCGAGCTCCCCCTCCCATGAAGAACCTTCTGGCCGGTCTTACCGTTGTCATCCTCGCCACTGCGGCCCACGCCATGGAGGATCGTTTTTGGGATTACTACACCCCTTATCCGAGCAATTACATCGGCTCCTCCCAATGGTGGGAAGGCGATGCCGCCAGCGGTGACTGGTGGGGCACCCGCAACTGGCTGGACAAAGATCACGGCGTCGAATTTTCCTTCACCTATGTGAACAACTTGGCGGGCAATCCCAGCGGCGGGTTGAGTCAGGGTTTCACCTACACGGACAACATTGCCTTCGGCACAAAACTCGATTTGGAAAAACTCATCGGTTGGCGCGGCGGCACCTTGACCATTGCCGCGACCGACCGGAACGGCAACAGCCTGTCCCGCGACTACATCGGCAACCAGTTCACCGTGCAGCAGGTCTACGGCGGCCAGACCATCATTCTCACCGACCTGCACCTCATCCAGAAATTCTGGAACGAAAAAGCGGAGGTGAAAGCAGGACGCTTTTCCGCCGGCGACGACTTTGCCAGCTCTCCTCTTTACTGGCTCTACATGAACAATGGTATCGACGGGAACCCGCAGGCCCTGCCGGTCAACGCCTCGTTCTCCGCCTACCCGTGGGCCAGTTGGGCCGCGCGCCTGCGCGTCGATCCTTGTCCGGAATGGAACGCCATGGCCGGCATTTACCAAGTCTCGAACAAAACCTTCAACCGCGAACTCCACGGGGTGAATTTTTCTTTCGAAGAAAGTGACGGCGTCATGATTCTCGGTCAAATCGGTTGGACACCGGAATTTTTCAAACGTCCGGTGACCCGCGCCGCGGCAAACTCCGCATCGACGGCCAAAGCCGCCATCGCGCCCGGGGACGGTCGGGTCGTCTTCGACGATGACGCGGAGAACGCGACCGTGGAATCCAGCATGCGTGGCTTGCCCGGACACTACTGGTTCGGCGGTTACTACTCATCCTGGTCCTACCCGCAATTCGGAACCGCCGACACCGCGGCGAATGCCTACGGCTTCTACTGGCACGCGGACCAGATGGTTTTCCAGGAAGAACCGGGCAGCAGCCAGGGACTGACCCTTTGGACCGCCTTCGTGCTCTCACCGCAGGAGAATATCGCCAAGGTTCCCTTCCAGTGGAATTGCGGAGCCGCCTACCAGGGACTGCTGCCCCAACGCGACCAAGATACCACCATGTTCGGCCTCGCTTACGGGAGTTTCAGCGATGATTACGGCAACGCCGGAGATGCCTTCAACAGCGATCCCGTCAGTTACGAGATGGCCCTCGAATGGGGTTACCGTGTGCAACTTTCAAACTTCCTCTACGTCCAGCCGAACATCCAATACATCGTGCAACCCGGCGGCACGGGCTCGATTCCGGACGCCTTTGTCCTCGGCATGCAGATCGGCGTGACCTTCTGAGCCGTCCAAGACCCAACCTCCCCAAGGTGAACGGGCGTCTTGCCCGTTTTTCGATCATACATCCCGGGCGGGACACTGCCCGTGCCTGACGTCAAAAATCGTAGCATGGGCATCCTGTCCATGACGACCCAACCTCATTGGCAGGATGCCGATGCCACTTTCTCTCCCGCCACCTCGAACTCACGTCCCCTAACGCCCCGTCTCACGCATCGCCCGCTTGATGCGCCCCAGCTTCTCCGGCCAGTGCTTGCTCCACTCGCCGATCGGCACCGGGAATCGCTCGGTCCAATTCTGGTCGCCGATCGCTCCCGGAACATTGAAACGCTCGGACGTGCCGAACAAATCCGTGATCATGTTGACCGCCAACCACGAGTTGCTCGCGAACAACCCGCGCAGTAGCCCCTCGTGGATTTCGTCGCTCCACGGCGCCGGCAACGTCACATGCATCTCGGCAAAACGGCAGATCTCCTGCATCTGCCGCACCGCCCGGGCCGCCCGTTCGTGGTCGCCCGACTGCGAGTCCGCATACCAGCCGTCCCAATAGGCACGCAGCGCCGGATGGTCATGCGTGGCATAAGTGGCGAGAGAAAGACGTTCGTATTCGCGCCCCGGCGTCGGCCAGCCGTCCGGCGCGATTTCCCAAAGCGGGATCTTGAAGCCCGGGATCTCCTGCTCCTGGAGCACCGGACGCACATACGGCGACATCTCGCCGAGGTCTTCGGCAATGAGGCGGTGCCGGCCCGTTTCCTCGACGATCATGCGGAACAAGCGGTCCCCTTGCCCGCGATTTGTCTCGCGACTCTGCTCGGTCGAGTCGTCGCCCGGCACGAAGCCCGGCAAGACTCCGCCGGTGCGCGCCTTCGCCTCGTCCTCGCTCAGCGGCAAAAATTCCTCGTTGCGCTCCGGACGCCACGGGAAACTGTAAATACGGAAGAACCCCAGCGCGTGATCGACGCGCAAGAAATGGAAAATTTCCATCGTGGTGTGCAGACGCTGACGCCACCAGGCATAATCGTCTTTCGCCATCTCCTCCCAATGGTAAAGCGGGAACCCCCAGTTTTGACCCCACTTGGCGGTAAAAGGATCGGCCGCGAAAACCTTCTCGGGCGGCGCGCCCGCCGAACGCGTCAGGTCGAAAATCTCCGGCTGGGCAAAGACGTCCGCACTGAAAATACTCACCCCCACCGGCACATCGCCGACCAGCGCCACGTTCCGGGTGTCGCCGTAAGTTTTCAATTCGGACCACTGGCGGTAAGCCACCCACTGCACATAGGAAAAGAAGTCACGCAAAGCGCGGACCTTGCGCTTGTCCGCCGGTGAGGCAGACGCCAACCACTTCTTCGCCGCAGCATGCGTCCGTTGCTTTTTCGGCCAGAGGTCGGTGTTCTCATTCTCCCCATGCCAGCGCACCAACGCGCGGAAGAGCGTGTAAGGCTCCAGCCACGCGGCATTACTCTTGGTCCACGCGGCAAACTCCTTGGCCCGCCGTGTTTTCTCCTTGATCTGCTTGGTCTTGAAATTTTTCCACGCGGTCTCGAGCAATTCGCCCTTCAAGGCACGCACCCCGCGGTAATTCACCTTACCCTCGCGCAGCGCCGCCACATCATGTTTGGCGCAGATCTTTTTGTAATCCGCCGCCGGCAAGTCCTTCAGCAGCTTGGGATTGGTCGCAATCGTCGTCGGATCCAGCGCGAGCGAACTGATGATATTGTAAGGACTGTTATCGCCCCCCGTTTCGTTGATCGGCAGCACCTGCACCAAGCCGAAGCCGTGCTCCGAGGCCCAATCGACCATCTCCTTGAGCGACTCCGTGTCCCCGATGCCGAGGTCGTTTTCGGTGCGAAGGGCAAAGAGAGGGGCCAGCAGGCCGGACAACTTTTGGTCGGGAGATAATTTCATGGGCGAATCCTTGCCACTTTGCCTGTCGCCAATTCTGTCCGGAAGTCCAAATGCCGAGGCCTTAAACAAAATTTGGTGTTCGCCTATTATTTCCTGCTTGCTGAACTTGCGGAACGATTTTAAACGAGGTAACGACTTTTAAACCATCCACCTGCACCACATTTCATCCCTATGGCAAATCTCACCAAACGCGACATGGTCGTCAAAATTTCCGACGAGGTCGGCATCACCCAGCAGCAGACCTTCGCCGTGATCCAGAAAACCCTCGAGCACATCACCGACAGCCTCGCGGAAGGCGATAACGTGGAGTTGAGAAATTTCGGGGTCTTTGAAGTGCGCTTGACCAAATCCCGCGTCGGCCGCAACCCGAACAAACCCGAAACCGACGTCGTCATCCCCGCCCGCGCCACGGTCAAGTTCAAACCGGGCAAGATCATGCGCCAGCGCGTCCTCCTCCGCACCGCGGAACTGAGCAAACAAAACGGCGCCTAACGCCCCGGCGGCGCTGCTTCTCCCCCGGTAGGGTCGGCTGGGCCCAGCCAACGGCTGCCCGTTCCTCTTCATCCGAGGCGAAAATCCTCATTTGCCGCGTTGCCTGACGCGCACTTTCACCTATTCTATCCGGTTCTCCGACGGATACCTACCCCGTCGGTCACCATCCGGCATGTCCAACCGCCCGAGCCCCGCGACCAAGCATCAAGTCCTCCGCATCCGCGGTGCGCGCCAGAACAACCTCCGCGGCATCGACCTCGATCTCCCGCGCGGACTCCTCCACGTCATCACCGGCCCGAGCGGTTCGGGCAAATCTTCCCTCGCCTTCGACACCATCTACGCCGAGGGCCAGCGGCGCTACATCGAGACCTTCTCGCCCTACACGCGCCAGTTCTTCGACCGCATGGACAAACCGCGCGTCGACTCAATCGAAGGCATCCCACCCGCCATCGCCATCGAACAATCGAACAGCGTCAAAACCACCCGCTCGACCGTCGGCACCATCACGGAAATCAACGACTACCTCAAACTCCTCTTCCCCCGCCTCGCCGCCGCCGCGTGTCCGCAATGTTATAAACCGATCCAGCCCGAGACCGCCCGCAGCATCGTCTGCGAAGCCGCCCGGCGCTTCGCCGGACGAACCGTCCTGGTCACTTTCCCCGTCGGCACCGGCGACGTCGAAAAACGCTCCCCCGCCCAATTTTTCGAATTCCTCCAGCAGCAAGGCTACCTCCGCGTCTGGCTCGAGAAAAAAATTCTCCGCGTCGACGAGACCCCGCCCGAAACGCTCCCGTCCGTGATTCACGTCATTCAGGACCGCCTCGCCGCCTCGGACGAAACACGCCTGACCGAAGCCATCGAAACCGCCCTGCGCCTCGGCAAAGGACGCATCCTTCTCGTCGACGCCGAAACCAACGAAGGCCACCCGTTCTCCACCGGTTGGCACTGCGCCTGGTGCGACCTCGACATCCGTCCGCCCACCCCCGGCCTCTTCAGCTTCAACCACCCGCTCGGCGCCTGCCCGGAATGCCGCGGCTTCGGGCGCGTCATCGGCCTCGACTGGCAACGCGTCATCCCCGACCGCTCGCGCACACTCTCCGAAGGCGTAGTCCGCCCATTTCAAAGCGGCATGTCGCAGGAATGCCAAGCCGACCTCATCCGCCATGCGCGTAAACGCGACATCGACCTGCACTGTCCATTCGAAGATCTGCCCCAAGCCGATCAAGACTGGGTCATCAACGGCGAGCGCCGCCCCGGTGAGGCCTTGTCGGAAGTCTGGGACAACGGCCGCTGGTATGGTGTGCAGGGTTACTTCCATTGGCTCGAGACGAAGACTTACAAGATGCACGTCCGCGTGCTCTTGAGCCGCTACCGCAGCTACAACGAATGTCCGAAGTGCCATGGCGGGCGCTTCCAACCCGAGACCCTCAACTACCGGCTGGCCAGCGCGAATGATGAAGCTCTCACCCTCCCCGAGATAGCCCACCGCCCGATCAGCCGCCTGCGCGAATTTCTCGTCGGCCTGAAAATTCCCAAGGGCGACCACACCGCGCAACTCCTCCTCGACCAAGTCACCTCGCGCCTCTCCTACCTCGAGGAAGTCGGCCTTGGTTACCTGACCCTCGACCGGCCGACCCGCACCCTCTCCGGCGGCGAAGTCCAACGCGTCAACCTCACCACCTGCCTCGGCGCCTCGCTGGTCAACACGCTCTTCGTCATGGACGAGCCCAGCGTCGGCCTCCACCCGCGCGACCTCGGACAACTCCTCGGCATCATGCGCCGCCTCCGCGACAACGGGAACACCCTCCTCGTGGTCGAACACGAAGAAGCTGTCATCCGCGCCGCCGACTGGCTGACCGACATCGGTCCCGGCCGCGGTGAAACCGGCGGACAACTCATGTTCAGCGGTCCGCCCGCCCAAATCGCGGCGCAAAAAGATTCCCTCACCGCCGACTACCTCCTCGGCCGCCGTTCCATCCCCGTTCCCGCGAAACGCCGCAAAACAAAAAAATTCCTCAAGCTCCGCGGTGCGTCGCTCCACAACATCGAGAAACTCGACGCCGACTTTCCCCTCGGCGTCTTCACCTGCGTGACCGGCGTCTCGGGCTCCGGAAAATCCACCCTTGTCCACGGCCTTCTCCACCGCAACCTCCTCCGCGAACGCGGTGAACCCGTGGAGGAAGACGCCGGCCGCATCAAAAAGCTGACCGGCATCGAGCACGTCGGAGAAGTCGTCATGGTCGACCAGTCCCCGCCCGGAAAATCCTCCCGCTCGACCCCCGTGGTCTACCTCGGAGCCTGGGATCACATCCGCGACCTCTTCGCCCAAACCCCCGCCGCCAAGGGCGCCGGCCTCGGCCCCTCCACCTTCAGCTTCAACTCGAACAGCGGACGCTGCGAACGCTGTTCCGGTCTCGGCTACGAGCGCATCGAAATGCAATTCCTCAGCGATGTCTCCCTCACCTGCACCTCCTGCGGCGGAAAACGCTTCCAGCCCCACGTGCTCCGCGTCCACCTCGACGGACAATCCGTCCACGACGTCCTCGAAATGACCGTCACCCAGGCCATCACCTTCTTCAAAGATTTCCCCAAGCACCAAAAAATCACCGTCCCGCTGCAAACCCTCGAGGACGTCGGACTCGGTTACCTCCGTCTCGGGCAACCCACCAGCTTCCTCTCCGGCGGCGAATCGCAACGCCTCAAACTTGCCGCCCGCCTCGCCGACACCGAAGCCGAGGCCTCGCTCCTTCTCTTCGACGAGCCGACTACCGGACTTCACTTCGACGACATTGCCCGGCTCCTCGGCGTTTTCCACCGCCTGGTCGAAGCCGGACACACCCTCATCGTCATCGAGCACAATGTGGAAGTGATCAAATCGGCCGACCACGTGATCGATATCGGCCCCGAGGCCGGCGCCGAGGGCGGAAAGATTGTCGCCGCCGGTACGCCGGAAGAAGTCGCGCAAAACAAAGACTCCCGCAGCGCCCCCTTTCTCAAAGCGGCCCTCGAAGAGCAAAACCACGAAGCCACCCTCCTCGCCGCCGAGCCCGTGGCCCCGCCCGTGGCCACGGACAACAATCGCATCCGCATCACCGGCGCCCGCGAGCACAACCTGAAAAACATTTCCCTCGAAATTCCCCGCGACGAATTCGTCGTCGTGACCGGCCTGAGCGGTTCGGGCAAATCTTCCCTCGCCTTCGACATCCTCTTTGCCGAAGGCCAGCGCCGCTTCCTCGACTGCATGTCGACCTACGCCCGCCAGTTCGTCGAGCAAATGGAAAAACCGGACGTCGATCATATCGACGGACTCCCCCCTGCCGTGGCCATCGAGCAACGCATCTCGCGCGGAGGTGGAAAGTCCACCGTCGCCACCATCACCGAAGTCTACCACTTCCTCCGCCTCCTCTACGCCAAGCTCGGCACCCAATACTGCCCCGCCTGCCAAGTCCCCGTCGCCACCACCACCCTCGCCGAGGTGGCCGATAAGGTCCGCACCGCCTCGCAAGCCGGTCCAGTGCAAGTCTTCGCCCCGCTGGTCAAATCCCGCAAGGGTTACCACAAGGAAGTGGCCGAATGGGCCGTGCGGCACGACTTCAACACGCTGCTGGTCGACGGGAAGCTGATCAAGGCGGACAAATTTCCCGAACTCTCCCGCTACCGCGAACACTCGATCGATGTCCTCGTCGGACAAATCAGCAAAGCCTCCGAGGAAGACGCCATCGCCCTCGCCCGCCGCGCCCTCGAAATCGGCAAGAATACCGCACGCTTGGTCCGCGGCACGGAGAGCGAGCTACTCAGCACCGAAATGGCCTGCCCCTCCTGCGCCCGCGCCTTCGAACCGCTCGACCCGCGCATGTTCTCCTTCAACTCCCCCCACGGCTGGTGCGAGACCTGCCGCGGGTTCGGCCTCGTCTATGACAGTGCGGTCAAGACCGATCAGGCCCGCACGCAACTTGAAGCCGATCTGCAGGAGGAACAGGCCCGGGAGGAGGCCGACAAGGATGTCGCCCGTCCCTGCCCGGAATGCGAAGGACTGCGCCTCAACACCGAGGCCCGCAACGTCCGCGTCCACCACCGTCCCATCGCCGACTTCACCCGCGCCAGCGCCCGCGACGCGGCCCAGTTGCTCGACACCCTTGTTTTCAACAACCAGGACGGCACCCTTGCCGCCGACATCCTCCCCGAAATCCGGCAGCGCCTCGGCTTCATGCAACGGGTCGGTCTCGATTACCTCACCCTCGACCGTCCCGCCACCACGCTCTCCGGCGGCGAGGCGCAGCGCATCCGTCTTGCCGCCCAGCTCGGATCGAACCTCCGCGGCGTCCTCTACGTTCTCGACGAGCCGACCATCGGACTCCACGAACGCGACAACCGCAACCTGCTCGACGCCCTCGAGGAACTGGTCAAACAGGGCAATTCCCTGCTCGTGGTCGAACACGACGAGGAAACCATGCGCCGCGCCACCCGGATCATCGACCTCGGTCCCGGCGCCGGTCGGCGCGGCGGCGAGGTCATTGCGTCCGGGACCCTCGACGAAATCCGCGCCTCGAAAAACTCCGTCACCGGACGATTCCTGGCCAATCCGCCCAAACGCCCGTCGCGCGGCAGCCGCCGTTCCCTCAAGGACAAAGACCTGCACTGGCTCGAACTGAAAGGCGCCTCCCTGCACAACCTGCAGAATATCGACGCCCGGATTCCGCTCGGACGGCTCACCGTGGCCTGCGGCATCTCCGGCTCGGGCAAATCGTCGCTCCTCCGTGGCACGCTTGTCCCGGCGCTGAAGGACGCCATGACCCGCCGCGGACGCAAACCTTCCCGCAAAGCTGCCCCGCCGCCCTATGACAAATTGCTCGGGGCCGAACACATCGCCGGCGTCCACATGGTCGATCAATCGCCCATTGGCAAAACCTCCCGCTCCACCCCCGCGACCTACATCAAGGTCTTCGACGAAATCCGCCAACTCTTCGCCGGACTTCCCACCTCCCGCATGCGCGGCTACACCGCCAGTCGGTTTTCCTTCAACACCGACGGCGGACGCTGCGAGACCTGCCTCGGCCAGGGCGCGATCAAACTCGAAATGAGTTTCCTCCCCTCCAGCTGGCTCCCTTGCAGCGAGTGCAATGGCAGCCGCTACAACCACCAGACCCTCGATATCACCTACAATGGCAAGACCATCGCCGATGTCATGAGCATGACCGCGGCCGAGGCCGCCGAATTTTTCGACGCCCATCCGAAAATTCGCCACGCCCTCCGACTGCTCGTCGAAACCGGTCTGGGCTACCTCACCCTCGGCCAGCCCAGCCCCACCCTCTCCGGAGGCGAAGCCCAACGGATCAAACTGGTCACCGAACTCTCCCGCACCGGGGCGACCAAAGGCCGCCGCCTGCGCGAAGACCAGCGCGGCAACTTCTATCTCCTTGAGGAACCGACCATCGGACTCCACATGGCCGACGTCGAACAACTCATCGGCATCCTCCACCGCCTGACCGACGAGGGCCACACCGTCGTGGTCATCGAACACAATCTCAGCGTCATCGCCGAAGCCGACTACGTGATCGAGATCGGACCCGAAGCCGGCGCCCAAGGCGGACAACTCGTCGCCGCCGGCCCGCCCGAAAAAGTCGCCCAAGTCCAAGGAAGCCCCACCGCCCCCTTCCTCAAACCCCTCCTGAACTTGTAGCGACGGTCTCTGACCGCCGGGACCCCTCAGTCTTCGTTCCCTTCGCTACCTTCTGTTCAAAACCTCCCCGCCCTTGCCCGCGGCTGTTTCCCATTGTATAGACAATAGTCATGTCTGCTACCTACAATATGCGCGAGGCCCAAGCGAGCTTGCCCAAACTCTGCCGCTCCGGACGCCGTTTCGTCATCTCCAACCGCAACCGCCCCGTGGTGGTCGCCCTCCCGGTCGATGATTTCGAGGCCCTGATGGAGACCCTTGATGTCTTGGGCGACCCGGCCGCGATGAAGGCCGTCCAATCCGCGCGCGCCGGCAAGACCAAATATCGTTCGCTTAATTTGGCCGATGAAAATTTCGGCCTCTGACCAAGTAGCCACCTGGCTCACCGCCTTGCCGCCCCAGACCAAGAAGCGCGTCCGCACGGCTCTGCGCAGCTTGGCCCGGGGACGGGGCGACATCAAAGGACTGCAGGGTGACCTCGAAGGTTTCAGCCGCCTGCGCATCGGCGGCATCCGCGTTCTCTTCCGTCAAACCTCCACCCGTGAATTCCGCCTCGAATACGCCAACACCCGTGACGTGGTTTACGAGATGTTCCGGCAGTTCCTCGCCGCGCAGGATGATTGAAAAAACACTTCGTTCCCTTCGTTACCTTCTGTTCAAAACCTCCCCCGCCCTTGCCCACGCCGCGCATCCCGCTTAAACCCTTCCCGTGCTGAATTACATCTGGCTCGCTCTCGTCCTCGGCGCCGTCTTGCTCGGCGGCGCCACAGGACAAATGAAGGAAGTCACCACTGCGGCGTTCGAGGCCTGCAAGACGGCGGTGATGACACTTGCCCTCCCGCTGGCCGGTGTCATGGCGCTTTGGCTCGGGGTGATGCGCTTGGCCGAAAAATCCGGGCTGATGCACGCGCTGGCCAAATTGCTGCGTCCACTCATGACGCGCATTTTTCCCGACGTCCCCGCCGAGCACCCCGCCATGGGATCGATGATCATGAACATGGCGGCCAACATGCTGGGTCTGGCCAATGCTGCCACACCGCTCGGACTGCGGGCCATGCAGGATCTGGAAAAGCTAAATCCACGTCCCGGCACGGCGACCAACGCGATGTGCACCTTCCTCGCGCTGAACACCAGTTCGGTGCAACTCATCCCAGCCAGTGCGGTGGCCATTCTTGCCGCCGCCGGATCCGTACAGCCCACGGCCATCATCGGCACTGCCCTCATCGCCACGATTTGCTCCACCGCGGTCGGACTCATCGCGGTCAAATCGCTCGAGAAGCTGCCATTCTACAAGTTGCCTCCAGTCACTGCGGCCGACGAATCGGCCAAACGCAAAGAAGACGCCGACCAACCGGACACCTTGACTGGCCCGGCACCCGACCCGCTCGGTTGGGGCTCGCGCCTTCTCCTCGCCATTTTCGGCGTGTTCTTTCTCTACCTTGTCTGGAAAACAGCGAGCACGGGCTACGATGGTGACCGCGGATGGTTCGCATCCTACGTCGAAGCTCTCTCCATCCTCGCCATCCCGTTTCTCCTCTCGTTCTTCCCGCTCTATGCCGCGCTGCGCCGTGTTCCGGTCTACGAGGAATTCGTCGAGGGCGCGAAGGAAGGGTTCCAAGTGGCCCTGCGCATCATCCCGTTCCTTGTCGCCATCCTCGTGGCCATCGGCATGTTCCGCGGAGCAGGCGGGATCGACATGCTCAGCCGCGCGCTCGATCCGGTGCTCAAATTCGTCGGCTTCCCCGCGGAACTTCTGCCCATGGCCCTGATGCGTCCGCTCAGCGGCAGTGGCAGCCTCGGCATTTTTTCCGAACTCGTCGCCACGCACGGACCCGACAGCATTCTCGCGCGCATGGCCGGCACGATCATGGGCAGCACGGAGACAACTTTCTACGTCCTCGCCGTCTATTTTGGATCGGTCGCCATCCGCCGCACGCGCCACGCCGTGCCCGCCGGACTGCTGGCCGACGTCGCCGGCATGATCGCCTCGATCATCGTCTGCCGCATCGTCTTCGGATGAGCGAGGCGCGTTACCTCTGCCAGCGCTGCGGCAACTGCTGCCGCTGGCCGGGCTTCGTCCGCCTCGATGACAACGAAATCAACGCCATCGCCGCCTTCCTCCAACTCACCCCCGCCGAATTCATCGCGCAACACACCCAGCTCCGCCCCAGCCGCTCGGGTCTCATGCTGCAATCCAACCCAGACGGCTCCTGCATCTTCCTCCAGGGCGTCAACACCTGCACCATCCAGCCGGTCAAACCCCAGCAATGCCGCGACTTCCCCAACAAATGGCGCTTCGACGGCTGGCGGGAAAAGTGCGAAGCCCTCGAGGTGATGTCTTGACATCAAGTTAATGTGATGTTTGATGTCTAGCATGAGAACAACGCTTACTCTAGACCCGGATATCGCCCAGCACCTCCGGCAGGAACTAGCCTCGGGAAAGAAGACCTTCAAAGAGGTGGTGAACGAGCGCCTTCGGTTGGGCTTCGGACTGAAAAAAGCCAAGCAGCGCACACCCTTTCGCGTTAAAGCGCACTCCTCAGCCTATCAACCCGGCATCGACCCCACCAAATTCAACCAACTGGTGGATGAGCTTGAGGTCGAGGAATTCATCCGAAAATCCCAATCGCGGTGATTATTCCCGACATCAATCTCCTGATCTACGCTCATAACAGGAGGGACCCTCACCACGAACCCGCCAAGGCTTGGTGGGAAGAGACCCTGAACGGGAACACACCGGTTAGCCTCCCATGGGTCACGTCCTCAGGATTTATTCGTATCATGACCAATCGGCGGATTTTGACTGAACCACTTTCCCCCGATCGCGCTGTTGATCTCGTCCGCTCGTGGCTGGATCAGCCCACCGTCATTATTCTGCAACCCGGGCCGAAATTCGCCGGCCTTTTCCTCGGTTATCTCGAAAAACTCGGCATAGCCGGAAACCTCACCACAGACGCCCAACTCGCCGCGCTCGCGGTGGAAAACCAAGCCGAACTGCACAGCAACGACACCGACTTTACCCGCTTCGACGGCCTGCGCTGGCGTAACCCGCTGAAGTAATCGAGCACCCCGCTACAACAACCGATCCCCACCCGCACTCGCCGGCACGAACGCCTCGAACTTCCCCGCCAACTCGTCAAGCTTGGCGAGGTAGTAAGCCACATTCTCATCGCGGCCCCCGGCCTCCCACTCCTCGACCAACTTGGCACTCTCGTAGGCTTTCACCGTCTTCTTCGTCCCGGTGATGTAATACGTCACCCGATCCCCCGCCTGCATCTTGCGCCCGCTGCGCAGGGCCAACTCGAAAGCCGCCGAGCGATTGCGCGACGAAGCGGCGATCTTCCGCTGGTAAGCCTCCAACGAATCCTGCAGGGACTCGGTCTTCACAAACATCTCCGGCTCCCACGTCCGTTCCCTCAGCGCCTTGCCGAACTCCGCATGCATCGACGGAATCACTTCCGGTTTCCCCTCGAGCAACGCCCGCACCGTCCGCTCGATGAAAACCCGCTGGAATTTTTCCAGTCCGCGCGACTTCAAGGCCGCGCCTTTGATCGACAACTTTCCGTCCTCCGCCAAGAGTGCGTAATTCTTCGCCTTGTAGCTGAACATCGCGGTGTAGCGCGCATCGAATTCCACCTCGATTCCCTCCGGCAGGGTGGCGGCCAGCTCCCGGTAGAGCCCGTCCCAACTGGCCTCCTTCGGCGGGAGGAAATAAATGCCGTCCGTGTCGATTTCGATCACCTCCGCCCCGCGCTGACGCAACCAATCCACCATCCCACGCAAAATTTCGCGCCCTTTGGCCGTGACCGCGGCGGCGGCCGTAAAATCAGCGAAGTTGCCTTGGGCAAAACCAAGGTATCCGTAAAAGCTGTTGATCAGGATTTTGAAAGTTCCCTGCAACGCGTCGAGATGCGCTCTTTGTGCACCCGTGGCCGAACGCATGGCTGACTTCGCCTCCAGCCGAAACTTCCGCAACCGCCCCAGCATGTCGCCGAATACGCCGAGAGTGTCGGATTCCGGGAAAATCCCGAAGGCCAACATGACCGACGGATACAGCGACGCGATGTCGCAATGCCAGACGTCGCGCGCCACGCCGGTGAAAAAGATGTCCGTGTAGCCGCCTTCGAAGCGCTGCACCTCGGACCAAGACGGCACCGCTTGCCCCTGACGCAAGTATTCCCGCAGAAACAGACTATTGATCTTCGTCGCGTTTCCGCGGATGACCACATCCTGATAGTTGTAAGGAAAAATCGTCGCTTGCGTGAACCAAGCCGGACTCAAGGCGGCAGAAAGCGCCCGCGTCTCGCGTACATCCTGCAGGGCATACGTCTCAAACTTCTTCCGCTCTTGCCCATGTGCCTCGGTGATGGCCCGGGCGCCAAGCTCGACCCGGCCATCCTCCGCCACCCCGATATGCCGCGCCGCCGCTTTGAGTCCGAAGCTTTGCAGCTCCCGCGCTCCCACGTCGTGGAACTGGACCAAAAACAAGGTGTCGATGATCTGGCGTCCGTGGATCTCGAACTTCCGGTATTGAATGAGCCGCTCGGCAATCTGCAAGCGCGAGGGATGCGAGCGCAGTGCGCTCCCGTCGCGGCCTAAATCCAATTTGACCTTCACTCTACGCGCCCGCGCCTCAAGGTAAGGCAGGTCGAATCGGAAAATGTTGTGCCCCTCGATCACATCCGGATCACGCGCCCGAACCAACGCAACAAACTTTTCCAGCAGCGCTTTTTCCTGCGCTTCGTCCGTGGGGTCATCGACCACGAGGATTTCCTCCCATCCCGAACTGTCGCTCAACGCAATGGCCAGAAGCGGATCACGAGACGCCTCCGACATGGCCCCATCCACCCCGGTGTGGGTTTCGATATCGACCTGCATCCGCCGCAGATCTTCAAAGGCCATCCCTTTGAACAACGTGCGTCCGCTGGCGAGTAAGTATTGGTGCGCCAGATCGTTGAGCGCAAAGAGTTCACGCTTGTAAGTCGTCTTGGCCTTGGAGAACGCCGTCACATTGTCAAAGGACACGGCAAACTTGAACGCCCCGGCTCCCTGCAAATCCTGCAACTCCCCCGGCACCGGCTCCGTGGCCCAGGCAAAAGGCCGATGCATCACCTCCTCAACCACCGTCCTCTCTCCCTCCCGCCGGTAAACCTGCACCCGATCCGGCGCACCGAACTCAACCGAAACGATACCCGCGGTCGGATCCGCGCCAAAAAGCACGGGGTCATGCTCAATCCCAGTCACGACTCCACCTTACCCAAATCATGTAGCGGCGGTCCATGACCGTCGCTGCCCTGCTTCCCCTGTCTCCCCCGTCCCGGCGAGGGAACGGGCCGATCCTCCGCAAGACAAAGCCTCCGGATCACCAGATCGTCACCTACACCACCAACGATCTATCCGGGCGATAAAGCATGGCCACCCCTCTTGGCCTGCTCCGCTTTGGCCCGGTCCGCGACATACTTCGCCTGCGGCAGATGCAACCCCAGATGAAAAGCAAACATGCAGTTCCACTTGTGCGCATCAAAGTTTCCGAAGATCGGGTGGGGTGAAGTCCGCGTGCCCCGCAGCTGTCTTAAGCACTCCACGACTGCAATGTGGTTGGTCACAGAATCGGCAAACAAACCGATCTGCGATTCGTCCGCCGCCCCGGAAGGCATGACCCCCTTCTTCACGTCGATTGTGGCCGGCCCGCTCAATAACTCGCCATTCGCCAACTGGACCACGCTGGCCGTGATACTCCGGTTAACAATCGCGTTGTGTTCCAGAATCATGAAGAACGACCACCGCCTCATGTTTTCATCGACCCCCCGCATGGGCGGGACCTCGACGCAAAGCTGTCCACCTTTCTCCGACAAGCCCTCGGTAAGACGCAAATACTGACCCAGGAGGAATTCGCTTCGCTCCAGCACTTTTTCGCGACTCGTGAAAGTGAAAAGCGTCCGCACAGCCGCCTTGATGATGAGATTGCTCATTGGCATTCCGCCCAACGTCCACGATGTATGGATGTCAAAAGGGCGGCTCTTGCTAGTCCCGCCGTCTACCCCATCCCGCCGAAAATAAACTCCGCCGCCTGCTGGACATCCTTGTCCCCGCGGCCGGAGAGGTTGACCAGAATGATCTGATCTTTCCTCATCTTCGGGGCGACTTTGATCGCGTGGGCCACGGCATGCGCCGTTTCCAGAGCCGGGATGATGCCTTCCACTTTTGACAACGTCTGGAAGGCCTCGAGCGCTTCATCATCCGTGGCGTAGTCGTATTCGACCCGCCCCGCGTCGCGCAAGAAGCTGTGTTCGGGTCCGACGGCCGCGTAATCGAGACCGGCGGAGACTGAATGGGTCGACTCGATCTGCCCGTCCTCATTGGCCAGAAGAAACGTTTTGCATCCCTGCAGAACACCGAGTTTACCACCTTGGAAGCGCGCGGCGTGGCGCCCGGGTTTAATCCCCTCTCCGCCAGCTTCGACCCCGACCATGCGGACGTCCTTGTCCTCGAGAAAGGGATAGAAAAGTCCGATCGCATTGCTCCCGCCGCCCACGCAGGCCACGAGCAAGTCGGGCAAGCGCTCCTCGCGTTCGAGGATCTGGCGCCGCGACTCCTCACCGATCACGCGGTGGAAATTGCGGACCATCATAGGATACGGATGTGCGCCGTAGGCCGTGCCGAGGATGTAGTGGGTCGAACGCACATTGGTCACCCAGTCGCGCATCGCTTCGTTGACCGCCTCCTTCAGCGTGGCTTGGCCGGCGGTGACCGGCACAACTTTTGCCCCGAGAAATTTCATCCGCGTGACATTCAGGGCCTGCCGCTTCATGTCCACCTCGCCCATGTAGACCACGCAGTCCATGCCGAATCGCGCAGCCGCCGTCGCCGTGGCCACGCCGTGTTGACCGGCGCCGGTCTCGGCGATGACCCGCTTCTTGCCCATGCGGCGCGCGAGAATGATCTGGCCCATCGCGTTGTTGATTTTGTGCGCGCCGGTGTGGACCAAGTCCTCGCGCTTGAGATAAATCTTCGCTCCACCGAGCTGGGCGGTGAGGCGCTCGGCCAGATAAAGCGGCGTCGGGCGCCCGACAAATTCGGCCAGCAGCTGGTTCAATTCCCGGCGGAATTCCGGATCCTTCCGCGCCGCCTCGTAAGCCTGGGTCAATTCCTCGAGCGCGGTCATCAGCGTCTCGGGCACGAAGATTCCGCCATACGGACCAAAGTGGCCGGTGGCGTCGGGTTGGCTAGTGACGGTGGCGCTCATGAGAGAACTTTAACCACGGATTGCACGAATATCACGGATGATCATAAGGGGTATCCCATCGCTGCTCCGTAAATCAGTGTCATCTGTGTTATCCGTGGTCAAATCTGTCTTTTAAGAGTTTGGCAATCGCCCGTCGGTGTGGGGATGGGATGGCGATTTGCTGCAGCTCCCTTAAAGAAAACGCTTTGCGCGGTTCCGCGGACGCCACCAAGTCCCCCTTGGATCTGGGGTGGATTCGCAAGGTCACCCGCTCCCGCACAATACTGTAAGTCAATTCGGCCGCCGGACCGGCCGGCGGCTCGCCATCCAAGGGCGGCAGCCGCCACAATCCGACCCAGCGCCGGGCGGTGGACTGCTGGAGGAGGACGGCCTCGCCATCCCAGACCCAGGCCGCCAGCTCTGTCCGTTTCTTGATCGGCGCCTTCGGCGCCTTGACCGGTAATTTTTCCGGATGCTTGGCCGCGCAAAATTCTTTGACCGGACAAAGCAGGCAATCCGGTCGACCCGCCCGGCAGACCAGCGCGCCGAGCTCCATCATCGCAGAAACAAACTCGTGTCCGCCCTTAGCCGGAAGAAGATCCTCGAGCTTGGCGCGGACTTTGCCCAACCCCTTCGCCGTATCGACGGGTATGCAGATGTCGAACAATCGCGCCACGACCCGGACCACATTGGCATCCAGCACCGGCACCGCCTCGTCGAAAGCAAAGGCCCGCACCGCTTGCGCGGTGTAATCGCCGATGCCGGGCAGATTTCGCAAACCCTCGTAATCACGCGGAACCTCACCGCGCAGATCGGCCGAAATCTTCTTCGCTGCCGCGTGCAAGTTCCGGGCACGTCGGTAGTAGCCGAGGCCCTGCCAAAGCGAAAGAATCTCGGACTCCTCGGCGGCGGCCAAGGCACCTGCGGACGGAAACCGCTTCATCCACCGCTCGAAATAAGGAACCACCGCCGGCACCGTCGTCTGCTGCAACATCATCTCGCTGACCAAGATCGCGTAAGGATCGCGCGTCCGCCGCCAGGGCAGGTCCCGGCCGTGCCGGCGGAACCAGGCACGCAAGTGCTGTCGAAACTCCTTTTTGTCCACTGAGCTATCAGACCAAATTCAACAGGCATTTAAAGACGCAATCCAACAACCGTCGCCTGTCACTATCTCCGTGCCCTCCGCGCTCTCTGCGGTTGTCTTTTCCCCGTCATCGGAAAAGATGCACACAGCATGCCGCCTCTCCGCTCCCACACCGTGGCCCTGACCGCTGCCCAAGCCGACACCCTCCGCGGCATCCTCGAACGGCAGGGATTCAAATTCGAACCGCGCCCCTACACCCTCTACTTCGGCCAAAAGCCTGGCCTCACCGTGGCCGTCTATGAGAAAGGCCCGAAGGCCGTGATCCAAGGCAAGGAGACTGCAGACTTCATCCAGTTCACCCTCGAACCCGAAGTCCTCGGCGAAGCCCGCCTCGGCTACGAGGACATCCACCACCCCGAACGCTTCACCCCGCATTTCGGCATCGATGAAAGCGGCAAGGGCGACTTCTTCGGTCCGCTAGTCATCGCTGGCGCCTACACGGACGACACCATCGCCCGCCAACTCCTTGAAGCGGGCATCCGCGACAGCAAATCGATCGGCTCCGACGCGCAAATCCGCAAAATGGCGGATGTCATCCGCGCCACCCCCGGCGTGGTCAGCGAGGTGATCGTTGTCTCGCCGGAGAAATACAATCCGCTCTACGAAAAGATCGGCAACCTCAACCGCCTCCTCGCCTGGGGCCATGCGCGCGTCATCGAAAACCTCTGCGAACGCAAACCCGGATGTCCCTCCGCCCTGAGCGATCAATTCGCCAACCCGATCGTCCTGCAACGCGCCCTGATGGCCAAAGGACGCAAAATCGAACTGCGCCAACAGACCAAAGCGGAGAGCGACTACGCCGTGGCCGCCGCATCCATCCTCGCCCGCGAAAAGTTCATCGACTGGCTGGCCGACGCCGAAAAACAATGGGGCCTCAAATTCCCCAAAGGCGCCTCCGCCGCCGTGCTCGAAGCCGCCCGCACCCTCGTCCACCAGCACGGCCCCGACGCCCTCCGCGCCACGGCCAAACTCCACTTCAAAACCACCCAACAAGCACTGGCGTGATGCTTTTCACTGAACACTGAAAACTGAACACCGCAAACTCCGCACATGAAACACTTGCTCTCCCTCCTTCTGATCACATCCACCGCCCTAGCCATGGAAACCAACGCAACATCCTTCACCCCTCCCGGCAGCGCCTGGAAAGTGATCACCTTCGCCGGGCAAACTCCGTTGGCCGATCATCCCATCACCTTCGAATTCGACAACGAGGGCAACATCGCTGGCGACGGCTCCTGCAACCGCTTCGGCGGCGCTTGCCAAATCGATGGCGACAAAATCGAAGTCGGCCCACTCCGCAGCACCCGCCGCGCCTGCGAACCGGAGGTCATGCAGCAAGAGCACAAATTCCTCGCGCTTCTCGCCGCGGCCACCACGTGGTCGCTCGACGGCGACAATCTCGTCCTTACCACTCCGGACGGTGAGATCAGAGCGGGGCTGCGGCCTGCGCCCGCAGACTAATTCCAAACTCGAAAAGCATTTCGTCTTTTCGCCTCCATCGGTAAGGACGGCTGGCTCAGTCGGCAGAACCGCTCGCGAATGGATGTCACCATGACTTCCGCGTGCATGACGCGCGATCTCGGAGTTGGCGCCGGTGTCCCGCGCGAATTTACCTGTGCGGACAATTGTGGTCGGACGATTCGAGTTCTTTCCTCGCCCCTCAAGAGGGCCTGACCAGTTCCCGATTATTTTGCAAAGTGTCAAGAGACGGCAAAAGTTCGCACCGAAGAGGCGAATTGCAGACATGACACAGGGGAGCCGTCCGCGTACGGTGAGCAAATGCATTTTTCCTACGTTGCGCTACGCACCTTTGCCACACTCGCCGCCCTGGCATGCCTGAATGTCTCGGCCAAGGATCCGAAACCAGCCTTCCAATGGCAGCCGGAGCGCTCACAGTCCGGGCCGATTCTAATCATCGTCAACCTCGACGATCAGCTGGCTTTCGTTTACCGGAACGGTATTCAAATCGGACAGACCCCGGTAAGCACGGGGCGGCACGGATTTGCCACGCCAACCGGGGTGTTCAGTATTCTGGGCAAGGATGCAAACCATCACTCGAATAAGTACCACAACGCCTCGATGCCCTACGCCGAACGGCTCACGTGGTCCGGAGTCTTTCTTCACGCGGGCTCCCTCCCGGGCTATCCGTCTTCTCATGGATGCGTGCATCTGCCGCTGGCCTTCGCCGAGAACCTGTACCAGGTCACATCCGCACACGATACGACCGTCCTTATTACGCAATCGACAAGCCAGCCGAGCGACTCCGCCGCGCCGGTCGAACAGTTGCTCGGCATCGCGCAGGCCGAAGTTTCCCGCGAGCAACCTGCCGACGGCATTGTTTGGCAACCGGACAAGAGCAAGGATGGAAGCGTGGCCATTGTTATCAGCGGCGCCGACAAGCGAATCGAAATTCTCCGGGCCGGGATCCTCATCGGCCAAGCACCGGCCTCTTTTACGGATCCTAATTCGCTACTGCCCGAGGCGATTTACTTGAAACTCGCACCGGTCGCCGGAAAACCATCGCCCGACTGGAGCACCGTGGTTATCGCCAAGGCACAAAAAGCGGACGCGCCACAGATCCTGTCACAGCTTCAACTGCCGCCGGCCATTGACTCCGAACTGAAAAAGCTCATCGTGCCCGGCACTCTTCTGATCACGACGCAAAGCTCGCTGTCTCCGGATAAACGCTCCTCGACGGATTTCGTCGCCATGCAAGCGAACGCCGCCACGCCGGCCAGCCCCTAGGCGCTGGTTCCAGATCGCTGCGCGGTCTTGAGACAGAATTCGGCCGAGCAAACGACGCTGCCAGGCAGGCAAAGGGGAAAAATAAAATCCACAGGGTAATCTTCCGGCGCTTCCAGAGCGGCCACTCGGCTCCAGCCATAAGAATCAACGCCATAAGTCGACGGCTCGGGGACGCTGGCAACTGAGAGCCCCACGAAGTAGCCCTCGTCCGTGGAGGTCCCTGTGGCGCCGCCGTTTTTGGTGAAACCCACACCGCCGCTGGTCGCGCCATTCGGGTGGAGCGACGATCAGCCGAGGCTTGGCGAACCGGAGACAGCCCCAAGGCAAACAGGCGGAGTCAACGACCGCCAGTGCCTTCCCTCGGAAAGCGTCCCATGCTCGTAAAGCACCGCGCCCGCCAACCGGAACTCATGCAGCTCGAGCAGCAATTCCTTGGTGGCCCCGGCACGCCAATCTTTACGCTGGCCGGGCTGCCTCTGAGCGAACAGAATACTCTGGCAGGCTGGCTGGGTTTCACCACGTCGGCCAACCCATCAATTTCCCGTGTATACCCAGAACGAAAAAGTCGAACCGATCGATGTCGCGGAGGAGATGTCACGCTCCTTCCTCGACTATTCCATGTCCGTCATCATTTCGCGCGCTTTGCCCGATGCGCGCGACGGACTCAAGCCCGCCCAGCGCCGTATCCTTTACGCGATGCACGATTTGCGACTCTTTCCCGGGCGCCAGCAGATCAAGTGCGCGAAAATTTGCGGTGACACGAGCGGCAACTACCACCCGCACGGCGAAGCGGTCATTTATCCCACCCTCGTCCACATGGCGCAGAGCTGGGCCATGCGCGAAACTCTGGTCGACGGCCAAGGCAACTTCGGCTCAGTCGAAGGCGATCCGCCGGCCGCCATGCGTTATACCGAGGCGCGCCTCACCCACCTCGGCACGGCCCTCATGGCCGACATGGACAAGTCGACCGTCGATTTCGTCCCCAATTACGACGAACGCCTGACCGAGCCCGTCGTCTTCCCCGCCGCCTTCCCCAATCTTCTGGTCAATGGCGGCACCGGCATCGCCGTCGGCATGGCCACCAACATGCCGCCGCACAATCTCGGCGAAGTGATCGACGCGATCTGCGCGCAGATCGACCAACCCGACATCAACCTCGACGGGTTGATGAAGTATGTCAAAGGCCCCGACTTCCCCACCGGTTGCCAACTGTGCGGGGTCGGAGGCATCCGCCAATACCTCGAAACCGGCCGCGGTTCGGTCAAGGTCCGCGGCAAAGCCGGGGTCGAGGAACTCAAAGGCAACCGAGAGCAGATCGTCGTCACCGAAATCCCCTACAACGTTAACCGCGCCACTTTCGTCGAGCGGGTGGCCGATCTGGTCAACCAGAAAACCATCACCGACATCAGCGCCATCCGTGACGAATCGGACGAAAACACCCGCGTGGTCATCGAACTCAAGCGTGACGCCAACCCCAAGGTCGTCATCAACAACCTCTACAAGCACACCGCGCTGGAGAGCTCGTTCTCCATCACCATGCTGGCCATCGACCATGGCAAGCCGAAGCTGCTTTCGCTCAAAGAAGCCATCGCCTGCTACATCGAGCACCGCCGCGAAGTCGTCCTGCGCCGCACCCGCCACCTCTTGGCCGAAGCCGAAGTGCGGGCCGAAAAACTTGAGGCCTTCCTCATCGCCCTGGCCAACCTCGATGAGTTTATCCGCATCATCCGCAGTTCGAAAAACCGCGAGGAAGCCAAAGTCAAACTCCTCGCCTTCGAATTCACCCGCAAGCAGGTCGAGAAATTCGGGATCAAAGTCCGCAGCGAAGCGCGCCTGACCGACGGCGAATACCTTCTGACCGAGCAGCAGGTCGACGACATCCTCGAACTCCGCCTCTACCAGTTGACCGGCCTGGAGAGCGACAAGGTGCTCGGCGAATACCAAGCCCTCCTTTCCACCATCGAGGACCTGCTCGACATCATCGCCCGCGAGGAACGCGTCCTCGACATCATCAAAGGCGAACTGCGCGAGATCCAAACGAAATACGCCAACCCCCGGCTGACCGACATCGTTCCCGACGAGGGTGAGATGAACATCGAAGATCTCATCACCAACGAAGGCTGCATCATCACCGTGACCCACCGCGGCTTCATCAAACGCACCGCGGTCAGCGCCTATCGCGCCCAGAAACGCGGCGGCAAAGGCGTCATCGGCATGCAGACCCGCGAAGCCAACGCGGAGAACGCGGAGGACGATTTCGTCGAACACCTCTTTACCGCGAGCACGCACGACTACCTCGTCTTCTTCACCAAAAAAGGACGCTGCTACGTCGAAAAAGCCTACAACATCCCCGAAATGGGCCGCGCGGCCAAAGGCCGCTCCATCGCCAACCTCCTCGAGTTCAAACCCGGCGAGGAAATTGCCGCCGTCATGCGCATCCAGTCGAAGTTGGGCGCGGGCAAGGACGAGACGTGGGACGAGAACCAGCACATCCTTTTCACGACCAAGACCGGCGTGATCAAGAAGAGCAACCTTTCCTCCTACCGCAACATCCGCAAGGGGGGCATCATCGCGATCAATATCGAGGACGGTGACGAATTGATTGCCGCGCTCATGACCAACGGACACAACGAAATTGTCCTCATCACCAAGGACGGCATGAGCATCCGTTTCAGCGAGGAAGACATCCGTGACATGGGCCGCACCGCCACCGGAGTCTGGGGCATCCGTCCGGCCAAAGGTGACTTCGTCATCGGGGCCGCACTGGTTGTCGCGGACACCACCCTCCTCGTGGCCGGAGCCAACGGGGTGGGCAAACGCACCGAATTTGACGAATACCGTCTGCAAGGGCGCGGTGGCAAAGGCATCATCACGATGAAAGTTACCGACAAAACCGGTGACGTGGTCGGCGCCCTCAGCGTGCGCGAGACAGACGAAATCATGCTCATGACCAGCGGCGGCCAAAGCGTCCGCACCCGGGTGAGCGAGATCCGCATGACCGGACGCAACGCCCAAGGCGTGCGCCTC
>Ga0247841_10002328_pt1 | contig 38492 bp, 43 predicted proteins | sample LaCruzMarch2015__2_FD_192410 | JGI IMG/M metagenome (GOLD analysis project Ga0247841, IMG submission 192410) | Freshwater microbial communities from meromictic Lake La Cruz, Castile-La Mancha, Spain - LaCruzMarch2015_18m | ecosystem: Environmental > Aquatic > Freshwater > Lake | place: Spain... | reverse complement strand
CCATTGCTGGATGTGAACATCTCAGAGGCTGACAGGGCCATAGTCAACGTTGTTGGTGGTCCCGACATGACCTTACAAGAGGCACAAGCTGCAGTCGAGCACCTCTCACAGAGGATACACCCGCACTCGAACATAATCTGGGGATGCCAGATCGATGAGAGCCTGGGCAAGAACTCTGTCAGAGTGATGGTCGTCATCAGCGGCATAAAGAGCATATCACAGCTCTTTGCGCCCACTGGCGGGGCCTCCGGCAGAATTGCCGACCTTGAGGTAGATTATATCTGATCCGCCTATAGGCTTCAGTAAACACGAAGGCCTTCGGGCCTTCGTGCAATTTTGTTTTTTTGAATTCCAATCCAATAAGCAAACTTTGCCATAATCAATAGAGCTCACGATACACAAATGCTCACGATAAACAAATGCTCACGATAAACAAATGCTCACGATAAACAAAAATTGATTCAAAATGAAGAAGATAATACGAGCGGGTCCCGCTGCTGCGAAGCAAATCGATGTGAAGGGCAGCAAGACCAGTGATGTAGACCAGCAGCTTATCAGGCTGTTGGAGGGTTTGAAGACCTCAATAAAGGTAGTCGGAGCTGGCGGCGCAGGCTGTAACACGGTATCCCGATTGACCGAGATGGGTGTTGAAGGTGCTGAGACTATTGTCATGAACACCGATGCCCAGGACCTTCTTTATTCAGATGCTGACAAGAAGGTGCTTCTTGGCGCGGAGCTTACTGGCGGCCTTGGCGCCGGCGCAAACCCGGACGTAGGCGAGAATGCAGCAAAGGAGAGTCTTGAATCAATCTCATCAGCCATACAGGGCGCTGACCTGACATTTGTAACATGTGGCCTAGGCGGCGGGACGGGCACAGGTTCCCTGCCAGTGATCGCGGAGATCGCTAAGGACTCGGGGGCAGTTACTATCGCTGTTGTGACACTGCCGTTCAAAGTCGAAGGCAAAGTCAGGTGGGACAATGCTAAACGGGGCATTGAGAAATTAAGAAAAGTGGTTGATACAATAATAGTCATACCAAACGACAAGCTTCTCCAGCTTGTCCCGGACCTGCCACTCAATGCGGCATTTAAAGTTTCAGACGAGCTGTTAGCTAACTCCATAAAAGGCACTACTGAGATGATAACGAAGCCAGGCCTCATAAACCTGGACTTTGCAGACCTGAGGGCCATACTCTCGAATGGTGTCACAGCTGTCATCGGGATAGGCGAGAGTACCAGTGAAACTTTTGCCGAGAACCGGACGATAGAGGCTCTTGAGGAGGCTCTAAACTCGCCGCTTCTGGAAGTTGATATAACGACTGCTGACAGGGCGCTTGTCAATGTCATCGGCGGCCCGGACATGACTCTACAGGAGGCCGAGTCTGCAGTAGAATACCTACACGGGAAGATTAATCCAAATGCGAACATAATCTGGGGATGCCAGATCGATGAGGGCGCGCAGAAAAACTCCGTAAGGATCATGATAGTCCTTACAGGCATACGGCCTTCCGACCTTTTCGCAGGCTCGCCGTTGAGCCAGAAGGATTTAGAGGACTTGGATGTAGCGTACATCTAAGTCTTCAGTTTTTTTATCTTACTTTTTTTTGTTTTTCTTTTCTCTCAATACTAAATCCCTTCTTTTTTCTCAATCCTAAACCAGCTTTTTCGTCAATTCCATAGCTGCAGCAGTCATGTCCTTTGCCCCATATATCCCGCGGCCGACAATAGCATGCCACCTCTCGCCCGCAGCCTTTGCAGACTCGGTTATCTCGCCGCCCTGTGCCACAAGGCCGGGCGAATAAAAAACGGGCTTGCAGTCGCCCAGCAAAGCAGCGTATTTCTTAATCCTATCGGGCTTGTTGCCAGGGACTACGAAGTCCCTGATGCCAGCTTCTTTCGCAATTAGGTAAATCTTATTTATCGAGTCGTCATCTATCCACCCCCCAGTGGATTTTGTGTAACCAGGATGCGTCATCTCGCCGCCGACTATCACCCCCAAACCTGTTTTCTTGCACGCTGCAATCCAAGCCTTTTCAGTCTCAGGCCCTGCCTGCGGAAAGAGTATTATCGCGTCGATGCCGGAGTCCTTGCATGCACTTGCGAAGAGCTCCCCTGTTTCTGGAATATCCGTAGCAGCCTTCTGGTGGTCGTAGATGATTGGGAGCTTGGTGAACGCGCGGATAGTCTCGCAGACCTTTGGGAGCCCGTACCTCAGCGCGAGGCCGAAGCCCACCTTGTATGCGCCTATGCCCTTGACGTCGCACGTCGCCCTGACGAGTTTAGTTAGCTCCTCGATGCTAGAAACGTCGCACGCAGGTATCACGCTCCGCTTCGCCTTTATTATCTCAGCCATCGGGTATTTTAACAGTCGGAGTTACTAAAATAGCAAAACCTAGTGCAGTTAAGAAGCAATTTGAAAAACACAGAATCATTTGAAAAATACAATGAAACTCACACCCTTTTTTTCGCAAGGAATGTCATCCAATTCCTATCTTATCGAAGACGGCAAGAGGCTCATGATAGATGCAGGGATGGAGCCAGTAGACCGAAAACTCAAGACTGGAGACATTGATATCCTAGTCCTCACCCATTGCCACTTCGACCACATAGCATCTGCGGCAGAGATCCAGAAAAAGACTGGGTGTGAGATATGGATGAGCGAGGCTGAGGCAGCATTCTTCGAGCGCCACAAAGAGGACGCAAGTGCCTCCAATTTTTTTGGGATACCCGCAGAGCTGAATTTCACTATCAATAAGCGGCTCAAGACCGAGGACGTGATAAGCCTCGGAAAGACAAGACTCGAAGTCATTGTCACGCCCGGCCACACGCCAGGGGGCTTGTGCTTATACGAACCAGAATCCAAAGCTCTGTTTTCAGGGGACACCGTCTTTGCACAGGGTTATGGGCGGTTCGACCTGCTTGGCGGGGATGCAGAAGCGCTTTCAAAATCTATAACGAGCCTTGCGAAGCTTGACATAAAGAAGCTTTATCCTGGCCACGGTCCTACGAGAGATGAGGATGTGGCTAAATATCTCAAATCGATAGAAGTATAGACGTTTAATCCATAGGCGTTTAACTTTATCTCTTTAAACTGTAAACAAGATATGGGACCAAGTCATATACCCTCCGGAAGCGTGCCTGCCCTAAGGGCTCAGCCAGGAAGATTTATGGGCGCGGGATGGTTTCGCACCACCCATCAACTGGGTGACAGCCAAGCGGTGGCAAAGTTCTACGGCTGGCCACTTGGGACTTTCCGCGATAGGTTCAGGCTCAACTATTATAACTCTTTCTTCCCGGTGCCGTTTAGCCCAAGGGTCAGCAGAGTGCTTTACAGCTCCGAGACAAATCGCGAGGTAAGAGCGCCAGAGAATCAGGCACTTAGGGCAGATTTCCACGAGAAGCATGGCACGGCGCGCGGAGAGCATATCTTCCGCGAGTTCATAGTCGCCCGAAAATCAAATCGCGACCGAGAGATGGTAGCCCGATATGTAGGCGACAAATATGTGACGCCCGCGCTTCCGCTCATCGGCGAAGTTAGGGGGAAGCCAGCAGTAGTAGAAGTCCAGCGGTGGCTTGACATCAGGAATCTGGGCGAAGCGATACGAGCGGATCCGTCTATTGCCAAAGACGCGCATGTGCGCACACAGGTGCAAGAAATCGCATCTGGCCTCAGAAGGCTGCATGACGAGAACCCTTATATCTATCCCGATGTTGGGTTGCGCCACTTGGAGATAAACCCCAAAACCAGGCGCATTGTAATACCTGACGCACAGCTATTCCCAAGGGATCTCTTAAACCGAGTGAGATACCCAAAGCGCGATGACAAGATACAGGAATTAGAGGAGCTTGTGCGGTGAGCTATCCAAAAATCACCTCACAAGCACTATCTCATCGCCCTCTTTTATCGACTTGAACCGCTCAGGGTTGCATTTGAACTTTCCAATTATTGTAACTGGGCTGACGGGTTGTGTCTTGCCAAAGAATATGCAGAAGCATTTTCCAGGAGGCCAGTAGGCGACGTCGCCTTGTGAGACCCTCTCAACACCTTTTTCTTGCCCAGTCGACACGGGGATCTCAAAATAAATCTCTTCCTTCCACACATGTGCGTTCGCTTTCAGCGGAAGGGCCTTCTTTATCAGGGATGCTGTCTTGGAGTCATTTAGCTCTATCTCAGAGGCAAAGGATTTGTGTTTGAAAATCATGGCAAAGTAATAAACAAAATCATTTGAGACTCACAGAACTCCTCTGACATTGTAACTCCTAAGCCAGTCCAAGTCGTTCTTGTAGAAGGTCCTCAAGTCGTCGAGGCCCATCCTTATCATCAGCGGCCGCTCAAGCCCTAGCCCCCATGCAAGCACAGGCACTTCCTTCCCAAGCAAGGGTTTTACAACCTCTGGCCTGAATATCCCCGAACCGCCCAGTTCTATCCACTCTTTCTTGTCTTCGAAATATACCTCTGCGTCGCAGCTCATCTCTGTATAAGGGTAGTAAGAAGGCTTGAACCTTATCTTTTTGAAGCCTAGCTTGGTGTAAAACTCCTTAAGATACCATAACAGATTTCTGAAGTTGACATCTTCCCCGATGACTATCCCCTCCACCTGATGGAACTCTGCCAAGTGCTTGTAGTCAAGGCTCTCGTTTCGGAATACGCGCCCTATCGAGAACATCTTCGCAGGCAGCTGCCCTTTTGTCAGGTTGTGCGCAGATACTGCAGTAGTGTGTGTCCTTAGAACAGCTTTCATTGCAGCTGCAGGGTCCCACTGGTATTGCCACCCTCGCGACTCGCTGTCACCGCTTTCATGCATCTCTTTGACTTTCTTGTGGTATTGAGGGAGCTCAAACTCAATGTTTTCAAGATAGAACGTGTCTGCAAGGTCCCTTGCCGGGTGGTCTTGCGGCTGGAAGAGTGCGTCAAAATTCCAGAAGGAGCTCTCTACGAAGTCGCCGCTGGTCTCTGTGAAGCCCATCTCAAGAAAGATCCTTCGTATCTTCTCAATCGCGATCCTGAGTGGATGTAACTTCGCAGGCCATATCTCTTCGGCTTCCCGTATGCCATATTCCCTGAACTTCGAGCCCCTCCAGGAGCCTGTCTTGAGCATCTCATGGGTGAGTGAAGAAACGCCGTCTTTGCTTTCAACAACACCCTTTGACAAAGCCTCTTTGCCCTTCTTAGTCAACTCTGATGCAAAGGTCCTCACATCTTTGATCACTAAGTTGTCCTTGCGCCCCCTGAGCATCTCGATGGCTTCGTCATAGCCCTTGAGGTCTGCCTTCTTTTTCTCACTGGTTGTGAGAAGCCGTAGCAGCTCTTCATCTTTTCCAACGCCTGCAGCCCTCCCTTTTTCCGTTAAGGTGATATTGCCCTGGCTTATCTCGCCCCAACCCTTCTTCTTGAGCCACATGAGGACTATAGGGGCATCCTTGCCAAGCTCCCTGACGCTTACAGGCCCCTTGGCCATCAGCCCGAGCGCCCTTCTCTCAGGCAGCCCTTCCTTGGCGTACACAATGCCTTCCCTTCCCAGGGAGATTACTTCTGAAATATCTTCCTTAAGGGTTATCAACCCTTCAGCTTCAAGTGCGTGGGCCGCAGAATAGACGCCGTCGCCCATGCCCAGTTTCTCACCGGCTTCAGCTAGGCTGTTTGTCTCAAGGAACTTCAACAGCTTGAGTTCTGTATTGGAAACCATCGGTTAGATTACGGTCTAGCCGATAAAAAATCAACCCGGACCGTTGGGTGCTGTAGTAGCATGTAGCTTGGATATAATAGTATCGTTTAGCTCAGATACCCCCGTAGCCTATAACCAAGATACACAAGATGCAGCAGTAGTCTAAGTTCCACCACACTAGTATGACTTTTCTGAAAACCTGCATAGGCGACCGCTGCATATAAGACAGCCTTTTTTAGCTTTTAATTTTTAATAATCAAGCAGTGTTGCATTGGCATTATAATGCCATATGCGAATTGACGGTCACTTCTCTTTTGATAGCACACAAATCGCGTTAACTTCTAAAAATTTGGTGGTAATAAAAATGAAAAAGATTATAAGGAGCGCAGCTGATAAGGGCAGCAAGCGCTTTGAGAGCGGGCAGCTGAGCGAGGTTGATCAAAAGCTTGTCAAGCTGCTTGAGGGGCTGAAGACTTCGATACGGGTCGTAGGTGTCGGTGGTGCAGGATGTAACACAATATCTCGGCTATCTGAAATGAATGTTGAAGGTGCAGAGACGAGCACCATGAACACAGATGCGCAGGACCTGCTTTATGCATCTTCCGATAGAAAGGTTCTTCTTGGTGCTGAGCTGACAGGCGGCCTCGGTGCCGGGGCTGACCCGAGCGTAGGTGCGAATGCAGCCAAGGAAAGCCTTAATGAAATATCCGCTGCTGTGCAAGGCGCAGACCTGGCGTTTGTAACATGCGGCCTAGGCGGCGGCACAGGATCGGGGGCTGCTCCAGTAATTGCAGAGATTGCAAAGGACGCTGGTGCACTGACAATCGCAGTCGTAACACTCCCCTTTACAGTCGAGGGCATGGTTAGGTGGCAGAACGCCGCCGAGTCTCTGGCAAAGCTTAAGAAGGTGGTCGATACTGTCGTTGTCATACCAAATGACAAGCTATTACAGATAGTCCCAGACCTGCCGCTGAACTCTGCGTTCAAAGTATCCGACGAGCTGCTTGCAAATTCAATAAAGGGCGTCACGGAGATGATAACAAAGCCAGGCCTCATAAACCTGGACTTCGCCGACCTCAGGACGGCCCTTTCAAATGCAGGCACTGCCGTAATCGGGATAGGCGAGAGCACAAGCGAGACCTTCTCAGAGAACAGGGCGGTCGAAGCACTTGAAGAGGCTTTGGGTTCCCCACTGCTTGACTTAGACATAGGTACTGCCAACAGGGCCCTTGTCAATGTCATCGGTGGCCCGGACATGACCTTGCAAGAAGCGCAGGCTGCAGTCGATTACCTCCATGGTAGGATACACCCAGATGCTAATATAATATGGGGATGCCAGATCGAGGAAGGCACAGGCAATAACTCTGTCAGGATCATGGTGGTCTTGAGTGGGGTTAGAGTGTCTGACTTCTTCAGCAACTCACCGATTGGAGGGCTCAAGGGCAAGTTCGACATAGATGTAGACTATATATAATAAACATAGATGTAGATTATATATAATAATATTGACATAGGCGTAGACTATATATAATATAGTAGGTAGTAGCGTAATCTACAGCTATAGGTAACAGTATAGTCTACAGCTATTTTTTCTACAGCTATTTTCTTTTTTCCTATTTTTTATTTTCTTATCTTTTATTTTCTTATCTTTTATTTTTATACCCCTTACTTCTAAATTGACGCTTTTACTAGCTTAGGGTTAACTAAAAAGATGACAGGGACATCAACCTTTTCGATACTCAAGAATCTTCCAAGAGAGACTTCGAGGATATTAAAGCTCTCGAAGAAGCCGACGAGGTCTGAGTTCGACGAGGTCACAAAGATAACTGGGATCGGGATTATACTATTAGGTGCAATAGCCCTTGTATTCCTTATAATACGGTCTTTCCTTGAAGGCCGTTTCTAACACTACCATGGACATAAGACGGATTGACGAAAGCGAATATTACACCCCTCAGGCGGACATTCAGGCTGACCCAAACCAGACCCATTTCTATCTCTTACGGACAACCACGACACAGGAAGATGCAGTTGTTGACATGCTTTATCAAAAGGCGACCAGCACCCCGGATAGCGGTGTTTATTCTATGCTTCACCCAGGCCCGATAAAGGGTTACGTCTTCATGGAGGCCCGTGACCTTGGCGATGCGATACAGCTGGTCCAGGGCGTCCCACATACAAAGGGCTTTGTCAAAGGTGAAGTGGATTTCGAGAAAGAGGTGAAGCCGCTCTTGCAGCCGAAGTCTAGTGTCCTCGATGTCAAGAAAGGAGACTTAGTCGAGCTGATAGCCGGCCCGTTCAAGGGCGAAAAGGCGAAGGTCATCCGTGTTGATACTAATAAAGAAGAGGTGACTGTCGAGCTCATTGAAGCCACAGTCCCGATACCAGTGACTGCGAAGGGCATGCACATCAAGCTTGTTGACCGAGTCACCCAGGAGAAGGCCGAGGCGAACCAGAAGAAGTATACTGATGGTAGAGGCCCAGTGATAGGCGAAGGCCCGCTGCCGCCACTCCGGTCTGAGAAGAAGGAGACGAAGCGTTTGGTTCTTGGATTGTCAGAAGCAGTGGCACCTGAGCCTAAGAAAGCCGAGGCAAAGAAATCCGAAGAAAAGAAATCTGAAGAGGCAAAAGATGTCCCCGACGAGGAAATCGATGAAGAGAAGGCTGCCGAAGAAGATGCGAATTACTTCGCCCCTGATGAGGGAGACGATGAGCCCGACAAGTAAAACGGCAAATAACGCAAGTAAAAAGGCAAATAATAGTTTTTATATGTAATACTCATAACTACCGAACACATGGCACAGACGATAAAAATCCTCGTGGACGCCGGGAAGGCGAGCGCCGGTCCGCCGTTAGGCCCAGCATTAGGCCCGACGGGAGTCAACGTAGGCTTAGTCGTGGCCAAAATCAACGAGAAGACGAAGGATTTTGCAGGTATGAAAGTGCCGGTTGAAGTTATAATAGACCCGAAAACACGCTCATTCGATGTCAAGACAGGCTCACCTCCAGTTTCCCAGCTTATAATGAAAGAGGTCGCTGTGGAAAAGCTGTCGGGCAACCCGCGCTACCAAAAGGTCGGGAACCTTGCCATAGAGCAGGTGATAAAAGTAGCTAATTCCAAGATGGACTCGCTCAATTGCACGAGTATGAAGAGCGCAGCAAAGACAGTCATAGGCACATGCGTTTCAATAGGAGTCCTTGTCGAGGGGATGGAGCCCAAGGAGGCCACGAAGGCCGTCAATGAGGGCAAATTTGACAAGGAGATTACTGCAATCAAGACTGACGTCTCTCCTGAAAAGAAGAAGCAGCTTGCACAACAGCTCGCTGATGTAAAATCAAAGCTTGAGAAGCAGCTCGCAGCTGTCAAAGCCGAAGCTGAGGCCGCAAAGCCGACAGTTGCTGGCACAGTCGTTGCAGAAGGCGAAGCACCTGCAGAAGCAGGGAAAGCAGCAGCACCTGCAGCAGGCGCCAAGGGAGCAGCACCTGCAGCTGGTGGAAAAGCAGCAGCACCTGCAGCTGGTGGAAAAGCGGCAGGCGGCAAGCCAGAGGCAAAGAAAGACGAGAAGAAGAAGTAATTCTTTCCTTGTTTTTTACACTACAAGAATACTTAGCTTTTGCCGGAGTTTTTTACTACAACCTTACGTAGCTCGTTTTACACTACAAGATTACTTAGCTTTTGCGTCGATTTTCTCGGACTTTCTCCAGAGGGCTTCAAAGAAACCCCGGTTAGATTTTGCTATTCCCTCACTTTCTATGATTACACCCGTGAATTCCCCCTGGTTATAATACAACATAGCCGTCCTCTTGCCGTAAACAACAAGTGATGATGGGAAATGCAAATCCTTTGGCAGGACGCGTATTTCCGTAAGCGGCTGTTTTACTGCAGTTTTTCCCAAGGCCTGGTTGGCGACTATATACTTCCGCTTTATTCCCATCTCTACTCTTCGCTTGGACCATGTCTCATACCAGAAGCCTGCTATGTCGGGCCCTATCCCAGTGTAACCGATGTCATAAAAGGTTTTATCAGCCTCGCCGACGTGTCGCAGCATATCATTCACAATGGTCTTGTAGCCCTCTCGCCCCCGGTAGACTTCGACCTTTGTCTCTTCCGTTTGCGGCGCGCGCATGGAGGTTAGCTCAGGGAGGAGCTCTTTTAGCTTCTCCTCCCTGTCCCCCATCAGGTCGAGCAGTTTTGACGGATCAGTGGCTTGGAAATACTTTCTGTTTTCCCTCACATGATATGAGACGAATCCCTTGTCAATAAGGCTGTCAAGTTTTTTGTAGACTACAGACCTGTCTATCTTGGTTTTTCTCGTGACAGTGCTGGCCAGGCTGCTCCCAAGCTCCAGCAGCGCGAGGTATATCTGGGCCTCGCTTCTGTCAAGCCCCATGTCAAGGAAAACCTGAAGGTCCATAGTTTAATTGTTGTTCTATTAAAACAACAGATATTCTTCTGCTGATATTACCTAAATAGAGTATAAAAGGGGTGCGCGAGGAGACTATATTAGTCTTGGCTTCGCCCCGTTTGAATATGATAGACTGGGCAGTGGTTCTGGTCGCCACACTTTTGATCGCTGCAGGCTCGCGGAGGGGCAATCATGATGAAGATAAGATAGCCTATATACTGGCATTTTTTGGCTTTTTGATACTGTTATGGGGCTTAGGATTCATATTTCCGCCGGCGGATTATCTCACGGCTACTCCGCCCTACTTCAAGGCGTTCCTATTTGGTATCGCCAGCATCCGCATGTGGGCATGGAAGAACAACGGCACGACTTACTTATTCGGCACGATATTCGAGATATCCATATTCGTCTACATAATCATGGGCAGCTTCGGGTAAATATGGGCAGCTTCATGTAGCAGGGTCCTAAATTCATAGATATACCTGCCCACAAGCTTTTTATACCCTTTCCTTCTAATACACCGCTTCGTCCTTTAGACAAGCATTACTGCCTTCGCGCAGTAGTTCGAAAAGAATGAACGACCAAGACGTTCTTAAAGCACTTGCAGAAGTGAGAAAAGCGCCTAAGCGCAAGTTCACACAATCAATAGACATAGTTGCAAACCTGCAGAACATCGATTTCAAGAACACTGCTAACAGGATAGACCTCAAGATAGTCCTCCCATCGGGCCGCGGAAAGGTGCTGAAGGTGGGCGCTTTCGGCGACACGGATTTCCTCAGCAAGGCTAAGACAGCAGACCTCAAGATCACCGATAAAGAGATTAAGAAATCACCGAAAGAGATGAGGAAGATTGCTGAGAGCATGGATTTCTTCATAGCACAGACGACCCTCATGGTCGAAGTCGGTAAGAACTGGGGTAAATTCCTCTCGACACGAGGGAAGATGCCGCAGCCGATGCCGCCTGGCGCTGACCCGACAGCAATGATATTAAGGCTCAAGAACACTGTCCAGCTCAAAAGCAAGGGCAACACGCCGCAGACCGTATCATGTGCCGTAGGCACCGAAAGCATGAAGGACGAAGAAATAGCAAAGAACGTGGTCGCAGTATACAACGCGCTTATGGAGAAGCTCCCTAACAAGGAGAACAGCCTCAGGTCATTCTTATTAAAGACGACGATGAGTCCGTCGATAAAACTAGCGTAAAATGCCGGCAAAGTGGAAATTTAAGGAAGTCGAAGACCTGGTGAAGAAGATAAACCAGAGCCCGGTGATAGCAATAGCTGGAATAACTAGCCTGCCGTCAAAGCAGATGCAGGAGGTCAGGAAAAAGCTCAAAGGGGAAGTAGAGATAAAAGTAGTCAAGAACAACCTGGCAAAGCTTGCGTTCGAGAAATCAAAGAAGCCCGGGTTGAAGGACCTTGAGAAGTCGATAGAAGGTCCAGTAGCGATTATCTTCTCAAAGGACAACCCATTCAAGTTGGCTCAGCTTTTCATATCAAGCCGTGTCAAGGCACCGGCTAAGACTGGCCAGAAGGCGCCCTTTGACATAATTGTCCCGGCTGGCGACACGCCGTTCAAGCCAGGGCCCATAATCGGCGACTTGCAGCAAGTAGGGATAAAGGCCAAGATACAGGGCCCGATAATAGTTGTGACTCAGGATTCACCAGTCATCAAAAAAGGCGAAAAGTTCTCTCAAAAGCTCGCCAGTGTTCTCTCCCAGCTGGAGATACACCCGATGGAGATCGGGATAAACATCCAGGCAGCATTGGAGAACGCTATAGTATATACAGCTGACGTCCTCAGTATCAGCAAGGAGAAAGTATTAGAAGACATAATACTCGCTCACCAGAACGCGATCAACTTAGCTGTCGAAGCAAGGATCTTCAACAAGGAGAGCACTCCAATAATGGTCGAGAGGGCTGCGAGGGTGGCCAAAGAACTGGCTATCGAAGCAAAAGTGTACACTCCGGAGGAGATCGTACAGAAGTTCAACAAATAAATCTAACACAAGGACAAAATGGAATACATATACGGAGCACTGCTGCTCCACTCTGCGGGCCACAAGGTCGATGAGGCAAACATGAAAAAAGTCGTGGAAGCCTCGGGCGCTAAGGTCGAGGAGACCAAGATAAAGGCGCTAGTAGCCTCGCTTGAGGGCGTCAACATAGACGAAGCCATCAAGAAGGCGGCCGTAGTCGCTGTAGCTGCACCTGCAGCCGCAGGAGCTGCCCACGCTGGTGAAGCCAAGAAGGAAGAGAAGTCGGCTGAAGACCAAGCAAAAGCAGAAGAGTCAGCAGCAGAAGGACTCGGAGCATTGTTCGGCTAAATGAGGGCCACCAGGTCCTCCCTTTAGTTTTATCTAGGTTATCCTAGATGTTTTTCTTTTCCTAATTCTTAGTATTGGTGATGAAAACCCCCTATGCAATTTTAATTGCTGTCGTATTAGGCGTGCTATTATCTATTTTTTTAGTTTATGAGGTCCGTACAAGCTGTACGGGGTGTGGTGATCCCTACTGTGCTTCTAACACAATCACTGAGATATCCACTAGGATACAAAAAGCTCAATCGGGCATTGTTTTAAAGACCGACCCAATATGCATGTATTTTGGTGAAATCCTTACTGCAGACGTTGTCATGAGCAGGACGGACAACCTTGACCCGATAAACGGAGTGACCTTCTCATGTGGCGAGAATGCTGCAGTATGCTCAGGCAATTCGCCTGTTATTTCAGTCAGTGGACAGACCCTGACAGCAAACCGTGATGCGCGATTCAATGTAATAGTCAGCTGCGAGAAGCCCACTGGAGATAAATACCGGTGCGAGCTCCAAATAGTAAATGCTTAGACTGCAGACCCCCCAAGCACCCCCCAGACAAGACCGCAGACCTGCCAAGCAGTCCCTAGACAAGACCCACGACCGAAGACTGTAGACCTTTTTATTCCCCCCACATCAATTAAGTGTGACTTTTCACACCATGTACGCAAGGACTGTTAAAATGACGGGCAAAGGCCAGATTGTAGTCCCTAAGGAGATGCGCGACCGTATGGGTTTCAAGCGGAATTCGATGATACTGTTACTGCAAAAGGACGATAACATCATCTTAAAGAAGCCCGAAAGCCTCGAAGCCCTAGTCGAAGATTTCCCTGAAGTCAGAGCCGCCACCGAAGAGGTTTTGAAAAAAGTGTGGGAGAATGAAGATGACAAACTCTGGGAAAGCTATCTTAAGGATTAAGGCCCCTAGCTGAAGACCTAAGTTTTTATCCTCCAACCAGCTATATACCAACTATAGTCAATTATAGCCAATACATAATGAACACTACGATACAGATCGACAAATCTGTCGCCGAGTCGCTGAAGAGCATACGCGAATACCCGCGGCAGACCTACAATGAGCTCATCCAGAAGATGATAGTGACGCACAAGGCGGTGCGCGAGAGGAACCAATACGATGAGTTCCTCCACAAGATACAGCAGCAGAAGATGCAGGAGCTTTGGGACAACAAAGAAGATGAAGCCTGGGAGACCGCTTAAGCCCGGTGATGTGGTGTTGACAAAGATACAATTTGTCGACACGTTTGAGGTAAAAGAGCGGCCAGCTCTGGTGCTGTTTGAAGAAAAGGATAACGTAGTCGTTGCAGGCATAACCAGCAACCTTAGCATGGGTGGCGTCCCACTGGCTAAGAAAGACGGGGCTATCAAGGACAGCATAATAAAGTTGAATTATATATTCACGGTTTCCCCTGCACTGGTTTCGAAAGTTCTTTTCTCGCTTGGTCTCGAGAAGAAGCGCGAGGTAGCAAATGAGCTCAAGAAGAAGCTAGAGCCACTTGCACGCTGATACGCAGCTTCTTTGCATTCACCAAGACATTAGACCCGCCAAGCTACCCTCAGACAAGACCCACGACCGAAGACTCTAGACCTTTTTATTCCCCGACCCCTTAATCTACTCATGAGACGAACATTAACACCCCTTGCGGACCCCTCACAGAACAAGGAGTTCATGGTCCGTGCTGAGAAGGCCCAGCCACTCATGATATTGGAATACCTAAACAGCTGGGGCAACGAGTTTCTGTTCATCTTCCTGCTCATGGCCGGCGCATTCCTCCTGCTTCTCGTGAACCAGCTTTCATCCTCGCTTCCAGAGAAAGTACCGACCATATTAGGCTTTGAGGTCGAGTCCTACTGGGCTACGCAGGTGCCCATCTTTATCCTGATTGTAGTTGCCATAGGCCTTGCCGTTTATTACAATATGCGGCGCAGGTATGTCGAGGACATGATGTACTTCTTCTACCAGAAGTACGCCGAGCAGGAGCTTAAGGCACAGAACCCCCCCACGCTGATTAAGCCCAAGATTTAAGCTCAACTTGCAGAAGTTTGGGACGGTCCAGAGCTCAGGACCATTCAGGACTGAAGACTCAGGACCGTAGACCAATAAGATGCCCGATGAACGAGACAAAGACAGGGGCAGCCCGGCAAAGGCAGGGTTTTCGCTAAAACAGAGCCTATACGGCAGGCTTGCCACTCCCGAGGAGACCGAGGACAAGGATACGGTCGAAGCTGCCGAGAAGGAGAAGAAAAAACAAAAAGGGCTCTATTTCTGGATGTACAACTTTACCCAGAACCATTTTGTCAAGAAGAAGAAAGAAGGCTACCAGAAGCCCGAGGATGAACCCGGCCCGGGCGTAAAGAAGAAGAAAAAGGCCAATGAGCTGTCAAAGAATTATAAAGAGGCTTTAGATTTCCTCGGCTGGAAGCTGGACCCCCAGGTGGTCATGGCTGTGCCGAGGACTGCGGCGATATTGGGATTGATACTAGGCGTCATAATATCCGCATTCCTTTTCTCATACCTTTCTTATACACCCCCCGTAACCGCAACGTGTGGCGACGGCATATGCGCTCAAATGAAGGGCGAAGACACGAGTACTTGCCCTGAAGACTGTGCCCGTGACATAGTGAACACGGGGCTTGCTTCGGCTGGCATGAGCCCAATAATGATGCTTTTTATCTTGTTTGTGCCCATATTCCTGTTGCTCGGCTTGATGACGTATGCCCAAAGATATATCCTAGGGGCTGCCAATTCAGAGAAGATGCGCGCTCTGACGTACGTCCCTGAAATAATCAACTACATGATCATGCAGATGCGCCTCCAGCCCAACCTGGAACGGGCAGTCGAGTTCGCGTCCGAGCATGGTGAGGGAAGGATAGCAAAAGAATTCCAGGATTTGCTCTTCAGCAACAGGATCGGCATCTATGAAACGGTCGAAGAGGGGCTTGATGACCTTGCTTATAAGTGGGAGCCGTACAGTGAGGAGTTCAAGCATGCGATAACGATGATACGGTCATCGGTCCTCGTGCCAAGCGATATAGAAAGGAACATGATATATGACAAGGTAGTCGAGGACCTGTTGGACTCCACAAGAGAGAAGATGGAGCTATATGCGCACGCCATGCAGCAGCCGTCTATGTACCTATTCTATATAGCAGTCCTCATGCCATTGATGATAATAATAATGTTGCCGGTCGCCGCAGCATTTGCAGGCTTACCGGTCGCATCAGCACCGATATTAATCGCGCTTTATGTGTTCATCCTGCCGATGATCACTATACTCTATGCTAAGAATGTCTTAACAAAGAGGCCAGGAGGATATATACCGCCTGAAATACCGGATAACCATCCCGAACTGCCAAAACGAGGCACAATGAAGACTCCCGGCGGCCTCAAGCTGGCCGTCATGCCTACAGCGATAATGATAATGATCGCGATAATAATCGTGGGCGTTTTCTTGGATAACTCGATTAAAATCTCTGAAGAGAAGCTCCAAGATATGAAGGATTTGAACCCGAACAAGAGTATAAAACAGCCGACAATATTGCAGTATGTAATCCCCCTCGCCTTTGCGATACCTGTAGGTTTCTACTTATACGGCATCAGCCTTAACAAGCGCCAGGTGCAGGAAAAGGTACTCAAGATGGAGCTAGACTTCAAGGATGCGATGTATCTGATGGCAAGCAGGCTCGGGGAGAAAAAACCGCTGGAAGACGCAATGTCCTATGTTAAGAGATTCATGCCAGAAAGCAAGGTTGCGACGGAGCTTCTTGATAACGTCGAGCGGAATGTCATGGTTCTCGGCCTTACCCTGAGATCGGCGATATTTGACCCGACTTATGGCGCAATGAGATACATACCTTCGAGGCTGATGGCCAGTGCGTTCAAGATAATGACAGACTCGATTGAACTCGGCCCGGAGGTGGCTTCAGTCGCTTTGATTTCGGTCTCTAACCAGATAAGGAACGTCCAAAAGATCAATGAGCTAATGAGAAAGTTGCTGGACGAGACAACCGGCATGATGGAGTCTATGGCTAGGTTTATCGCTCCTGTGGTTTTGGGCATCGTGGCTTCGCTGCAACAGGTCATCATAGCTGTGATAGCCCCACTCACAGGCTCTACAGGAGCCACATCGAATGTGGGCAGTAAGATGGGTACTGGAGCCGTAGAAGCCGGGAAATCGAGCCTTGGCGGCATCTCGACAAGTGCGATGCAATCCATGGCATCGCCCTTTGAGTTTCAGCTTATAATAGCTATATACATTATTGAGCTGGTCATAATACTCTCATATTTTGCAGGCAAAGTCAAGTACGGGGATAATAGGACTGCTATACTCATGACAATTGGCAAGACCTTGCCTGTGGCCACAGCAATCTTTGTAGTAGCGCTTTATATGGGCGCAAATATGATAGGCGGGCTTGCCGGCTAGCCTTTTTAACCAAAACGCATTAATTATAACACTCAAAACCCAATAGGAGTCCAACAAAATGAACTACATAACAAACAAGAAAGGCCAGGGCAGTGACACTTTCAAGCTTTTGATTGCTGCTGTCGTAGCCATGGTGATATTAGGTATAGTGACCGGGGTCTTCCAGAACATATGGGACCTTGTTACGGGAATAACATGCGTTTCCAACCCGATAAACGAGATGATGACCAAGATGCAGAAGTCGCAAGCAGGGATAACAACTTCCACAGACGCGATATGCATGAATGCCGGGGAAGCCTTCTCGGCTAAGGCGTTGACAGACAAAGTGACGAATGTCATGGGTGTGACGTTTTCTTGCAAAGACAACGTTGCAGTCTGTAAAACCGGCGGGGCTATACTGGTCACTGATGACATGATATCCGCTTCCGCATCGGCAAAGTTCAAGGCGTTGATAACATGTGACAGAGACCCTGGGCCTGACTTTGACTGCGAGATAAGCGTAATCAGTGCGTAAGCAGGCATAGCTAGATATAATCATGAAGACTTTCGGGAGGAAGGGCCAGGGTGAAGGCCTTATAAAGCTCTTGGTGATTGCTATAATAGCAATAATCGCGATAGCGGTTGCCAAGAGCTACTTCCGTGAGGCTTCGAAGACGACGCAAAAGACTGTACAAGAGGTCTTTTCGTCGTCTATGTCTACTTCTTCCATGCTTGAGGACTCCCCTTTGTCATCCCGGGAGCTGGTGTCGCTAATCAAAACATGAAAAAGCATGGCGATGTTGGCGGGCCATTTGAACTTTTCATCGGCATCATAGTCTTTGCCATGGCATTAGTGATAGGCGGTTATCTGTTTGAGATGGTCAACTGCTGGAAATGCAACGAGCTGCTTAAGAGCGAAGCTACTGATTTCAGGGAGGCCATCGCGAGCGTTGGCAAGGGCGACACTAACAGTAAGCGAAATATGATTATCGAGGTAGAAGACCTCGGTTCGTGCGCCACAGGCATCTTTTTGAGGCATGTGATGGCTGATGGTACCCTAGAGTGCAGGAATATGTGCCCTGACCATCCCAATAGCTGCTGGGTGATAATATCCGAAAGCTCTTGTGGCGGCGGCGATACAGAGATAGATTGCATTGATATCGGCGGGGACATGGATATTGTCTCAACGCATCCCGACCTGGGGAAGATAACCACAAGCAACAACCAGTGGTTGGACAACGCATGGGCGATTACCCACACAATCTCAGTCAAGATTGAGAAGACAGAACAAGGTATAATAACAATCAGCCCACCAGGATGATCTTGATACGCAACAAGAGGGGCATGTATGAATACATACTGACCAAGAGCGTTATGATAGTCTTCATCTTGGGCCTTGTCGGAATCTTTATCTCGTTCTATGGTAACCTGAATAAAGACAGCGCATATGAAATAGCCACATTCGAGGCAGAGCGGATTGCTAAGATAATAGACGATGCCGTAGGAGTCAAAGGGGTCAGCAATACTGCCAAGATAACGCTCAAAAGGCAGCTTGCAATAGGGGCCGAGGATGTCATGTACACGTTTGAGATTAACAAAGACGGGGTCATTTTAGTCCGACCGGACCAGTACCCCTTCCAGGACATAGATGGGGTTGCCCAATTCGGCCTACGGGTTGAGTATATCCGCGGCAGCGGCAGTATCCAATGCGATTCGATCGAGTTAATGAACGGAGCTACACTCACTGTTGAGAAGACCGAGGAATGGAAGTATAACACGGATAAAGAAACACTTTATTACACAGTAAACATTAAAATAGATGCTCCCGAGTGTCTTGACTACATGGAGTTTGGGCAGGAGTTTGCAGAAAATGGTTCAATCGTTGGGTAATAAGGGCCAAGGAAGCTTTCTCAGCGGGGATATACCCTCCATAATCATGATAGTCATAAGCATCACCTTCTTTTTGTCTTCCATCTACATGGCAATGACAAACTTTGAAGACAAGAAGAGCGATGTCACCATGAGGGCTGCGCTTGTCGAGGCGGCTTCGACATTCTTAAAAGCTAATGCCAACATACGCCCGAGCGATCTGGCGTCAAACTCCGAGTATTGGACTTTGACCTTGCAGAAAATAAGGATAACCTATGGAGTCGAGGTGTATGTAGAGCTTGATTGCTTGGACTCTGCTTTGCATGATTCGTGTTACGCTACTTCCGGAGAGCCGCCGCCAGACACGGCAGAGGTGCTCTCAAGGCGCTTCCCGATATCAGTCAAGCCGGATAACAGCGACTTGGACGTGTATGCAGGTCTGATCAAGGTCTCAGTATTCATATGAAAACAGTGGACAAGATGAAACTAATGCACACAAAGGGCCAGGCGGAGATTATGGACGGCCTCATATTGATGTTAATAACAGCAGTATGCTCAGTGGTCCTACTGAGCATATCCGGCAATTACGGCTCACTGCCAGTCCAGATCTATGAAGAGACCTATGCCCAGAAGCTCGCACAAAACACCCTATTATCTCTCTATCACATAACTGACCAGGATCCCAATTCACAGTTTTACAAAAAGTCCGTGATGGTTGCAGTATCCAACTCTTTGGCAAAGGGAGACATAACACTCAAGACCCCTGCGGACATAACCCCGAGGAGTACAATATCAGGCCTTCTTGAGGGATACTACGCGGAACTTGGTTGGCACTTTATGTTTGCTATACTGCCTGATGGCGTTATGATAGACTCGAGCTCGATAATCGCGTCAGACCCGGATATAACTACCCTGGATAAGTTCAAGGAAAATGTCGGATCCCCCTATTGTGCTAGTGCAGCCCTGACGTATCCAAAGCCGACGTCTGGTGACTGCGCAGACGCTGACATAGGCAAGGATGCAGGAAGCATGTGTTATACTATATTTGAGCTCTGTGTCTGGCAGACGTAAGTAATACCTGTTCTTGTAACTCACTAGTTCTTGTAACTCTTGTATTTTTAGCTCTATTTAAGAACGACCCAGCTTAAGCAGGTATCCTCCGCTTCATCGCGAACTCTTCTTCGCAGTGCGGGCACTGATACTTTATAAAATCTTCCGAGCCTTCAACAGACTTGGCACAGTTCGAGCACAGCGGCTTGCCGCAGTTCGAGCAGTACACAATCGATGTCCCCTTCTTGCCGCAGTTCGGGCAGCCGCCGGTTGTTCCGCCAACATCGACGAACATGCCGTCGAAGCCGCCGGAATCTACGTCTTGGGTAAGGCCTTCTAAGTCAGAAACGTCGCCGAAATCAAGACCGGCTTCAAGATCCCCGAGATCGCCTTCAAGGCCTTCACCGCCTTGCATAAGGTCATTTTCAAATAACTCTACATCACCACCGGCCCCTGGCAGCCCGCCAAATTCAAGTGGTGCGGGTTCTCCCCGTTTCTCTTCGGAACCCTTTTCATACCATCTGTTCGTCTTTGCGTCAAAGGCCTTCTCTTTTTTCGAAGGCTCCGCAGATAGCTGTTGCCTGACATCTCCCACTACCGCCTTCCAAATGTCGTCATCGCCCCTTCTTGAGGGGTATGCCTTGTTGTAAGTCACAAGGCTCTCAGTGAGGTCAAGTTCTCCCTCTTCCATTTCGCCTGTTTCGGCTTTTCCATGGTGGTGTCTCTTGTTCTCTGTAAGCGGTTCAGCGCCCTTAAGCCCTTTTAGCGCCTTGGTTATCTCATCTATGTCCTCACCAAGGTAGGCATCCCGGCCGCTGCTAGTGTCGTCAATGTCCTCCTTGACGCGTTTCTTCAGCTGGTCCATAAGCTTTTCAGTATTCTCCCGGCTACCCGAATCACGCTTACTGCCTCTGAGCTTTGCCTCTAACTCAGCTATCAACCTTTCTCTATCGTCAATAGCAGGGGCTGCTGCTGATTCTACTAGTTCATTGGTCTTAATCGGAGCCTCTTGAATAATACTAGGTACTGGCTTAGGCGCTGGCACAGCTTGTGCTTCCGCCTTTGATTCCTTGGCTTCAGTACTCGCCTTTTTCGGGATAACTGGTTTGGTTGCTAACAGGCTCTTTTGATATTTGTCAATAGATGAAATCCCCTCTATCAGCCTTCGCGAGTCCTCTTCAGTCACTGACTTGCTTGTTGGCCCCTTTAACTTCTCCAGCTCATTGAAAAGCCGTGTCTCAGATTCACTTCTCGTTATCTTTGACTTTTCAACAGAAGTGCGTATTCCTTCTAACAAGGGTGTCACATCCTTGGTCTCTTTTAGAGCCTGCTCCAGATCCTTTGTTATTTTTGCTATTTCGTTAGCCCGCCGCACCTTCTTTTTTTCAAAGATTTGTTGGCCTATGCTATACTTTATTACTTTTTTAGGGAGTCCGACGATGACAGTCTTCCTTTGCCTTACTACAACATAATCAAGAGTAGATGCGTTTACAATCAAGATTCCGAAGAAAAGCCCCATCGTAAGGACCCAATTGCCCTCGTACTCGAACAGCACGGGTGTCGTGCCGAATGGTGAGTAAAGCGGCATCACGACTTCAAAAAGCGTCAGGAATGCGGCAGGAACGTAAGCCAGGAAGCCGAAGGCGATGAATATCGCCCATTTCCTTCCCTTTACCAAGGTCTTTACGTCGGGATAGGCGAACCTGAGGAAGTACTCGCCGACAATCGGGCTTACCGCCAGCAGCAGGATGTAGGGTAGATAGGATAATATCATTTAGGGTAGGTGGCTAGCCATTTCTGCCAATCATTTATATTCTATATAAGGAAATAAAAGCGTGGAATTGAGGGTCAGGGCAGAGGTCAGGCCGAGTGAGGACAGAGAAAAGGTCTTAACTGCACTTGAGAACATATTTCCCAGCCTTGAATTCAAGGTTAAAAAGCGCGATGGGCTCACCTTTTTCGAGGCTTCCGGCAAGGGCAAGGAGGACCTTGCAGCCTTTAAGGAGCACCTGCGCCAGCAGCTTATACGCGATGCAGCCCGCGGCTTCCTTAGGGATAAGATAGAAGCAGTGGGCGACGGATTTCTCTCATTCGGCTTAAACAAACAGGCTGCTTTCAAGGGAAAAGTCAACCTCGTCGATTTCGAGATAACACTGGGGCCGATAAATGTTGAGATAGACGACAGCGAGAACGCACTCGAGGACCTTATAGACTGGTTGACTCAATAATAACCGGAGTTTACTTCAGCTTACAAACAAGCTCGCTTATCTTGACCCTTTCTTGTTGCATGGTGTCTCTGTTCCTGATAGTCACAGCGTCATCCTTCAACGTGTCGTAGTCTATGGTCACGCAATAGGGTATACCTATCTCATCCGCTCTTGCGTACCTTCGGCCGATGCTCCCCGAGCCATCCCATTGGACGAAAAGCCCTGCGTCGCGTATTATATTAAAGACTTCCCGTGCTTTCTCGTCAACGCCGTCTTTGTTCACAAGCGGGAAGACTGCAGCAGTATACGGTGCGATGTTTGTCGGAAATTTGAAATAGGTCCTTTCCTTTTCGCCCTTCTCTTCAACAAAGCAGCTCTCGAGTGTGCAGTAGACCGGCCTGTCTATACCATAAGCCACTTCGACTACATGCGGCACGAATTTTCGCCCGTCTTTAGTCACCTCCATGCTGACCTTGCTCAGGTTCTGGTGCGCGGTTAAGTCATAATCAGTCCTGTCTGATATCCCTATCATCTCGACCCTGCCGTAGTCCTGGCTAAGGAACTCTATGTCCCAGGTGTCGCTTGAGTAGAATGCCCTTTCATCGTCCTTGTGCTGCCTCATTTGTAGACGGGCCCTGTCAATGCCCATCTTCTCAAAGACACGCCACGCGCGCCCTAAGCAATAGGCTATCATTGGTATCTTTATTATCCCCTTGTCCATGGCTTCGCCGATGGTCATCTCCTCAGGGTCCTTGCCTGCGACCTGCAGCGCCTTGTGCCATACTCTGCACTTTATGTCCCTGACTTCGCCTATCCGGTCGCTCCCCTTGTTCTCAGGGTCCATGAAGAACTGGATCTCAGCCTGTGTGAACTCGCGCAGCCGTAGCATCCCCTGGCGCGGTGATATCTCATTTCTAAAAGACCTTCCTATTTGCATCACGCCCATCGGCAGCTTCTCACGCCCTGTTGCCCAAAGCCTGCGGAATGGTAAGTAAGTAGTCTGGGCGGTCTCGGGCCGCATATATGCTTGAACTTTTGTCTTGCCCGGGCCTATCGAGGTACCGAACATTAAATTATAGGTATACGGCTCGCCGAGCGCTCCCTTGCACTTTGGGCAGACTATCTTTGCCTCCACTATATGTTTCTTTATATCAGCGATGCTCATGCCGTCTGTTTGAATATCAACGTGTTCTGCAACAAGGTGGTCCGCGCGGTAAGGCTCGCCGCACTTCAGGCACTCGACAAGCACATCAGCAAAGCTCTTCACGTGCCCGGAGGCTATCCAGACTTGTTCAGGAGTAACCGTCGGGCAGCTGACCTCAAGGCATCCCTGGTCCACGACATACTCGCGCCTTATGAGCTCCTCTATGTTCCTCTTCAAGAGAGCGCCCATAGGGCCGTAATCATAGAATCCTTTCGCACCGCCATATATCTCAAACGACGGCCACACAAAGCCCCTTCGGAGGCAGATATCCATAATTTGTTCTTTTGCCATGATAATCCAACATTAGGAGTTGTGTAAGAAGATGGTTAATTATCAACGAAACAAATAAAAGCACTTGTGCGCGTCGCGCTAAGGAAGACCAAATCATTGTCAGTCCGATTGCACTACTAGATCGGTTACACTACAACACGGGTAGGTTACACTACACATTTAGGGAAAATGTAGTGTAACTTTTTCTTTGGGCGGAGTCTATAAACATACATCAGTCGCCACTGCTCAGCGCTCACATGCCCACGTCAGCTTTAATAGCCATTATCTGCGAAATCTATTCCTATTATCGTCTGCCTCTTCTTCAGAGCTAAAATGCACAGAACGATAAACCTTGTAATCCCCACAGATAATCGGATTATGGAGACCATCAAAATCTACAATGAAGCTTGTAACTATTGCCTTCAAGAGGGTTTCAAACTTAAAATATACAATAAGTTCAATTTGCATGAAGTCACATATAGAAATGTTAGAAAAAGGTTCCCTAAACTCAATAGCAGTTACGTATGTACGGCTAGAGATCAAGCCAGCGAGTTACTTAAAAGAGTGAACCTAAGAGTGTTGCCTATAAAGAAGGGTAACTCTGGAATTCGGCTAAACCACAATACGTTTAAACCTTATCTCAAAAAAGGCATCATTTCTTTGTCCACACTTTATGGACGAATAAAGATTCCAATAAAGATTCCAAATTATTTCAAGAGATATATTGACTGGAAAATATCTTCAGCTATTCTCTCTTCCCAAAACGGTCAAATCTTCCTTCACCTAGACGCTGAGAATGAAGCTCCGCCCAAAGTTAATCCAACCAAGGTAATCGGAATTGATCGAGGTATCATTAATCCTGTTGTCACCAGCGACAACAAGTTCTTCAACAGCCGTCATATTCGAGCAGTTAATGGAAGATACGAGTGGCTGAGACAAAAACTTCAAGCTAAAGGCACTCGTTCCGCCAGGAGACACCTAAAGAAAATTGGTAGAAGAGAACAACGGTTTATGAGGGACGTCAACCATAGTATTTCCAAACAACTGGTCGAAAGCAATGCTGATGTGTTTGTTTTGGAGGAACTACATATCAAACGAGTAAAGAAGAATGGGAAGCGATTCAATAAGAAACTAGAAACGTGGGCCTTTAGACAGTTTCAGGACTTTCTAGAGTACAAAGCTGAGGCTCTTGGAAAAACTGTTGAGTATGTCAATCCAAAACATACTAGTCAGCGATGTAGCAAATGTGGAACGGTAAAGAAAGCTAATAGAAAAGGTGTGTGGTACCTATGCAATAAATGCGGTTTCACACTCAATAGCGACTTAAATGCCGCTCGGAACATTGTTGCTCTCAGCAAGCTCTTTGGGCAACAGGCTGCCATCAACCAGCCAATCGTGACAGATAATTTTTAGTCACAAGCCTTTAAGGCAGTTGACGACCTGTTCTTTGACCATTTTAAAGTGCCTATTTTGATTTTGTAATTAAAAAGCCGCAGGTTTCACTCCATGTCTTTATCCACGACGAAGAGAGGGGGTATCAGCTTGTTCGGCCCTATCTTCTTGCCCGGCATTATCGAGACGTTTATACCTGTCTTGACATTATCAGCCATGACGCATCCCAGCTTACGCCTCCCGCTGCTCTGATGCTCGCCCTGTATATTCATTTTCACCTCTGCATTGTCGAAACGCAGGTTGGCGACATTAGTGCCTGCCCCAAAGTTGCAGTTCTCGCCGATTATGGAATCACCCACATAAGACAAATGGGGCACGTTACTCTTGCCGATTATTATGCAGTTCTTTATCTCCACGGCATTCCCGATGTGGCAACCGTCGCCTATTGATGTGTACGGCCGTATGAAGCAGTTAGGCCCTATCTTGCAGTCCCTGCCTATCGAGACAGGGCCCTTGATGTACGAGCCTGCCCTTATGACCGTCCCTTTCCCGACGCTGACTTCACCTTCGAGCGTGGCATTCTTCTGCACCTCGCCCTCAACGGAACTTTTCATCCTTTTGAGATAGAACTCGTTCGCATCGAGCATGTCCCATGGCTTGCCGACGTCCAGCCAGAAGCCGTTGTAGATGAACCCGGATGCACCCGCGGTCCTTAAAGTATCGGTTATCTCATATTCGCCCCGTGGGGACTTTTTGGTCTTTTTAATGTGCGTGAATATCGAGGGCTCGAAGACATACACCCCTGCGTTTATGAGATTGCTCTTTGGTTTTTCAGGCTTTTCTTCTATGCTTATGACCTTGCCAGAATTGTCCAGCTCTATGACTCCAAAATGCTTTGGCTCGCTGGCCTGTGTGACTGTGATGATATTTGATTTCTTCTCGCCGTATCTTTTGGCGATGCCAGCAAAGAGGGACTCTTCGACTACTAAGTCCCCGTTCATGCAGATGAATGGTTCTGAGATATGCCCCTCAGCGCAGCCGACAGCATTTGCAGTCCCCTCGCGTTTCTCCTGCCGGATGAACTTGGCCTTCCCTTCGAGCGCAGCCCGCATCTTCTCCTCATTTCTCCCGACAAGCACATAGATATCGGTTATCCCGGCTTTTCTCAGCGCGTCTATGGTCCAGGCTATCATAGGCCTGCCGGCCACAGGGAGCAGAGGTTTTGGCCGCGTGGCTGTCAGTGGCATCATGCGTGTGCCCTCGCCCGCAGCAAGAATTAGTGCTGTTTTTATCATATTGAGGATCTTGAGAACTTGCGATAATTATCAAAGCTACATATAAAACTATACCCTCCAGAAATCTTCCATCATCTGGACCGCCTTTTCGCGCTTTGCAGGGAATGCAGCTACCTTGCCCTTCAGCTGTATGGTGTCTTTTCCGCCGAGGGATACCTTGCCGCCCACGGCTGCCTGCTTGTCAAACCTTACCCAAAAATTATCATCGTCGGTCACATGCTCATCGACGTAGAAATTCTCCATCTGCTCCTGCGATATGCTACTTTTTACAAAGTCAATTGTCTTGTTTATCTCCGGCTGTTTGTCAAAGCTGATCCTATAGACTATGATATCGTTTCCAAAAGAGCCTTCAAGCTTGTCTTGCGACGTGTCCTTCTCTGTGACATCGAATGGCACGAAGCTGAGCAGGGCTTCTTTGACCTTCTTAGGGTCTTCAGTTGCGTGGCAGAACGCCTCTAATGTAAGTCTATGGAAGAGCATAGTTAGGTATAATCAACTCAAAGGTTCTTCTCGATCTTTTTGCCCCATTGGGAGAACAGGTCCTTAAAACCCAAGCCCATAGCTATGGCAAGGCCTATGCTGATACCCGCGACGATTATCTTGAAGGAGTCCGTCAGAATGTCAACATTCTCCTTTATCTGGAAATGAGGCAGGGCGAGCACTATTGCAAAGAATATGACAAGTGCTTGAACCACCCATGCTATGCCGCCACTGGCTACTGGTGCCTTGCTCTCTGTGATCCTGTCCTGCAGGAAATCACCCAGCAGGGCGCCTGCGATTATTATAAGTGCGCCGAGGACGAACTCGGGGTAAAGGGCGACGAGTGCCCTGAACATCACGACAAGCCGCACTTCGCTGAACTCAGGGCCGGAACGGACTGCAACAGAGTCGATACCGCTTCCCAAAAGAACCAGGACGACATATATCATAAAGATGCCTGCGATTACCTTAGTCAGTTGCATCCCGCCGAGGGCGTCATGCAAGCCATGCTTTATCATGCGCTCCTCCACGCGTAGGCTGTCAGAAACGGCCTTTATCATCCGATATATTACAGCGCCGATGACTATGCCAAGTACGCCAAAGACCAATATCATCCCAAGGTTTATCATCAACACCTGAAACGTGTCCGCATAACCCGTAAGTATCCCATACATTGCCGTATTGCCGGCAAGGCTTTTTGATGCCCATTCGACTATCGCTTTAAGGCCTATCGAGACAAACAGCCATTTTATGTAAACGGCCGTGCCGCTGATGACTTTGCCCCAAAGTGCGAGCGAGAGTATTTCACTGGAAGCGATCTGCTCCTTTAGCTCCTTGATGCTGAGTATCCTACTTATGACAAAAGATACTAGCCAGCCTATTATGTATCCAAGCAGGAGTCCCACTATTACGACAAGGACAAACGCCCCGACTTCAAAAAGAAGGTTGAATAGGTTGCTGCCAATAACATTCGGATCAAGAGCCATTTTGATTAACTTTAATGCCTCAAAAGATAAAAAGGTATTCTTTCTAAGTCTACTTGCGGGTAAGCAATCACAGGAAGAGCTCCATCTCCTCTGGGTTCAAGTCAAACTTGGAGATCATCTCCGCGCCGAGCTTCGGGTTCTTGTCATAGACCCGTTTTACAAGCGGGAGGTATCCTGATATTATCTGCCTTTTCGAGTCGTGCACGATGGGAGAAACCTTGGCGGCAATAGTGCCCTCTTTTGCCCTTTTGGACCTGGTGCTGCCCATCTTCCATATGATGGACGGGAAGTTATATCTGTTGAGGGCGAAGTTCTGTTTCTCTTTCGAGAAGCAGATGCCGACAGTCATAAGGTCGTTCACATATCTCAAAAAGCCCCAATACTGGCGGTTGGTCACCCTCCCAAGGAACACATCGGCGCGCGACAGCTGCCCGAAGGCCTTTGCCCGCTCAGACACCGTTTGATACTCAACAGGTATGTTCTCGTCCAGCCAGGCGATGAAATTCCGTGGCTCTTCGTCAAGGTCCCAGATGATTTTTCTGCATTCGCTATAGTCATTACACTTAAAGATCCTTTGGAGCGCTTTGTAAACGTCAATCGGGCGGTCCCTTTGCTCAAGGAACACGCTTTTCGCGTTGATGCTGGTTTCGCCCTGTGCCAATGCCTGCAAATCGTTAATCGCAGAGCGAAGGTCGCCATCAGAGTTATCTGCTATCTTTTGAAGGGCAATTATGTCTTCGACTGCAATGCCCTCTTTATCCAATATGTCTTTAAGCCTTTTGACTATATGCCCCGGAGCCATGCGCTTCAGCTGCACCTGCTCGCAGTAGACCTTTAGCCCGCTCAGCTTCTTGTTCTCGATGTCATTGCACGTGAGTATCAACGGCGCATTCGCCTCTTTTATGACCTTTGCCAGTGCTGTCGACGCACCGCGGTCAGCCACCCCCGAAAGACCTTCGATCTCCTCGACGACTACCGCCCTCCTACCGCCACTCAATGTCCTGGTCTGCGAGCCTATCCCCGCTATTGTCTCTATTACTTCCTGGCTCCTCTTGTCGGAAGCGTTCATCTCAAGCACTTCCCAGCCAAAATGTTCACACAATGCATTGGCGAGGCAGGTTTTGCCGGTGCCAACATTCCCATAGATGAGAAGCCCTTTCTTCTTAGGGGGTTTGGTCTCCCATTGTTTTCCCCATGCTATCGCCTCTTGTATTGCAGCCGGGTTTCCTATAATGCCGTCAATGCAATCCGGGCGGTATTTCTCGCTCCAGGGTAATTCATTCTTGACTGTAGTTAGCTTCTGCGGTTCAGTCTTAGGAGATTCCTCTATCCAACTGCTTAGGTTCATTTGTCCTTATTCGTCTTTTCTATCCTTCCCAGCCAGCAGGTCCATGAACTCAGGACCCTTTCTCAGGCCATAGCCGCCCTTCTTGCAGCTTTCCTCATCATATTTAGTGACGCCGTCCCGTGGGGCACCCATGATAGTAAAGGGTATCGCATCCCTAGTGTGAGTCCTTAAGGAAATGGGTGTCGCGTGGTCGCAGAGGAAGCCGAGCCTGTACTCTTCCCCGCTAGCATCGAGCTTACTTAGTATCCTGCCAATCACCCTTTTGTCTATGTTCTCAATCGCCTTTACCTTCTCGTCTACTAGGCCTTCGTGACCAGCTTCATCAGGGGCTTCTATATGGACATAGGCTATGTCATTGGTCTTCAGCGCCTTGAGAGCCGCGTCGGCTTTACCCTCAAAATTGGTGTCAAAATATGCAGTAGCGCCAGGCACATCTACAATCTTCAGCCCGGCCATGGCGCCAAGCCCCTTTATCAGGTCGACCCCGGTTATGACAATGCCGTTCCACCCATACTTCTCCTGGATTGTCGGAACCTTTCTTCGCATCTTCCCCGGTCCCCAGATCCAGAGCATTCTTGAAGGTCTTCGGTCCTCGGTCTGCGGGTCGCTTTCGCGACCCGAGACAACAGTTCGCAGTTGCGAACTGTTTGTCCTCGGTCCTGTCGGGTGTCTTGCCTTGTCAGATGCCTTAGCAGAGTGCTTTTCAAACAGGTTTATTGAATCGACCATTATCTCATTTAACCTTTCAGCCATCTGTTTGGCACTACCCTTACCTTGCACCAACAGGTTCTTGTACTCTTTCCCGGGATGGTCGTGGGGCGCGAAGCACTTGAAATCCTCTGGCTCGAACTTAGTGTTCCTCAAGATCAGCAGATTCCTGTAGCTTATTCCGGGGTGAAACTCGATTCCCCTATCGCCAAACTTCTCATTGGCAAGCTTTATCAGTTCTTTCGCTTCTTCAGTGGTTATCTGGCCTGCGCTGTAGTCGATGATCTTTCCATTATCCTGCGTGATTATGTTCGCCCTGAAAGCCAAGTCACCCGCATTCAGCTTGACACCCTGCGCCGCCGCTTCTATTGGCCCGCGGCCGCCCGGATAATACAAATCAGGGTCATAGCCCAATATAGAAAGGTTCGCGACATCGCTGCCTGGTTGATATCCCTCAGGAACGGTCTTAAGCATGCCGCTGCGCCCGCGCTTGGCTAGCTCATCTATGTTCGGCTTGTCTGCAGCCTGCAGCGGGGTCTTTCCCCCAAGCTCCTCTAAGGGATAATCTGCCATACCATCCCCCACGATTACCAGATATTTCATGATAGTGAATTTAGCGCGGTTGCTTTGACAGCGTTACACTACACGCTTGACCTCAGCCAGAGTAGGCTTTATCTTGACCATCTTGTTGGCGTAGTTGGATTTCAATCCATTAAGCGCGCCGTTGTGGTAGTTGATTATCATGTCCGGGTCTTTCAAAACATTACCAGTTAGTATTCCAACCACCGATTCACCCTCTTTTATGACGCCCTTCTCCTTAAGCTTCTTTATCCCGGCGACAGTAGCGCATGATGCGGGCTCTGCCCCTATCCCTGCAGCGTCGACGATGGCCTTTGCATCGATTATCTCCTGCTCGCTGACTTGCTCAACAACGCCCTTGCACCACTTCATGACCTTTTCCAATTTCCTCCAGCTGACCGGGTTTCCTATCTTGATTGCGGTTGCAAGAGTATCAGCTTTCATAGACTTGAACTCCTTGAAGCCACCTTTATAATACTGATAGAATGGGTTTGCCCCCTCAGCCTGTATGACCGCTATCTTTGGTATCTTGTCTATCAGCCCTAATTCATTCAGCTCCATCATCGCTTTGCCCATAGCGCTGGAGTTCCCGAGGTTACCCCCTGGCAACACAAACCAGTCAGGCACCTTCCACCCGCTTTGTTGTATAGCCTCAATGCTTATCGACTTCTGGCCTTCCAGCCTGAACGGGTTTATCGAATTAAGCAAATACATCTTCAGCTCTTTGGAGGCTTCTTGCACTAGCGCCATGGCGTCGTCAAAGTCCCCTTCTATCTGAATGACCTTAGCGCCGTATGCCACAGCCTGGGCTAGCTTTCCAAAAGCTATCTTACCCTCAGGTATAAAGACCACAGCTTTCATCCCTGCCATAGCAGCATAAGCAGCCATCGATGCCGAAGTATTACCTGTCGAGGCGCATGCGACGACCTTTGCGCCGAGCATCTTTGCCGCTGTCATGCCCGTGGTCATTCCTCTATCCTTGAAAGAGCCTGTCGGGTTCTCGCCCTCATGCTTTAGGCACAAATTGTCATGTTGGACATAATTGGAAACCTTAGCAGAACAGTATAAGTTGGTGTTCCCTTCAGGGCGCGAGATTATGAACTTGTCATCGATTGGGAGAATAATCTCCTTGTAGCGCCATACGCCGCTCGAGTAGGGCCATTTCAGGGTCCCCAGCCTCTTGTCGAAGAGTTCCCGTGAGACCCCAGCCTTAGCCAAGTCATGCGAGACCTCTAGCAGGTCTCCACAGTCGCACCTGTAGCGTATCTTGTCCAGCGGATACTCCTTCGAGCACTTGATGCATCTGAGAACAGACATTTTCTGGTATATTTGAGGAAGGAGCAAATAAAACGTATTTAACTATTTCCCGATTAATCTTATACATAATTGACCAGTTTAGTCAATAAGCTTACCATGATCCGAAGGCCACGCACTTTCAACACACCCCGCGACATGTATGTCTTTATGGAAGGCACCGAAAGGTCGTCATTATTCCATAACATACCGCAAAATGCAATCCGCAGGGCATGGAAGCTGGCCCCGGGTGCAGTTAAAAAAACTTGGACTAGGCGGGAGCCGACTTTCCGCACGAATGTAACCCGGGACGAGTTTGAGCTGCGCAGGGACCCTTCTGGAGAATTTCACTCAATCAGGCCGCTGTGGTATAACGACCACAAAGGGCTTCTCACGAACAGCATAGTCGTCTTTCCAAGAGAAGAGCACATAAGCGACTTCAGGGACGCATCAAAAGACACCGATAGGTACGGCCCGTCTGACTCGAACCCGGTTGCCGTCGGCACGCTGACTATACGCAAGTATCAAAACAGCCCTGGGCATGGCTTATATGAGTCACCCCTCACGGGTGTTGTTGACGCCGACCCTGGCCGGGTGCGTATACTGCAAAACGTCCAGGCGCATTTTAAGAAGCGCCAGGGGGAGCAAACCGCGGCGAATCACCCTATCCATAGGGAGGGATGGGGCACACCACTGCCGGCGAAGGTGCGCGAGAGGTATATGGGCTGGAGACAGGTTGCTATCGCACATATGGTGGATGCGTTAAAGGCAGAGGGCTCGACCCTATTGGTGCAAGAGCACAATCTTAAGGATCCGAGGACCGGGAAGGCAACTCCCTTTGCATCGGAGCTTAAAAGTTATTGCAAAAAACAGGGCATAAAGACCAGACTTGTGCGCGGGCAGCTCGTTATAACTCCCTAAACACTTTTTATACACATTTCCTCTAAATTCCCGCTTTGATAGCGAGAGTCATCAACTTTGGTTCTCTCGCCACAACTCACTGCTCCTGTAGTGTAGCGGCCAATCATGCTAGCCTTTCGAGCTAGCGACCCGGGTTCAAATCCCGGCGGGAGCATTTCCATTTTCTATGCTTTAGCTCATGCTCACCGCCTTATGTCAAGAAGCTTAAGCTGGGCAAATTATCTTCTTGCCATCCCGGCGGGAGCACTTAACTTTCTGAAAGGTTCCGGGTTCACAACGCGACCGACGGGTTCTACTTTTGGTAGGCTTGTGGCCTCTTATCGATGTTCACTATCCAAATAGTGTTGTTCTTGCTATCAACAAGCCATATGATCCGATATTTCCCAATCCTAACTCGATAGGTGTCTTCCCTATCTGTAAGTTTCTCCAGTCCTCTCGGAAAGGGGTTTTTGCCTAGGGCGCAAGCTGCAACAAACAGTTTATTTCTAAAAGGCTCGGGAATTGTCTTTAGATTCCTTTTTGCCTTGTTGGCGAACTCAATATCATAGCTCATATCCAAGTTCTTTTGCCAACTTGTCTGCAGATGTTGTTCTACCCGCCTTTATGTCCGCAAAACCTTCGTCTATCTCCGCTAATTCAGCTTTGCTAAGCTTAGCCATCGGCACTTGATACTTAAGAGTTTCCCCTCTTAAACCAGTTCTCACTGCTTCTGAGAACGAGTTGTAGTGCCCCAAATCCACCAGGCGCATTACAGACATATACATCTGCTTAGGCAGAACCACATTGACTCTTGCAGTTTCCATTTTAATACAAGTGTATCACTTTGATACACTAAGTATAAAAACCTTTTCTTTGCTAATTCGCTAGAATACCTAAAACGTAACAGGAAACCCGAAACTGTTTACCGGGCTTCCCTTAGACGAAACTCGAAACGGGGAACTCGAAACCTTTAAAAATTTCCCGGCGGGAGCACTTAACTTTTTGGCACGAATCTCACCTTTGGTGAGATTGTGCGCAGGTTCATCTGCGATGAACCTCGCGTTAAAGTCTCGGGTCTACAGTCCCGGGTCTTGTCTAAGGGAGGCTGAATAAGTCTCCTGTCGTGGGGGGTTCATAGTGCGGCCAACGGTGAAAACCGAGAAACAGACTTTAACCATTCACTTAAGCTTCCGGTATATAGTGCCTCTATGTCCCGCCTTGGTCACTTCGATTCTTCGTTCTTCAAAATATATGTCCGCGATTGCGCGGTAATCTCCGACCCGAAGTTTGTATTCTTCACCGTCTGTGACCTTTTCCCAATAGCGCATCGGGTCTCCCTTAGTCTTCTGACATCTCTTGAAGATTCTTTGGGATATCTCTTTGGGTAGCTTTGACAGATCTTTGTCGGCGGAGGCGGCAAAAACCAGTTTGAATTCCATTATTTCAGCCCCAACCTTTTTGCCATTTCCTCTTCTGTATAAAAATTGCCAGCGCGTATCTCTGCTCTAGCAGCTTCTATCTCAGCTTTCGTCTGTTTGCTCAGGGGCGGCTCATCATCCAGATTTTTGACTATGTAGATGAGCTTCTTCACCACTTCGGCATAGCTTTCGTTCTTGTACTGCTTAAACGAGTCTAAGGCAGATTTGGTGCCAAAGTCTAATTTTATCGTAGTTACGCCTTCCATGGTATACTTAGGTATACCGAGCTTAAAAAGCTTTTCTTTAGTAAAAGTAGTCTATCTCAAGAACGTAACAGAAACACGAAACTGCTTGCCGGGCTTCCTTAAGTGAGCCAAGCTTTTTATACCTTTTGCATTAATAGTACACATCAAATAGTATACCTCAAACAATAGGTACCCAAAATGAAAACATTTGCCCCACTGTGCGTTGTCCTGGTTTTGTCGTTAATGACTGGTGCGCTAGCGTTGACTGACGAGGTTGAGCAGAATTCAGTAGCTTACTCTGCAGAGCTACAAAATGTATTAGCAGGTCTACCAAGTGAAGACTACAGCGGGCCGGCTATAGAAGATTTACGCTTCAGCAGTGGCGGCTGCGTCGCTATCGCCTATTGCGGCGACACGAAGTCTGTCGCGGATATGGTCATGGCAAAGCTGGAATCCACAGCTGCGTGGAAGAATAAAAAACTGGCGATTAGGCCGCCAGATGATTATGCAAATGTTTTAGAACGAGGCGCGTATGACAATCTAATATTCGCTTTTAACGACGGCACAGAGATTCAAGCATCGAATTGCGGCGGAACAACGCGCAGTGCGATTTATCTCTGGGATACCTCTTGCCAAGCTGCTCGGCCAGGATGCATGCAAGACAAACTGAATGTGTTTAAATCAGGTTCGCAGTACCTATTCACGCCCGTGCCCATAAGTGGGCCGATGGACTTGAACTCCCTGGAGTTTTGTTCTTCCTTTTACGACCTGAAATGCGGCTATATGGGCTCGGAGATTGTCGAGAAGAACATCTTCCTGGCAGGAGTTGATAAGGACTCACTTGAAGCCGTGGCAAATCTTGTTTTCGGCAATGTGGATGGCACCCTTGCAGCCGCAGACGCAAATGGTTGGACCATTCAAGGCCAAGACACAGAGGGTTGGGCATCGCGTAGCTTGGGGCTACCCGATGGCCAAGACTATGAGTTCCGATTCAAGTTGGACACCAGCTCCGGCTCTCCAGTGGGCCACAGTTCGGATACTGGCTATGTAATCTCATTGTTGGGCGACGGTAAATTTGTCGGCACTCATGCTGGGGTTCCTGAGACGGTCTGGACGGGCTTATCATGTGACAGCAGACAAACAAACCGGCTTTTGTTAACCTACAACTGGAATATTGAAACCATTTCGGCAATTTGTACTAAAGGCACAAGTGGCCTACAATTCAAGGTCTCCGTTGATAGCATTGACGAAGCCAAAAAGATAATCTACATCAAAGTAGAAGAAGCAAAGGCAAACGACATCATAAGATCCGACGTAGGCAACGGCATAAAGGCTGTCGGGTTTAAGGTGAACTTCCCAGTTACAGAGGGCGTTTTCAAAGGAATGTCGAGTTCGCAACATCTTGGTCTCGTAAAGTTTGATGAAAATGCTGATATAGGGCCCTGGGAGATGGGCGACTCCAAGCGTTTAAGTGACAATGAGCTTGTAGTAGCAACAGTTGAACTGATAACCGATGCGGATTCATTGATGGTTCTCGTAAGCACTGGCGAAAGCGCACAAAGCGTTGCTGTTCTGGTGGACGACACAACTTTGACCCCCTGGGTTACCTCACAGCTTAGGTGGCAAGACCAAGACTCAGGGAAAGACGTGTTCGCAGAGCTGATAACCATCCCATTGACTCAGCTACGGGGCGGCGTACATACAGTACAAGTCAAGTCTGCCCAAGCTGGGGCATCAGAGACAGCTGAAGGCGTTGCAGTGTTCACATTACGTGTACAACTGCAGCTTACTACCAAGAAATTCCTATACGAGGGTTCCCGCGGTATCCCATTGGAAGGGTTCTCCACATACATGACAAGGGAAGTGCCTGGCAATATAAAGTCGGGCATAGCCTATAGGTTCCTCCCGGAGGGGCTTAATTTCACTGGAGATGTTACTTTGAATATTAAGCACGATGGCCAGGACTTCACAAACGGCTCCGGGATAGGGGTCTACCGGTATGAGGATGCTGAGATAGACAGGGACTGCCAAGTGCAGATACTGGACCAGTCGACACAAAGCGTCGTGATGGGCGGGCTGTTCGAGCTTGGTGATGTACAGTTGATCTTCGCGTCAGACGCATTGCCATCTAGTACAGACATAACCATACAGAAACTGCAGCTTACCTGCAACGATGCGGTTCTTGTGGCTGCTGACCAAACTGGCGACGGCACCGAGGCGCCCGTGGCTTCACCTAAGAAAGGAGCAGACAACACGTGGATTATCGTGGCTTTGATAGTTGTTGTGCTCTTAATGGGCGTTTACTGGTTTAGGAAGTCCAAGAGCAAATAGGATAAGGTAGCGTTCACCTACTGTTCGCGGTATGTCGATGCCCCAAGACAAGCCTTACTGTAAGGTCACATAGGGCTCACATTACTATACACTAAACCCCAAGAGCACTCTTTGCTATTACCCCTACTAAGAAGGACAAGCCTGCTACGCCAAGGCTTATGCCAGCCATTTCTGCAAAGCGCTTTTTGAAGTTGTAGTCCTTTGCCACAGAGACATAGAAGGTGAAGAACATTATCACTAGCACGGCAGAAGTTATAGTGAGGGCTATGCCGATCTTGTAATCCTGCAGCAGGAGGAACGGGAGCACTAGCAGCATGACTGTTAGGACATACGCGATTCCTGTGTACAAACTTGACTTAGCAGCGTTGATAGCGTTATCAGCCCGCTTTGACAGGTATTCGCTCGCAGCCATAGAAAGGGACGCCGCTATGCCAGTTACAACTCCCGACAGTGCTATCAGCGCAGTATTCTGGAATGCGAATGCAACGCCTGCAAGTGTGCCGGTCATCTCGACTAGGGCATCATTCAGGCCGAGCACCATAGAGCCGACATACGCGAGGCGTTCCTCATGTATCATCGAGATAAGCTCTTTTTCATGAGCCGCCTCTTGCTTCTGTATTTTGTCCATACCTGGCACGTGCTTTCCTAGCTCGTTGTATCCAGCTTGTGCCCTCCTCTCGCCGTTCTCCATCCATTTGACACCGAATGTCAGCCCGAAGACCCTAGAGATGAATATGAAAAAGAATACCCATAGCTTTCGCGGGCAGATGTCCCTGCCAGTGATGTCGCGCAGTGCGGTATAATGCGAAAGCTCATCCTTTGCGATCCTTTCGAGGACTTCGCGGTTGTGCTTGTCCTTTGTGATCTGGGCTAACTTAGAATATACTTTATAACCGGTAGCTTCATCCTTTTGGGCATTGAGGGCTCCACGCATGGCGGCTTTTGAGAGCTTTTCCATAAATAAGTTATAGGATTGGGAATAAATAACTTGTAGGGCCGGAGTTAATTAACGAAAGTGGGGTGTTGCAGGTTAACCATAACATTAAGGGCCAGAGGGCGCCTCACGTCTGGCAGGCTCTTCAGGGGCTTTTTTCTCCTTGAGCGGTGTCTCGGGGAATAGCTCATCGCTATTCTTAGCCTCTTCGGTCTTCTTAGCCTCCTGGCTTTTTGGATGCCCATTCTGTTCGCCCTCAGTTATCAAGAAGTTCTTGAACTGCCAGGGGTCGTCGTAGTCAACAGAGGCGTTGTTGAAGCCGAGAAACGCGTTAGTGTAGTGCTTTAGCGGGGTCCAGTCTGAAGGTGTAGAAATAAACTCGCCCAGATAAGGCTTTGCTATAGATAAGATGAACTCATGAGGCAGGTCTTCCGCGAGGCAAACCCCTTCCTCAGGGTTCTTTAGCATCCACAATACTGCTGCGACTACTGCTATGCCCACTTGAGTAGTCGTCGCGTTCTGGTGCGGCACTAGCTTTCTCGATTCCTGAATGCTGAGCCTGCTGCCTGTCCACCATGCGTTGTACGCATGCCCCATCAGGAGCGCGCCGAGGGTATCCACACCATCTATTATATCATCATTCATGATGCGGAGCTTTTCCTGGAGGCGGTAATCGTTGCTGCGGAACTCGTGCAGTGACGCAATAGCAGCATCTGAAGGGCAGTACGCATAATGTACCGTAGGCCTATAAACAGCTTTATCCTTGTCCCATACAGTGAGCCAATCTGATATGGTAAATGCTTCGCCGTGGCGTATCACCATCCCGTGTATGCAGTAATCTGGGACCCATGAGACGACGCTGGTGTTTATGCCCATCCGTGCAAGGCATATCTGGTTTCGCGGCCCTTCAGCATGTTCATACGCATTCACAGGCAGTTCCTTTTCATGAGTCCCCCAGCCCATCTCGGCGGTGGCTATCCCCTCCTCACGGAAGCCTTCAATGCTCCAAGTGTTGACAAATTCATTGACCTTCTTCGGGTCTTTGGATATTTGGGTATCGCGCTCGCTGCAGTGTATGACCTTAACGCCGAGTTTTTTCGCAAGCACGTTAAATTTCCTGTCAGCAATGAGCTGTTCTATCTCAGCCGCTTTTTTGCCCTTGACCTTCTTGTCTGCG
>Ga0247841_10002325_pt1 | contig 38515 bp, 34 predicted proteins | sample LaCruzMarch2015__2_FD_192410 | JGI IMG/M metagenome (GOLD analysis project Ga0247841, IMG submission 192410) | Freshwater microbial communities from meromictic Lake La Cruz, Castile-La Mancha, Spain - LaCruzMarch2015_18m | ecosystem: Environmental > Aquatic > Freshwater > Lake | place: Spain... | reverse complement strand
TGCGAGATCCTCAATGAGCCATTTCTCCTTTTTTTCTCGAATGGCCTTATCCTTTTCCTTACGAGCCGGGCTCATGCACAGCACATGAGTTTCGTGTTCGGTAGTCTTCATCCTGACTTTCACCGGAGTCCCGAAACCGAAGTCATCTATGGTAATGATACCGACAATGAAGAAAATCTATCCGTTCCTCCCGTACCAGATACACGACCCGATGTTCGCCTGTTAGCCGCCTTGACCACATCCCCGGGCCCAGATATTTCAACGGCTCGGGTTTGCCTATCCCTTTGAATGGGTCCCGGAGAACGTTTTCAATGATTTTCATTACTCGCAACGCGATTTTACGGTTCGTACTAACCCAATACTCTAAGTCTTGAATGAACTCCGACTGAAATACGGCTTCCCGCTCGGTCATACGGGTCTCTCTCCTAATCCTCTAACCCAATTGACTTGCGCAATTCTTCGACCGTCTGCGCTTCACCTTCCCCCTTCATTGCTCGCCCATAAGCAGCCAACAGTCGCTCGGCATTCGCCGGACACCGCATCAAATGAACTGTTTCCAGTAAACCAGTCAACTCGTCTGCAGAAATCAGCGCCACATCCTCAGCACCCCGTCTTTGAATTATGACGACTTCTCGATTCGACGTTACTTCATCCCAGAGGCCGGCCAAATTAGCACGTGCATGGGTGTAGGTTGTCTGTATAGGCATGGACTTCCTTCCTCCAGTTTGTCGTACCACAATACTGTACGACAATGTAGCCCACTGTCAACTCAAGGCGACTCTTTCAAAGGAACGTTATCATAATTATAATTGTATCATAGTGTGCCGTGTTATACACAAGCTTTAGAAACCGACGACGTATATATGCTGCCCTGGGTTTGGTTTTACGTGCCCTGGCAAGAGGATTGGGGGTCGGCGTTTTCAAATTCGGCAATGAACCTTGGGAATACGGGGGATTACCGGCTCGAAGCGAATTTCATGACATCCTGTCTTTTCAAGACCTTACCAATGATCAGTGATGCTCGAAACCCAACCACCTGTTGAGAAGTTCCGGAGGGAATGTCCGTTCAATTTCCAAGGCAATTTCCAGCGAGTCGCGCCTTATGTCTGGTGCCAGATGCCGGAGCACTGTGACAGGAATATTTTCCGCCATGCAAGCTATGTCATGGGGGGTGAATTCTTCTTCCACACCACAATGATCCTCTGAAGAGGACAGCACAATTCCTGCTGTCTCCAATCCTCGATGTTTAAGCGCTTCGACACTCAGCAACGTGTGGTTTATAGTGCCGAGTCTCCTCCGACCTACCAGCAGAGTTGGATAACCGAGGCGCTCAATGAAATCGATCATCATCAGATTGTCTTGGATGGGGACCAGTAGACCACCGGCTCCCTCGACTACAACAATATCGGCGGTTTCAGCTAATGCGGCCACGTGCTCTACGAGATCAGCGAGGCAGAGACGAGTTCCTGCCATGGCCGCAGCGCGAGCAGGCGCGGCTGGAACAGAAAAGCGAAAGGGAACGCACTCATCAAGGCTGAGATCGTTTTCGGATGCTTCTGTCAGGAAACCACCGTCTTCAGGGTAAAGCTCTCCCGACCGTATTGCACATCCTGTTTCAACGGGTTTGACTGCCAGGCCTCGCAAGCCTTTATGTCTTGAGAGTCGAGTCAACCCCGCAGCAAGAATCGTCTTACCGACGCCCGTATCGGTACCGGCTATGAACAGTCCTCTATGCCTTTTCTTATCCATCAACATGCCTCAACCCTATCAAGCCCCGCAAATCTCATTTATAGACAGAGCTGTTGCCGACACGAGATGCCCAATTTCATCCATGGTTATGGACAGAGGCGGCATGAGCACAATTACGTCTCCGAGGGAGCGGAGAATTACCCCGTGCTTACGGATATCCTGAGTAACCTGCGCCCCAATACGTCGCTCAGGAGAATAAGGTGATCTCAAATCTCTGTTCTCAATGAGTTCAATTCCGATCATGAAACCGCATTGCCTGATCTCGCCGACATGTGGCAAAGGGCCGACATCTTGGGCCAGTCTCTGTGTCAATGCGGCTATCTTGGGTTGACAGCTTTCAAGAACCTTTTCTTCCGAAAATATCTTGAGGTTGGCACATGCAGCGGCACAAGCCAGGGCGTTCCCCGTGTAGCTATGGCCATGGAAGAATGTTCTGTACTCGGTGTGTTTTCCCAAAAAGGCTCGGTAGATACTATCGGTGACCATTGTTGCGGCCAGCGGTAGGTAACCTCCGGAAAGTCCTTTTGCCAGGCACATTATGTCAGGGGAGACATTCTCATGCTCGCAGGCAAACATCTTGCCGGTCCTGCCAAAGCCGGTTGCCACCTCGTCGCAAATCAGAAGAATCCCGTGGTCCCGACAGATTCTCTCCACTCCTTTTAGGAATCCCCTGGGATGAACAATCATGCCCGCGGCGCCCTGGACGAGGGGTTCAACTATGACGGCAGCTATCTCGTCAGTCTGTTTTTCTGCTATTTCCCGGAGTTGCCCCAAAGACATCTCGCGGCATTCTTCCGGACTTAGTTCCGGGTAGTGATAGGGAAATGGGGTAGAAACGGTAAGAGTGTGGAAAAGAAGCGGATGGAAAATGGAGTGAAACAGGTCGATACCTCCCAGGCTCACAGACCCTATGGTGTCACCGTGATAAGCCTGAGACAGGGTTACAAACAACCTTTTTTGCTCTGCACCGAGATTGCGCCAATACTGGAAAGCAATTTTCAGCGCGACTTCAACTGCCGTGGACCCGGAATCAGAATAGAAAACCTTGTTGAGACCGGCCGGCGTGATGGACACAAGTTTTTCAGCAAGCTCTATGGAAGGGGTGCCCGCAAGGCCGAGCAAGGTGGAATGAGCCACTTTGCCCAGTTGTTCCATTATGGACCGATCAATCCGACTCTTGCAGTGGCCGTGTACGTTCACCCACAAAGACGAAACGCCATCCAGGTACTTGCGACCCTCCGTATCGACGAGGTAATTGCCTTCAGCCCTCTCAACAACCAGGGGATCAGACCTGGTCCATTCCTCCATTTGGGTAAATGGATGCCAAATATATTTCTTGTCGAGTTCCGCCCACTGGTTCACTGTCAACCTGGTTCAATGTGTTGTTCAGGGCTTGGGGAAGCCTCAAACATGGCATGATCGAATCTGAAATTACTCGTCGCATAAGAAACAAGTCCCAGCAGCAGGCTCGTAACGAGACCGAACAGGTGATATACAGTCGCAAATGAAACAGCAACAACGGCATTGACACTGAATAGGGCAAGTGCATACCTTCCGACGACGTGAAATGTTCCGATGAACCCGGGCGCGGATGGAAGGGCCACACCTAATGCCAGCAAAACCTGTATTGTGACTGCTACCAGGAAAGGAGCTTCTATGGCAAAGGCCAGAAGGAATAGATACGTCAGACCTGAGAAAAAAATCCAAAGCATGATCGAGTAAGCTGCTATGATCACTACCTGACTGAAACTGGCCATGATTCCAAAACCCTCAATCAAGCGCTTAAAAATTCCGGCCATGAATGCGGCAGCCCGTTTAGGGAATATTGCAAGAACCTTGTCTACTACGGCAAGAACCATTTCTCTGCGTGCCAATATCAATAAGACAAGTAGATAACTAACAATCAATATTGCGAGGAGCACCTCGCCCATCAAGGTGTATATTGTCGGTAATTGTGGCGTCTTCCACAGGACGACGGCCAAGAGCAACAAGAGGCCGGAAAGATCAAAAAACCTTTCGACCATGACTGCCCCGAAACTGCTGGAAAAAGGAGCCCCGCGGCGCTGAAGCAAATACGGTCTAACCAGTTCGGCCAGACGGGCAGGCAGGATCATGTTTGCGGCCGCCCAAATATTGGTCAGATCCCACAAAGCCTTGATCCCCAAACGGCAAAACGGACTCAGGATAACCCTGAATCTCAGAGCCCGAATAAACTGACATATCACCACCAGCAACGAGGCGGGAAGAAGATAAAACGGCTGCATCCGGCTGATACCATTTTTCAAGTCATTCCACGAAATGTCCCTGAATGCGAGATAGAAAAACAAGAATCCCAGGCAACAGCCCACTACTACTAGCAATGTTCGCTTGAGATTTGGTCTGTTTTTGTTGTGGTCAGGCATGATTGTAACCCAACCGGTCACTGAAATAACTAATTGTAGACTCCAGGCCTGTCTTCAAGGGCACGGTCGGTTTCCAATCGAGCCTCTTTTGGGCTAGAGCGATGTCCGGTTTACGACGGGTAGGGTCATCCTGAGGCAACGGGTTGTACACTAACCCTGATCCGGTGCCTGGGATCATACTCAGTATAGTCTCTGCCAATTCTCGGATGGTTATTTCTTCGGGATTACCCAGATTTATTGGCCCAGTTTCGGTACTGTTCATAAGTCTTATCAGTCCGTCGACCATGTCGGAGACGTAGCAGAAAGACCGTGTTTGGGATCCGTCGCCATAGACGGTGAGGTCATCTCCCCTTAAAACCTGGCAAATGAAGTTGCTCACCACCCTTCCGTCATTCGGCAGCATCCTGGGTCCGTAGGTGTTGAAAATTCTGGCAATAGTTACGTCGACTTTGTTGTAATCCCTGTATCCTACCATAAGAGTTTCCGCTGCGCGCTTACCTTCGTCGTAGCAAGCTCTCGGCCCTACAGGATTGACATTGCCATTATATGTCTCAGACTGGGGATGAACCTCCGGATCTCCGTATACCTCGGATGTGCTGGCCAGAAGGATCCGAGCTTTGACGCGTTTGGCGATCCCTAACATGTTCAGGGTTCCGAAAACCGAAGTCTTGAGGGTCTTGATGGGATTGTTCTGGTAATGCACAGGGGAGGCAGGACAAGCAAGGTGATAGATGGCATCCGCCTCAAGAAGAATCGGAACCACCACGTCATGCCTTATAAACTCAAAATTAGAATGGCTTAGGAACGGAACGATATTCTTTTTACTGCCCGTAAAAAAATTGTCCAGGCAAACAACGCTCGTCTCATTATCAAGAAGAGCTTGTATCAGATGGCTTCCGATGAAACCGGCCCCCCCGGTGACAACCACGTTCTTCATCAGCTTCGCTCCAGCCAGGTTTGAGATGTGCCGCAGTATCCGTCGGATGGGGACTCCTGTCAACGGCACAAAGGCTGTATCGCCGTACAAACGAAAAGCCCGACGACAGGACATTTGAAGCCGCCCGGCTTCTCTTTTCGCATATTCATGCGGTATGGTGATAATATTTGAAACCGTTCATAGCATATTAAAGCTGAATATCAAGAAAAAACTTATGCTGTGACTTTTTCTTGAAGCCGGTATCCCCAACCGAAGTCGCGATCTTGAACTGAAGACCCTGAAACGATGCCGGAGGTGCTCCAAACTGGGTCCTTTCTTTGATGCAGGCCACCGCCTTGTCCAAGGCTCCCTGTGCTACCCCCACTCCCTGCGGGGCTGCTACATTTCCGATTGATCAGTGGCTACTTAATAGATACAATATGGATGGAGCGCTCTACGTTCGGACGTTCCGCGAGATTTTCCCGCACGGTCTCGTAAAAGAGGGAATACGTACTGGGATGGAGACGTGACCAACCCGAAGAGATTCCACGAGAGATGTAGAAGAGGAGGTCGATAACCCATGAACCAAGTGGTTCTGACAAGAGCGTTGAGAACGCCGCTGGGTGATTTTGGCGGCACTCTGAAAGCTGTCTGCGCTTCTGAATTGGCGCGGCTGATCATGGAAAAGGCTGCAAGTGCGATAGGTGGACCCTCAACCATCGACAAAGTTATATTTGGTAACTGTTTTTCACCGTTGGAGCAAAATATCGCCCGTGTGTCCGCTTATCAAGCAGGAATTCCTGAACACGTACCGGCATTCACCGTTAACAGCACTTGCGGTTCTTCCATGCAGGCTGTTATCAGTGCGGTGCAAGCCGTCCAATGCGGGGAAGCGCAGGTGGTGCTGGCAGGCGGCGTTGAAAGTATGAGCAACGCTCCGTACATTATGGAATCCGCTCGATGGGGACAGCGTATACGGCACCTCCAGGCATACGACCTCCTTTGGAAAGGCATGCAGGAGTACCCCATTGGGGTGGGGATGGGTCTGACGGCCGAAAATCTTGCAGAAAAGTACGGGATTCTCCGAGGGGAACAGGATGAGTTTGCCGTCCAGAGTCATCAGAAAGCGACAAGAGCCATTCAGGAAGGGAAATTCAAGGCAGAGATCATTCCGGTCCCGGTGCCGAGACCAAAGAAAGAGCCGTTACTGTTTGATACCGATGAACACGTCAGACCGGATGTGACGACGGAACAACTCGCCAAGCTTCCGCCCGCGTTCAAGAAAGACGGCACCGTTACCGCAGGAAATGCCTGCGGTATGAATGATGCCGCGGCTGCCATAATGGTCACCACACTCGAGAAAGCAAAAGAACTGGGGCTGGAACCACTGATGCGGGTCAGAGGATACAAGGTCGTGGGCGTTGATCCCAACATTATGGGCATCGGTCCGGTGCCCGCCATAAGAGGGGTCCTCACAGCCTCGGGCCTTGGACTTGGAGACATTGATCGCTTTGAAATCAATGAAGCTTTTGCAGCCCAGTATCTGGCTTGTGAGCGAGCACTGGGCCTGGATCGCGATAAAGTCAATGTTTACGGCAGCGGAATTGCGCTTGGCCACCCGGTCGGTGCGACAGGATGCCGGCTGTTAGTGACACTCTTTCACGGTATGGTCGCCGACAATCTGAACCTCGGTGTCGCCTCTCTGTGCGCAGGAGGTGGAATGGGTTTCTCCGTAGTCCTGGAGCGCCTTTAGCCTGAGATCTCAAATCCTGGATCGGCTCAACACGTAGGGTTGAGTTTCAGATCATCTCACCCAAGCAGGATGGTAAGTCCTCCTCTTTGTAGACCAGGAGAGCGCGATTCATGCTCAAAGTAAACAATATCCAGGTGGTCTACAATAACGTGATCATGGTTCTGAAGGGTATCTCTCTGGAAGTCCATGGGGGGAAGGTTGTAGCCCTTCTTGGGGCGAACGCTGCAGGAAAGTCCACCACTTTAAAGGCCATAAGCGGCATTCTGAAATTTCAGAATGGTGAACTTGAGGAGGGGAGCATTGAATTCATGGGCCGATCCATTGCTGGTCGCGATCCCGACGCCATTGTAAGAATGGGTATTTGTCTGGTCCCCGAAGGGAGGCGGGTTTTTGACGACCTGAGCGTGATAGAGAATCTGTGGATTGGAGCCCATACACGGCGGGACCGGGATGGCGCAAAGCAGGATCTGGAGATGGTAATGGACTATTTTCCTCATCTTCGGAGGCGTCACAAGCAGCAGGCGCTCTTGTTGAGCGGTGGAGAGCAACAGATGCTCGCAATTGGCAGGGCTCTCATGTCTCGCCCCAAACTGCTCATGCTCGACGAGCCATCGTTGGGGCTGGCGCCCATCTTGGTGCGTGAGATCTTCGAAATACTCGGACGCATCAACAAGGAACAGAACACGTCGATCTTGCTTGTGGAACAGAATGCGCTAGCCGCTCTGAATTTTGCCCAGTACGGCTACATCATGGAGAACGGCAAAATCGTCCTGGATGGCCCCAGCGAGCGCCTGCTCGAAAATCAGGATGTCAAGGAATTCTACCTTGGGGTGACAGACGACCTCGCGAGGAAGAGTTATGCTGAAGTCAAGCACTATAAGCGACGCAAACGTTGGTTATCTTGACGGATCACGGTGATCATGGAGCTATTGGAGATCAAGGACATTTCGCTTTATTTTGGCGGAATTAAAGCCCTGTCCAACCTGGACATGGCCGTCAAAGAAGGGGAATTGCACGCGGTGATCGGTCCCAATGGGGCAGGCAAGACATCTCTTTTCAATTGCATCAGCGGTGTCTATCGTCCAACGTCTGGGGAAATCCTCCTAAAGGATAGACGGATCTCCCATCTCAAGCCGCATAAGATAGCTGAGCAGGGAATCGCCCGAACATTTCAGAACATCGAGCTGTTTGCGAATATGAGCGTTATAGACAACCTGTTGCTGGGATGCCACACTCACATGACCTCCGGACCCCTGGCTTGTGCGTTCTTCCTCGGTAAGGCCCTGAAACAGGAGGAGGAGAACAGGCGTCAGGTTGAAAAAATCATCGATTTTCTGGAAATCGAGAAAGTGCGCAAGAAGACGGTAGGATCTCTGCCGTACGGAATACAGAAAAGAGTCGAGATCGGTAGAGCGCTCGCCATGAAACCCAAGATCCTCCTGCTGGACGAACCGGTGGCCGGGATGAATGTGGAGGAAACAGAGGACATAGCCCGGTTCGTGCTGGACATTAAGGAAGAAATGGAGATCACCATCGTCATGGTGGAACATGACATGGGAGTGGTCATGGACATTGCCGATTCGGTCACGGTTCTGGACTTTGGTTCCAAGATCAGCGAGGGAACCCCTGTTGAGGTTCAATCAGACCCTAAGGTAATTTCAGCCTATCTGGGAGATTAGATAGCAGGTTCGAGAGTGTTGCTCATGGAAACGGACACCATACCCAAGCTATTCGCAAGAAACAGGAAACTCTATTTCGAAAGGGTGGCGCTCAGAGAAAAGGATTTGGGAATATGGCAACGTACCACCTGGCAGGAATACTGGGATCATGTGTGCTTCTTCGGTCTGGGCCTGAAGCAACTCGGTATGAAGAAAGGCGACAAGCTGTCGATACTGGGTGATAACTGTCGGGAATGGTTGTACGCAGACCTGGCAACGCAGTGTTCCTCGGCTGTTACGGTAGGGATATATCCCACGGACGTGGCATCGCAGGTCAAATATATTCTCGAAAACTCCCAGTCGAGCTTTGTTGTGGCTAAGGACCAGGAACAGGTGGATAAGGTTCTGGAATCCAAAGACAGCATTCCCGGACTCCGAAAGATCATCGTCGTCGACATGAAGGGACTCCGTCGGTACAAAGAGAACATGATCATCAGCTTCAAAGAAGTTGAAGCCCTGGGCGAGCGCCTTCATGAGCAAGAACCAAGTCTGTTCGAGGAGATGGTAGACAGTACCAGATCCGAGGACCCAGCTATCATTGTTTATACCTCCGGTACCACGGGACAGCCCAAGGGGGCCGTGATCGACCACAGAAACATGATCGCAATGATTCGCGGTCTGGCCCAGGTCCTGGACTTCCGTAACACGGATTCTTTCGTATCTGCCCTTCCTCTTTGCCATATTGCCGAGCGCATGTTTTCTCTGATTTTTCCCATGTGGGCGGGATGTACGGTCAATTTTGCAGAGAGTGTAGCCACTCTTCAGGAGGATCTGCGGGAGATTTCGCCTACAGCGTTCCTGAATGTACCTCGGATCTGGGAGAAGATGCATTCCAACGTCATGATAAGGGTTCAGGATTCCGTATTTTTCAAACGCTGGATCTTCAAGGCTATGCTCCCCATTGGCATGCGGGTCGCCGAATTAGAACGGAACAGACAACCAGTGCCTCCGCATTGGAAAATCCTGTACGGGCTGGCGTACCTGCTCCTTTTGAGGCCTTTGAGGAATCATCTTGGTCTTCTTGAGGCGCGCATATTCGTCAGCGGGGCCGCTCCGTTGTCACCGGACCTTATGAAATTCTACCATGCCATTGGAGTGCCGGTCCGTGAATGCTACGGCATGACTGAAATGAGCGGCATCTCTTTTATGCCCAGGAACGGCGAAATAAAGATTGGTGGGGTCGGAAAACCCATACCCGGGGTAGAATTAAAATTGGCCGAGGATGGAGAGATTCTTCAGAGAGGGGATTCTGTTTTTGCAGGTTACTACGGCAACCCAGAGGCCACACGGGAAGTAATCATTGGCGGGTGGCTCCATACCGGCGATGTGGGAGAAGTGGACAGCGATGGAGACCTTAAGATCACAGACCGGAAAAAGGACATCATTATCACTGCCGGCGGTAAGAACATCGCTCCATCGGAGCTGGAGAACAGCCTGAAGTTCAGCCCGTACATTAAGGAGGCCGTAGTCATCGGCGACCGCCGCAAGTATGTGTCGTGTCTGATCCAGATTGAACTGGAGAACGTAGCTCACTGGGCCCAAAATAATCGCATAGCCTATACGAATTATAAGAGTCTCGCGACCCATCCCGAGGTGCGAAAATTGATTCAAACCGAGGTGGACAAAACCAACAACAACTTTGCCCAGGTAGAAAGAATCAAGAAGTTCACAATACTCGATAAGGAACTGGATCAGGACGACGAAGAGTTGACAGCAACGATGAAAGTGAAACGAGCCAACATAGAAAAGAAATTCAAGGATCTGATTGAGTCAATGTATTGATTGGAGTCCTGGGGACTCGTGCATTTCCTGTTGCCGCTCGTGGGCGGATATTACGGCTGTAGATTGCCGCTTCGTATTTTGAAGGGAGTTCACCCAAGTTGACTGAAGGAATGCTTTACTTCGTGCAGCTTGTTATTTCAGGCATCGCAGTGGGAAGCTTGTATGCGCTGGCCGCCCTTGGATTCGTCCTGATTTACAAGGCCACCGACATCATGAACTTCGCCCACGGTGAAGCCATGATGGTGGGGGCCTTTGTTTGTTACGCACTCGTAGTAGCCGGCATTCCTTTTCTGTGGGCTGTTCTTGTTACCACCGGGCTTGCCGTGCTCTTCGGTCTGATTACCGAACGCTTAGTACTCAGACCTATGATCGGGGAACCGCAATTTGCTGTTGTCATGATCACTATCGGGCTGTCCATTTTCTTGCGAAGTCTTTCCGGAATCATATTCGGGCATGACAACAAGGTCTTTCCATCACCCTTTGCTCAGGAGTCATTGGCCTTCAAAGGACTGGTCCTGTCATATACGCACCTATGGGCGATAGTCATATCAGGACTTATGGTTGTCCTGTTCTTCCTTTTCTTTAGATATTCACGTGTTGGGCTAGCCATGCGCGGGGTGGCTAATGACCAGGACACGGCCATGTTGATGGGCATCAGCGTTAAGAGGGTGTTTGCTCTGACCTGGGGAATTTCGTTTGCTATCGCCGCTGTCGCGGGCATCTTTTTAGCGAACGTGATGGTCCTGAATATAGCCATTTCCCTCGTGGCCATCAAAGCGTTCCCCGCGGTGATACTTGGAGGGCTTGAAAGTATTCCAGGCGCAATCATCGGGGGGTTGGTGATAGGTGTCCTCGAGGCTTTGGTAGGTGGATATCTGGACCAGACGCTACCGGGCGTGAAAGACCTCACGGCATTCGTTGTTCTTTTCCTGGTTCTTATGATCAGGCCGTATGGGCTATTCGGCAAAGAGGAACTCGATCGGGTGTAGGCGTGCGGGGGCAGACCCAGGGGGCGTTGAAGAAATCTAAAAGGAATCATGAGAAGCAAGACTTTCAGAGAGTCCTATCGAGAGGACATAAGAATCTTCCAGACGATGTGGGTGAAGTTCTGGTTGGTCCTGTTTATGACAGGCCTTCTATCCCTGCCTCTCTGGGCCGATCCTTACATAATATACATGGTCAACATCTCCGGCATAGCCATAATTGCATCCATGGGGTTAAACATTCTCACAGGTCTCACGGGCCAGATCTCCTTGGGGCATGCGGCCTTTGTGGCTTTGGGCGCCTATACTTCGGCCATTCTTGCTTCCAGATTGGGTTTGCCTTTTTGGGTCACTATCCCGGCTGGCGGCATTGTCGCAGCGTTCTTTGGGATTCTTCTGGGGTTTCCATGTCTCCGCCTCAAGGGGCTCTATCTGGCGATGGCCACAATGTCGTTCGGTGTGGTAGTCGAATATGGTGTAACCCACTGGGAGTCATTGACTATGGGGGTACGCGGTATTTCCGTCCCGGCCCCCACTATCTTGGGCTATACCCTTGGAGAGCCTTCAAAACTATTTTATGTCACAATCTTCTTTGTGGTGCTCCTCACCATAGGGGCCAAAAACCTTTCCAGGACAAGGGTCGGCAGAGCCTTTGTGGCAATCCGCGACCGGGACGTGGCCGCTGGGGTTATCGGCGTAAACCTGACAAAGTATAAAGTGATGGCCTTTGCCATAAGTTCCTTTTACGGAGGGGTGGCTGGTGGCCTTTACTGCTATTCCATGACCTATCTGCATCCGGAGAATTTTACCCTTCTACTCTCTATAGAATACATAGCCATGATCATTGTGGGGGGGCTAGGGTCAATTCTGGGATCCATATTCGGAGCCGTGTTCCTTACCGTGATGCCTGACATCATAAAGGGTATCGCGGACTTCATGGGACACAAGTTTATATTTCTGCACGGTCGATATGATGAGGAGTGGAACATTGCAGCGTTCGGTCTGCTCATAATGGTCTTCTTGATCGTAGAGCCCACCGGCCTCAATGGTATCTGGTTGCGCATCAAGACCAGCTTCAAGAACTGGCCTTTTACATACTGAAATTTGGCTTTTGTTGTCCTGATCGTTGCAACAAGCGTTTTCACGGTCCATGATCCATAAATCTTTCAAGGAGGGGAAGAGAGAATGAAACCTAAGAGAAGTTGGACACTAATGGTGTTGCTGCTGACCTGTCTAGGACTGTTGTCAGCCACAAGTGCGTTCCCGGAGGCCAGAGGCGTTACAAAGGACGCCATCCAGATGGGCATGATCCTTGTCAAGACAGGGCCGGTTGCGGCCCTGGGGCTGCCGGAAGGTTGGGCAATTCAGGACACGTTCAACGAAGTCAACGAAGCAGGAGGGGTTAACGGACGCAAGATCAACCTAATCTGGGAAGATGACCAGTTCAAAACACCTCTCTCCATCTCGGCCTTTAACAAGCTGATATTCCGTGACAAGGTCCTTTCCATTACGACCATGGGAGGAACGCCCCAGACCATAGCCCTGTTCGACCTGATCGACAAGCACCAGGTCGTAAACATCCCGAATGCCCTGGCCGAAGAGTTTTTCAAACCCCACAAGCCCTACGTGTTTGTTCTGGGAGCCTCGTACGAAACTCAAATCGAACTCATGTTTGACTACATCATGAACGACCTGAAAGCAAAGGATCCAAAAATTGCCGTGGTTTATGCAGAGACTGAATTCGGAAAGAAGGGCCTTGAAGCCGCCAGGAAGCGTGCCGAGCAGTACGGCGTGAAGCTCGTATCGGAACTGGTCCTCAATATCGGCTCGGTGGATGCCAGTTCGCAAGTCCTGTCACTGAAAAAAGACAATGTGCAGTACGTAGTAACCTGCAATCTTGCACCGCCTATCATCACTTTTCTCAAGACCGCTGAGAAGTACGACTACTGGCCCACAACCTTTGGTATTAATTGGTCTTGCGATGACATGGTGGTCAAAGCCTGCCAGGCGGCTTCCAAGAACTACATCGGCGTCAATTTCGTCGGTGGGTGGGAGGATGACACCCCAGGAATGAAACGAGTGAGAGAACTGGCCAAGAAGAATGATCGTGATCCAGCCAAGATGCTTACCTCATTGTACACTATGGGAGTGGGAACAGCGGCTGTGCTCGTCGAAGGCATGAAACGCGCAGGGCAAAACCTGACCCCGGAATCGTACAAGGACGGAATGGAAACCCTTAAAGATTTTGAAACCGGGGGGATAGTTCCACCTGTGACGTACACCTCGACCAGTCACGCGCCGACCACTGTTGCCCGTCTTTACCGTGCAGACCCGAACAAGGGTGTCATGACGCCCATAACCGATTGGAGAACCCCAAAAGAATTAAAATAGAATTTCACATCATTTCTTGCCTGGAACTATTCGGCTCAACGAAGATCCCTGAGATCTCTGGCTCACTCCTTCTTCGGCGAAGGGGAGGAGTAAGTCAGGGATCTTTTGCCTGTCCGTCATACATAGCTTTCGAACCTATAGCTTTGACGCGGCCGAAAGATGGCATTGCGAGCCCATTGAAGCAAGTTCACCAACTGTTATAGTAATTAATTTAACTAGTTATTATTAATTATCTAAATAGATTCTTCCATACACACAAACCATGTTGAAATGAAATGGTCTTTCGTGTTATTATTGCGTTACCGAAAGACCATCAAGAGCTTTTCGTGTGTCGTCCGAGCAACGATCAGGAGATATTCTCTACGGCAAGAGGTGGGCCGCTTATTCATGTCACCAAAAGCACGTGAACAGGATTCAGCTACAAAGGTAGAGCCGTCTTTGGCTGGGCGACACTTGAGTTCACACTCGCGAGAGTATGTGGCCATAATTTTGTCGGCAGTTTCGGCGTTTGTTTTGTTGTGCCTGTTATCCTATGATCCGCGGGATCCGTCTTTTAATGTAGGTACTACCCGTTTCCAGGTATCAAACCTGTGCGGTTTGATCGGTTCTTACGTGGCGGACGCGCTGCTGCAGTTGCTCGGACTGTGCTCAATTCTGATTCCCTTGGCTCTCTTTGGGTTGGCATTCCGAATGTTCTTGCGGAGGCAGTCATCATTTCGCTTACTCGAGTGGGTTTCCGCTATTGCTCTCATTTCTTGCGTGTCCGCGCTGGTCGAGCGATTTTCAATACCTGGGTTCCTTCAGTTTCCGGGCAAGACCCCTGGGGGTGCTGTCGGCACAATTCTTCATGGGTTTCTGGGGAGATTTCTGGGGAGTGCCGGCGAATTAGTGGTCGTAATGACAGTGACAACACTCTGCATTTTATACCTCTCGAAAATGTCCGTAAGACATTTGGCCCAATTTGGCTTCCCCGGTTCACGGGCGCTGGCAAGAATATGCGAACTGGTTATGGATCAGCTACGCGTCCAAAGGTTCTCAAGCTCGCAGAAATGTTCGGTTCAAACTCGTGGTGGCCTGTTATCCGTATTCAACAGGCCGCAAGCCTTGGCGATCCAGGCTTCGCATTCCCATAATTCATGTGTCGAGTCATGGTGCCATGACAGTCTCGATAAGGGACTGATGGGAGTTCATTCCTGGGAGCGGATTTCTTTTTTGCCTCAAGAAGAGCCTGAAGAATCTATTCTCGTTGAGGATGTTCTTGCAGATCAGGGATGTGGAATTTCCGACTTTGACACTGAAAGCGCAAACCCAGAACCTGGTTCTCTCAAGCGATTCCCATGGCGATCACTTGAAATATGCAAAGAGGATCACACGGAGATTTCCGACTACGACGTCCCTGCCGAGTTGAAATCAGCTTGTGAGACGCAAGGAGAAGGGCAAACCAAACACGATGTACCGAATTGTGCTGAATTGGCTGATTCCGGAGGGACATCGGATCTCGAACAGACTCGGACCATTAGGGTATCGAAGAGGGCTGACGAGAAGATTCAGAAATCTACCGTAGCAGACAACAGATGCTCTGATCGTGACGATTATCAATTTCCTCCGATCGACCTTCTCGACACTCCGCAGATTTCCGGGCGCTCAATTGACGAATCGCTTCTGGCAGCCAACGCCGGCATTCTACAGCGGAAACTAGCTGATCTGGGCATACAGAGTGATGTTGTGGAGATTCACCCCGGCCCGGTCATTACCATGTACGAACTGGCCCTGGCGCCGGGAATACCGTTGAGGAAGGTCCTTAATACCTCCGACGACTTGGCCATGGCATTGAAATCCGGCTCAACCAGAGTAGTAGCACCCATTCATGGCAAGGATACGGTTGGCATAGAAGTCCCCAACCGACATCGGGAGATTGTCTATTTCAGAGAAATCATCGAGTCTGAGGCTTTTGCGCAATCAACAGCGCCCTTGAAGGTGGCATTGGGCAAAGGAATCGACGGCGAGCCCTTTGCAACCAGTCTTACCAGAATGCCTCACCTGATGATTGCAGGAGCTACCGGGACGGGTAAGTCAGTAGGTCTGAACTGTCTTATATGCTCTTGGCTGATGACGTACCACCCTGATGACGTAAAGTTTCTCATGGTGGACCCCAAAAAACTCGAGTTGTCGTACTACCAGGACATTCCTCATCTTATTCACCCGGTGGTTACTGATCCGGAGAAAGTGCCGAAGGTCCTCAGTTGGGCCATAAGGGAAATGGAAAGAAGATATGATCTTCTGAGTAAGACAGGCGCAAAAAACATAGAGGGCTACAACCAGCAGATTCTATCCGGAGATATTGTTTCGACGCCGGAAAGTTCACCTCCGGAAAAGCTTCCCTACCTCATAATTATAATAGACGAACTGGCCGAGCTGATGATGGTAGCGGCCAAAGACATAGAGATCTCCATAGCTCGGCTGGCTCAAATGGCCAGGGCCTCCGGAATTCATCTCATAGTGGCAACTCAGCGGCCTTCAGTTGATGTCATCACAGGGGTAATCAAGGCAAATTTCCCCGCGCGGATCTCCTACCAGGTTGCAGCCAAACCAGACTCAAGAACTATACTTGACACTGTTGGTGCCGAAAATCTTCTGGGGATGGGGGACATGCTTTTCCTTCCTCCAGGGACAGCTAAGTTATTGCGTCTGCACGGAGCTTATGTATCTGAGAATGAAATTCGTAGGATAGCGGATTTTACAAAGACCCAGCGTTCTCCAGTGTACTTGCAAGAGATTGCGAAACACATGTCGGAAGAGGATTCGAAGCTCGCAGGCGCTGATTTTGTCGAAGACGAAAAGTACGATGAGGCGGTGGAACTGGTTACCAGACTGGGCCATGCCTCAATCTCACTGATACAACGTCACATGAGGATAGGCTATAACCGAGCCGCCCGTATCATCGAGGTTATGGAAGCCGAGAGAATAATCGGACCTTCAGATGGTACGAGTAGGCCTCGCGAGGTTTTGGTCAGATCGCTGGAATCAATTTCCGACAGCCGGGGAACAGTCTTTGCCTGACAAGCACCTTGTTGACTCTGAGACCGTTGATCTGTTGGATCATAGAACCCTGACCATTAGAGAAGCTTCTCGTTAATGTCAATCTTGGACCGTTCCTCAAGGAGCCTGATCCATCCCTTCAGAAACTCTGTCTTGCGGACTTCCAAAACCCATTTTTCAAACGCTTTGGCCTCTTTCGTGAATTGTTCGTCTCCGGCCCGCTCTACGGCTTTGAGTTTCACCACAGCGACTCCGTCCGAGGTCTGAAGAGGGCGTGAAAACAGGGGCGAATCTTTAGATATCGTTGTCAGCATCTCAGTGATTTCCGAGGAGCTACCCAATTGAGGTACGAAACCGGCAGTTCTGGATATGGGCTCAAGCTGCTCCCAGGTCAACCCAAATTTCTTGGCCTCGGCATCAGCGTCATCGAGATGGTCTTTGAGTGCCTGAATCACCTCTTCAGCCCTTTTTTCCGTTTCCATCGCCGCCTGTTCTTTGATGAAGTCTCGTTCAACCTGACTGCGGACTTCTTCGAATGCAGGAACGCGCTCCTTGTTCTTTTCCAAAAGCTTGAGGATGACGTAACTATCCCCGCTCTTTATCATCTTTGAAATCTCGCCGGTTTTGATTCTAAAAGCCTCATCAATAATCTCGGGATCGTTTCCAAGCCCAGGTAGATTTCCCGCTTTTGACACAAAATCTTGTCTTCGCGATTCGAATCCAAACTTTGCAGCCTGTCCCTCTAGATCCTCAGTGCGATAAACCTGCTCATAGAAGCTCTCAGCATCCTCACTCAGCTTGTTTCTGGCCTTTCTCTCCATAATTTTGGCAGAAATCTGATCCTTGACGGTTTCAAAATCCAGGGAGGTTTCTGCCTGCTTGTCGTCTACTCGAATCAAATGATAACCTTGGCTGGTCAGAACCGGTTCCGAAACTTGACCGACTTCAAGCTTAAACGCCGCGTCTTCAAAATTCGAGTTCATCGTTCCCCGTGAAGAGAACCCCAAATCCCCGCCTTTTTCAGCAGATGGCGCATCATGGGATTCGATTCGAGCAATTTTTTCAAAATCCTGTCCTCCCTTAATGCGGCCGAGTATTTCTCCAACCTTTTTGCGCACTTCCAGCAATTCCTCTTTGCCGGCATCTTCGGGAATCTTCAAGAGGATGTGCCGGATATGAATTTTTTCAGGGATGAGGAACTCCTTCGGGTGCATATTGTAATAGTCTCGAATTTCTCCGTCATTGACGGAAAGCTTTTTCTGTACATCGGGCCATGAGAAGACTACATATTGAATATTTAGAGATTGAGGTATTTCATACTTGGCCTGGTTTTTCTTGAAAAAGGATTCTAACGCTTTTGGATCTGGGGCCGTCTTGACTTTCTCATCCTTTTTTAAGAGGAGCATTGACAAGACCAGCTTATCATTCTGAAAGTGCCACCAGTTGTTGATCTCAGCCGGGTCCGTCTTGACAGCGTCGGTTAATAAGCCAACGAGTTGTTCTTCCAGCAGTTCTTGTTTTCTGGCCTGTTCATACATAGGCGGGTTGAGCTTTATGGAACTCAAATATGCTCTGTAAACACCCTCATCAAATACTCCATTCCGGTGAAAAACCGGGTTAGATCTAATATCTCTGACCAAGTCCTCATCCGTAACAAACATTCCCAAGCGAGCAGCCTCTTGAAGAATCAGGAGTTGGTGCACAAGACCCGTGACAACATTTTTCTTTAAGTTTAATTTTTCAACTAGATCCGGCGGCAATGCTCCCTTGAATCGAAGCCTTATTTTCTCCAATTCAGTTTCGTAGACGTTGTAGAATTGGTCATAGGATATTACGGTGTCATTTACCTTTGCAGCGTAAGAGCGGCTCTTGTCGCCGCGGCCCGACCAGCCGTACCAAAAGACAAAGACAACTATTATACCTCCCAAGGCAACCTTGATCAGCCAAGACTGGGCGTGTTTTCTCATCAGATCGAGCACGGCGTATCTCCTTTCCGTCAGCCTGTGGTCGCTGACGGATATTAAGGATTCCCTCAGATGTTGTCAATGGTGATAACCGGCTGAGATTGACTCTTTCTTGAGGCTTTGTTACGATTATGTGCTCGAATCATCCATCAAAAGAGGTAGATCAGTTATGGCGGACGTTGAAGGTTTAGCTGAAGCAAGGGACGTGGGGGTGATGAAGGTCGGGGGAGCAGCCTCGTTCCACTTGAAGGGAAGCTCCCATTTAGACTGGGGCATGAAAAACCGACTTTCTAGGATTATCAAACCGGAAACCGGTCGAACGGTGATGTTGGCGGTAGACCACGGATACTTTCAGGGACCGACTTCCGGTCTCGAAGTCATGGAATCAACCCTGGAACCACTCATTCCTTATGCTGATTGTCTCATGTTAACGAGGGGAATCCTTCGTTCCTCAGTGCCTCCGGGAAGTCAGGTGCCAATCGTGTTACGAGTGTCGGGAGGTAATAGCGTGCTTTCTGAACTCTCAAACGAAACCTGGAATGTATCAGTGGAAGATTGTATCCGGCTCAATGTTTCTGGAATGGCGATGTCCATCTATGTGGGCGCTCCGCACGAACACCAGACACTGGCGGCTTTCTCGGATTTGATTGATGCCGGCTATGACGCGGGCATACCCATTTTGGCTGTGACAGCAATAGGAAGAGAAATGGCCCGAGATGCAAGGTACTTGTCACTGTCTTCAAGAATGGCCGCAGAGATGGGTGCCAATTTTGTAAAAACCTACTACTGCAACGATTTTGAAAAAGTCACTGGGACTTGTCCTGTGCCTATCGTGATGGCTGGTGGGAAAAAGCTCTCCGAAATAGATGCCCTCAAAATGGCCTACAATGCAATCACGCAAGGTGCAGTGGGGGTGGACATGGGAAGAAATATTTTCCAGTCTGACTGCCCTGTGGGAATGATCAAAGCAGTGCGATCCGTGGTCCACTACGGCGAAAAGCCCGAGAGTGCCATAAAAATTTATGAGGACGAAAAAGGCGCATCGAAGAAAGCGTATACATCCAATAAGCCTCGGCAAACCAGAAAGAAACAATAACCAAATTCCCTTGGTCTTCGCTTCATTGGTAGCGTTTCCGGCAATTGTCGAAGAGGTCTGAGCGTCAGTTTGTTGAAAGTAAAGCGCGTCGGACCGAAAGATGTTCTATCGGCTATTTCTCAACAGTGAGTGGGAGTCCAGGTAGGAGGAGTTCACCCCATGCGAGTGGCTATGTATTACAACAACCGGGACGTCAGGATAGAACAGGTAGAAGAGCCTCGCATCGGTCCGGGAGAACTCCTCGTGAAAGTGTGGGCCAGCGGCATCTGCGGTAGCGACGTTCTCGAATGGTATCGACAGGCCAAGGCTCCCATAGTGCTCGGACACGAAATCGCCGGTGAGATAGCCCGAATCGGCCAAGAAGTCCGGGGATGGAAGCCGGGTGATAGAGTTTTTGTGTCCCACCATGTCCCATGCAACATGTGCCGCTACTGCGTCGCCGGCCACGAATCATGCTGCAATACACTGGCATCAACTAACTTTGATCCTGGGGGATTTGCCGAATACTTAAGAGTTCCGGAAATCAACGTCAGGAATGGTGTCTACGCGCTCCCTGATTCCATGACTTATGAACAGGCTGTATTCATAGAGCCACTGGCCTGCGTTTTCAGGGGTCAACGTATCACCGGCTGGAAGCCCGGCACGACAGTCCTTATCTTTGGGTGCGGTATTGCCGGTTTGCTCCATGTCAGACTCGCACGCGCCACTGGAGCAACACGTATTGTCGCAACGGACATCAACAAAGATCGTTTGAGAGCGGCGGTTCAATCCGGAGCCGACATTGAATTAGCGCCTGGCGAGGACTTGATAGATCGTCTCAAGATCAGCAACGAAGGCCGACTTGCCGACCTGGTAATAGTAGGCACCGGCGCCGCAGGAGCCATTCAACAGGCATTTAGGGCCGTGGACCGGGGAGGAACCATATTGTTTTTTGCTCCGTCCGACCCAGGGGCTCTAGTCGAGATGCCGTTCAACGAGCTATGGCGTAAAGAGGTTACAATCACCTCCTCATACGCGGGCAGCCCTCGGGACATACTCGCCGCGATCGAACTGATTGCCTCGGGCAGGATTGACGTAATCCCCATGATCACCCATCGTTTGCCTCTTGAGATGACACAGGAAGGATTTCGTCTTGTCGCGGAGGCCGGATCCCGGTCTATGAAGGTAGTTGTAGAGCCTCAAAAATAGCCACACATTTGGATAGGGTGTCGACAAGAGCAAGTCATGCCTGGAATGGTAATCGCTCTTGAGCCGAAGTTCATGCTGCCGAACAAGTGGGTCACGGGCATAGAGAACTCTTTTCCGGTGACGGCAAGTGGCCTGCACAAACTCACTTTGTTTGATGATGCCCTTCAAATTCTGCATTAAGGTTAGCCGCGCTTACTATCCATCAGGACCGGCATCAGTGACCACATATTTCGCGTTTTTTCTCGCCGACAACGGTCAGCGAAATGATCCGTTCCAAATTGGAGTTTATTTCAGTAATGCCCTGCCATTCGATAGCGGCTTGTCGCTCCTGAGCAGCAATGCCATCCAAGAGAACAAGCTGCGATCTTTTTCGTTCGAAAATCAGAAGCCTGTCCAGTGGAGCCGGACCTGTCACTGCCGAACCTCGTGCCATCACGCCTCTCGGAGATACCTCAGCGGTTTTGCCCTTTATATCCGAGCCAGTAAAGCCTGGATGATAGAGAAAATAAGCGTGAAGGTTTTTTTTGCCATACAGCATTTTTATGAACTGTTCAAGCCCGTCCACCCCCTGAAAAACCACGGCACGGTTCGAAATGTATGACTGTAGGTCCAAGAAGAGAAAAGTTGTTCCTTCAACGACATCGGGAACCTGCCTGATAAGGCTTCTGCAAAGTTCGGATCTTCTCTGGGCAGCTTCTTTCCAGCCGTTTCTCAGGTCTGCGAAGAATGTGGCCATAAAAGCCACAACAATTGTTACCGTTATCGTGAGGACTAAACGAGATCTGCTGTCGCGCCGACCCGCTGTCAGTAGATAGCCAATTGCTGTCGCGAGTCCGAAGGATCCTGAGGAATAGATTCGGCTCTGGCTTGTATAACCTACCCCTGCTCCATAATTTGCAATAAGGTATGGCATGGTCCCCAAGAAGAAAAACACCACCCCAAGAATAATGGGATAGCAGTAGGCCTGTGAACAGGAAACTCCTGCCGAAGATTCTTGTCCCGTCTGGTCCCCGCGACGAAATAGAATCACAAAAACGGCTATAGCGGCAACTGACAAGCCCCAGACCCAAGACCACTTGTCTGAAGGCAGTTGGAGAAAAGGGGTGGCGCAAAAAAGGGCCGCACTGGAAATGTAGCGCCAGAAGAGATGAAAACTCGGGACCCAGCTTGACTGGCCCACGGCTCCACCTGAAAACACCAGAAACCTGACGAGAAGAAACAGGACAAAGCCTGAAACGATTCCTGTGAACAGCCTGATCGACAAAGAGACGGCCGGTGAACCGGCCTGTTTGGCGTAATGGGCGGGCCAGATAAACAGAGGGACCGAAAAGATCAGTAGGCTGGTGTTTTCATAGGTGAGCACAGACAGGCAATAGAGCACAACCGGCGTTGTCAACCCTCCCCAAGATCCCGAGCCGATAGCCCATTTTTGAAACGCAAGCACGGAACACCAAAAAAAAACCATGGAAATGCGAGAATTGTCCGTATGCATCATGTAAGTGAGGTTGGAAGTGGGTGGGAGTACAAACGCCAGAAGCGTGCTCATGGCCGCGGCTGTCTGACGACCGGGAAACGCTGTAAGCAGACAGAGTCCCATTAAGATGCTGGAGCCGGCCAGTAGAAACAGTGACAAAATGAAATAAGGAGGCTGGTAGAATCGGAAGAGTTCGAACATGGTGATCCAGTAAAGCCCCTCCATAGGCCTGCTGGATTCCTTGGCATATTCCAAGACACACTGGGGAAAAGAACTCCAGTAGGGAAAGCTGAATATCCACCAATCGTCGCCCTGAAAACCAATGTCGCCCACCATTATGGCGAGAGCTATGCAACAGGCCGCCAGTCCGACACCAGTGCCGGCGATGACAGTTATATGAGGTCTTAATAAAACCATGGGCGCCGACGCCTCGGAGAATATGAAACTGCCATTTGGCTACCTCAGTAGCGGTGAGGGTTGTGTCTACATGTCGGTCCGGTTCAGATCCAACTCAAAAACGCATCAAAGCCCTTTTTCTCTTGTCTGCCACAAGCTCCATTATCCGGCCATAAATCTCTTCAAAAGGCAGGCCACAATTCTGAAAATAGTGTACTTCATCACGTATATGGGTGCGGATTAATCCCCCTACCATGATGAGCACCTCCAAATGTACCAGAGCCTCAAGTCCGGCTAGGAAGTTGAATTGGTTGGGGTCCACGAATGTGTCAAAATAATCGGGCATTGACGCAATGTCCCAGACGCACCGTGGAACGTGACATGCTTGGTAGGTGACTCTGAGACGGTTCTTGTGGTGCGCCTTCAGGAAAGCAACGCGGTTGTTCAGGTTTCTGATAGCGCGCCCATGGGCAGGGAGCACCAGAACGACGTCATCGTAAGTACTGAGTTCTTCGAGTGTTTGAAGGTAAACGAGAAGATCATCAGGGTGGGGTGTAATTGGATTCAGAAGGACGTCGCCGCACAATAAGACTTTTTCATCTTCGGGTTTACCGACGAGAAGCCCAATACTTCCGGAAGTATGGCCTGGAAGGTGCTTTACCTGGATTTCCTCGATCGTCATTCCACCAGCCACTATAGGGCCATCACGCAGGAAAGGGGTGTCCACTTTGAGAGAGACTCCAAGGTGATCGAAATCAAATCCACGAAGGTCCTCCAAGCTCAGAAATTTTTTTGGAGACAGGGGGGGAGGCATTCCCACCGCGGTCATCTGCCGTTGCAGGGAAACCCACATGTTTAGAAGCCCCCATGGATTGCAGATCTCTGGAGTGTCCAGAATATGGGCTGAGACAGGGGCTTTCCCTCGGCTTAGGATGTTATTTGCCATGAGGAAATGATCGGGGTGTCCATGAGAAATAACGAGTAGATCTACGTCCGGGATCGAATACCCGGCCAGCTTTATTCCTTCCAGGAATTCTCGCTCGCTGTGGTCTGAGAGCAGGTTGTCGATCTCTTGTGGAACCGGCTGGTTACGCCAGTAATAAAAAAATGCCTTGGCCAAATGTGTTGGGATTCCTGCGTCCATCATAACCAGGGCTTGATCATGGATCAGATAACTGTGTACTGGACCGGGACCAATAACGTCCGGACAGAAAGTGGTTATCTGGGTGATCCTGCTCTTTCCACCAGAAAACTCGAAGCACCGCACTCGCCCGCTGCCGGCTACGGCGGTTGGTTTGAGTACAATCTCGGTTAACGGCATAATGAGTACCTCTCTTCAGACAGTTGCAGCCAAGACCTGTCCACACCATCTTGCGTGCGTCTGATTTTCACATTAGATTTTTTGTTATAGGTGAAAATGCGGACATAAGGCAACCCTATGGACGCAGGTTGCATTGATGCCGGGTCGCCAAAAGCGACTAACTACGAGGGAATCATATAGACTGGACGGATAAGGAAGGAGGAAACGGAATGACCCACAATACCTTGATCAAGAATATTACCTTTTCTGAGCCGCACGTCCTTGCGAACCTGGTAGACTATGAGACAGGGCGAGTGGTGAGCCGGACATTTGCTCAAAATAGAGCCATCAGTGTTACCCTTTTTGCATTTGACAAGGGGGAGGGACTCAGCACCCACACCGCGGCGGGCGATGCCTTTGTGCAGGTGTTGGATGGCGAGGCCTCAATCGACATCGGCGGAAAGCACATTTTAGTGAAGGCAGGAGAAGTAGTGGTCATGCCGGCAAATGTTCCTCATTCCCTCAATGCCGGTGAGCGTTTCAAGATGCTGCTCATTGTGGTAAAAGGAACTGACTAGTATTTTGGGCTCCCATTACACCTCATTACGTTAAACTTCGGGGAATCAATTATGGCATATCAGTCAATTAGCTTAACCACCGAGGCCGGTGTGGGCCTGATCATGCTGAACCGGCCCGAGGCCCTAAATGCAGTAAACGATGCCATGCGAATCGAGCTGACTGAAGCACTCTGCAAACTGGAATCTGATCCTGAAATAAGAGTCCTGGTTGTTAGTGGATCGGGAAAAGCCTTCAGCGCCGGGGCGGACTTGCGGCATATCAAGCTTCTGTATGAAGAATTTCGTAGATTCGGGCATGGGACCCAATATGGCGGTCCAGAACTGGCTCGAGCCTTTTTTGCTTTCCCCAAACCGATGATCGCGGCTATTAACGGGGTCGCTGTAGGCTGGGGCATGACCATGCCACTCGCGTGCGACATCCGCATAGCCTCCACGCAGGCTAGGTTCTCGGCAGCTTTTGTCAGGGCAGGTTTGACTCCGGAATTCGGAAGTACGTATCTTCTCCCTCGGCTTATCGGTTACGGTCGTGCCGCAGAACTCGTGTTCACGGGTCGCATGTTACAGGCCGAGGAGGCTTTGGAAATTGGTTTGGTAAATCGCTTGGTGCCACACGAGGAATTAATGACAGAATCAATGTCTCTGGCGCGCAGCATAGCGGGCCAGCCGCTGGAGGCTTTGATCAAGTCCAAAGGCCTGCTGCGTCGAGGCCTGGAAGCGGTTCTGGAACAGTGGATCGAGTATGAAGCGCTCGTTTTTCGTGAATGTATGACCAGCGAGGAACACTATCAGGCTGTCGTTACCCTGTTGGGCAAGATGGATTCGAAAGAGAAGTAGCAGGCCGGTCAACCTCGGCCAGCGCATTTCCAAAACTCCACATCATTAGGCTCTAAACGCAGTAAACGGAAACCGGATTCTCATCTGACGTTATAAAAACCTTTTACATTTATGGGGTTAGATTTTTTATGCAAAAGTTAAGAGTTCTCTTTGTGATAGACAAAATAGGGTTCCTGGAAATACTCTCAATTCCAACATTATCTGCGGCTACGAAAAGGGCCGGCCACCAAGTCGAGCTGATTGAATTTGGTCGAAACGAATCTAAGACGCTGCGCGAGGTGATGACTTACGCTCCTCATGTGGTAGCTTATTCCATTTGTTCCAACGAGACAGATCGATACTTGGATATCAATTCTCGAATTAAAAGTCGCGTTTCATGCTTTTCCGTTTTCGGCGGATCTCACCCGACTTTCTTTCCGGATCTGATCAGACGAGACGAGGTTGATGCGATTTGCAGGGGAGAAGGTGACAGAGCCTTCCCTTATTTCCTTGACCAATTTGCAACAAACGGAATGCAGGATGCTCCTAATTTCTCAATCAAATTGCCCAGTGGAGAGATTCGGGAAAACCCTCCCCAAAGATTAGTTGAAGATCTTGATGAGTTGCCGTTTCCTGACCGAGATCTCGTTTACTCAAAAAACCATTTCCTGGCAGCCTCGCCGATAAAATCTTTTTTTGCAGGCAGAGGGTGTCCATTCAAATGTACCTACTGCTTCAACCACGCATATCATGAACTGTATCGAGACAAGGGACATGTTGTCAGAACCAAGAGCGTTGCATATCTTGTGGAAGAACTGACGAGTGTCTCCAACAAATACCCCCTTGGTTTTGTCAAATTCCAGGATGATGTTTTTGGGATCAAACGAAGTTGGCTCGAAGAGTTCACTGAAACCTATCCCAAAAAGATTGGTCTCCCGTTCATGTGCTACGCTCGACCCAACATGGTGACCCCGGGTTACGCACGATGCCTTAAACAAGCCGGCTGTTATTCTGTGTGCATGGCAATTGAGTCCGGCAACGAGACAATCCGAAGGGACGTGTTGCACCGAAACATGACCGACCAAAGGATCATCGAAGCTTCCTCATATTTGAAGAAAGAGGGCATCCGCCTTTACATGATCAATATGGTCGGCCTCCCCACGGAAACTGAGGAGGATATGATCGGCACCGTTAATTTAAACCGTAATGCAGGGGCGGATTTTTCGGATGCTTCGATTTTTCAGCCCTATCCTGGGACTCATATTACTCAAAAGTGCAAAGACATCGGGTTACTGGACGAGGGGAAGGAGAGCTTCGAGAGCCAGTTTACCACTTCGGTGCTTAATTTTCCCCCGGAGTTCAAGGCAAAGGTTGAAACAATCCATCGTTTATTTTCGATTATGGTTGATCACCCATGGGTTCAGACACTTTATCCCGCCTTGTCAAAACATTCTGCGCTGAAACCGCTGCTGAATTTGATCTACAGATTCTATTACGGAGTCAATCTTCACCGTAGAATATACGCAGGCAAGATTCCTATTTCCTTGAGGCTCAGAGGCGTACTCCCTCTTCTGTTTTCAAGGAACCGAACTTGATCAAACCTGCTAAGATGGGATTTGGTTAGTGTTGGACGAACAAGTAATCGACTGCCGACCTGGGTCCTCCAGGGGGCATAGCAAGAGTCGGTGCATGATTGTTGATTGCCACTGTCACATCTTCACGTCCAGAATAGTCGAAAATGTTTCGGCCAGGCACGCCATGGTTGCAGAACTCGGACTCAATGTTCAGGGTGCCGGGTTGAGGACCGATCCCCGTATGCTGGAAGAATCCGCTTCGGAAAACAATGTTGATATATGCCTTCTGCTTCCTACCGCATCACCCGACAGGGTGCGAACAGAAAACGACCGACACATGAAGTTCGCCTCAAAGCATTCGCGACTGACGTCACTGGCCACGCTGCACCCTTTTATGGACGATATGCCAGGGGAGATTCGACGGATTTTGGAGTTTGGCATCAAGGGTTTCAAGTTCTCGAGCTTTTCGCAGCGATTCGAACTCGCGTCCCGAGAAGTTGAAGCCATGCTGCTGGGAATAGCTCGAATCGGCCTGGAATTCGGTTGGGTACCGGTAATTATTCTTGATACATTCACACGCGCTGACATCCATTTCGGAGCTGACCCAGGGCATCTGACCAGACCTGAAACGCTGATGCAGCTAGTACAACGCCACCCGGAAATCAATTTCGTTGGTTCACACATGGGGGGACTTACATCTGAGATCAGTGAGTTACGTCGATACTTGATTCCAGCCCCGAACCTTTTTCTCGACACGTCAAACGCCGCTCACACGTTGCACCAGTCTGAATTCGTGGATCTGCTGCGCATTCACGGACCAGGCCACATTCTCTTCGGAACTGACTGGCCATGGTTTCACCACTCAGAGGAGATTCCCCACATACGTTGTTTGCTGGAAAAAGCTGGTTACAACGAGTCGGATCAAGACGCAGTATTTGGAGGCAATGCGCGCAAGCTGTTCGGAATCTGACTCAAATTCCACAGAGGGCAGTTCCCAGAGTTCTTCAACGATATGGGTTCAATTTTAGATATCCCGGCATCCAGAAGGCGGTAGGTAATCTCTTGGCTACTTGATCATTGAAAACCGGCTGCAAGAGTTTATTGGCTGAATATCCTATCAACTGTGACGTTTCGTCGGTCGATGCTGGTTGTGGGCCGGCCTATTTCCATGCCAGAACTTGATAAATAGTCCTGGGATAGGACACCTCAGTAATACGGACACGATTGGAACTTGGCTCCCAAGTGTTGCTATACTCTCCAAACTCCCGTAATAGAATTACTGATCTTTTGAGAATATGCCTACCGGCTTTTAGTGGAGGTACAACAGGATGGGCGATATACCCAATTTGTCGGATAAGGTGGCTATTGTGACTGGAGGCGGCAAGGGAATCGGGCGAGCAATAGCATTGGGGCTGTCAGAATCGCACGCCAAAGTGGTGGTTGCTGCCAGAACCGCATCCGAGATCCAAGCCGTGGCTGACAAGATCACTTCTCAAGGCGGAGAAGCCATTGCGAAAGTGACTGACTTGACTCAAAACGATCAGATTGAAGCCTTGGTGGAAGCTGCCGTCAAATCATTCGGCAGGATTGACATCTTGGTCAACAACGCGGCCCGGAGCTTTTTCAGGCCGCTTATAGACCTTAGAGAGGACGGCTTTGACAAGATCTTCAACACCAATGTGAAGGCTGTTTTTCTCCTGAGCAGGGCCTGCGCCAAGGTCATGATGCAGCAGGGCGGAGGTCGCATAGTAAACATTACCACCGTGGGAGCTGAACGCGGCGGTCTTATGATGGGAGTCTATCACGCGAGCAAGGCCGCCCTAAAAATGCTTACCATGTGTATGGCCACCGAATGGGCTCCTCTCAACATTCTGGTTAATGCAGTCGGTCCCGGACTGACCCGCACACAGTTCAGCGAACCTATATGGGCCAACCCGGAAATCGAAAAGCAACTGGTGGCGAGGATTCCCCAGGGCAGGCTGGCTGAACCTGGAGACATCGTGGGGGCAGTGCTCTTCTTGTGTTCCGACGCAGCCAATTTCATCACTGGCCAGAGCATTTACGTTGACGGGGGTACATTGGCCAATACTTGATATTCCCAAGTAATCAATGTTGATAGGTGCGGTATTAGTAAAAATCGGCGTACTGCTGAGTTGCTTATGGAGGCGACGTTAGCAATCTCTTTTGTTCCAAAGACGGAGGTGTAAATGAGTGTTGAGGACCCCTGGAGGCAGTTTCAAGAGGTCGTGGATGCCCCTTGGGAATGGGCTCATGACTGGAAACAAAAGACAGGTCGCAAGGTGGTCGGTCACCTCCTGCCGGATGTGCCGGAAGAGATAATCCACGCGGCAGGCGCTCTGCCCGTAGCTGTTTGGGGAGCCGGCGTCCAGTTGTCCAGGGCGCAAACTCACATCCCGAGTTACACGTGCAGTCATGCTATGGGTGCACTGGAAATGGGGTTACGGGGGGACCTGGATGCTCTGGACGGCATGGTCATACCCTATGTGTGCGACACTACACGCAATCTTTACCATGTATGGCATCGGTGTTTTCCCAAAATGGCGACCGAGTTTCTCCGTCTTCCCAAACGGTTGGATTTTAACGGAGCTAGGGAATACTTGCGGGCGGAATTCCTTCGCCTCCTGAACACCATGGGCGGGTTAACCGGTACGAAAGTGGGACTCGATGAATTGGCTACCGGCAATGCGCTTTATGACCAAAGCCGGCGGCGCCTTCGGGAAGCTTACGGGATGCAGTTGGAACAGCCCGCTGTTTGGACTCAGGAAAGAGTGCAATTACTTTTTGCGTCTTCATTGAAGGCGCCAAGAGAAGCGCACTTGGAGTGGATGGACCGCCTTCCCTGGGAAAAAGGCCGACCGGATTTTGCGAAACGCATCAGGATTTATGTCAGGGGAAAGGTGTGGGACCCGCCGGGGATCTTGGGCATCCTGGACGAACTTGGGCTGCTCGTAGTGGAAGACGAAATAGTGACCGGATGGCGCTCGGCGTCAAAGAGCCTTGCCAGGAATGGTGATCCCCTGGAAGCGCTCGTTGAGCGTCACATGTCCCTGGTTCCTTACCCCGGGTATCATCTGGAACCTGTCATGATGGTAGAAAGTTTCCTGGACAGGGTAAGAAACAGTGGGGCCATGGGGGTGATTTTTCTCAACCCCAAGTTTTGTGAGGCTGCCGGGTTTGATACTCCTGATTTCCAAAAGGCCCTTGAAGCAGCAGGCATCCCAAGCCTGATCCTGGAGACATCTTCCCGAGGCATTTCCCTTGAACAAATCAGGCTTCGCCTGGAAGCCTTTAGCGAACTCCTTTCCGGGGACCTGCCCTGATTGCAACTGGAGGATTTTTGTAGTGGAACCCATAGAGTCCCTGAGACAGCTCAAGCAAATCAACATTGATTATTATACTGCCGCCCACATGGCTAGACAGAACGACAAATTTGTGGCTTACGTAAATGCTTTCACTCCTGTCGAACTGCTCTACGCGATGGGCGTGGTACCCATTTACCCAGAAAACCATGCAGTTATATTAGGCGCACGAAAGTTATCCTCGGAAACGGCCGCAGCGGCAGAGGGCATGGGCTATTCTATGGATCTTTGTTCGTACGCCAGATGCGATCTCGGTTCCATAAGGATCGGAGTGAGTCCTACCTGGGGATTACCCAAGCCGGACTTGCTGCTCGTTTCAAACAGTCAGTGCGGAACGTTAACCAAATGGTTTGAGGTTCTCAGCAGGCTGTATCATGCGCCCATGTTTTTGATAGACGTGCCCCACTCAGGAAGAGGAGAACGAGATGAGGCCGCCGAGAAATATGTGAGAACTCAACTTGAGGATCTGGTGTCGGTAATTGAAGGTATAACGGGCAAAACTTTGGATCACGCCAGACTGAAGGAGACAATCGGCTTGTCACAGGAGGCCTCCAGGCTTTGGACCAAGGTGCTCGAGACAGGCAAAAGCATACCGTCTCCCATTTCGGTATTCGATCAGTTCATCTCTATGGCTCCTATTGTGGCCCAAAGAGGAACCAGTGTTCCAGTTGACTTTTACGGCTCGTTGCTGGAGGAACTCGAGCACCGGGTGAAGGATGGCGTCGGTGCCGTGAAAAAGGAACGCTTCAGGTTGTTTTGGGACAACCTTCCAATCTGGCCCGAACTTCGCCGGCTTTCACTATTTTTGGAAGAACGGGATGCGTGTCTGGTAACGTCTCTCTACACGTGGGCTTGGGCGCAACTTGCTGTAGGTGAGGAAGACCCCTTTGGCGACTGGACGAATCAGTATCTTTACACTGCTAACCTTCACCTGGAGCGAAGAATAGACGATTACATCGAGCTTGCCAATCAGTACCGCCTTGACGGTTTTCTATATCACTCCAACCGTAGCTGTAAATTCGTTTCCCAGGACATACCTGAAGTAAGATCAGCAGTCACGGAAAAGACAGGCCTACCCGGAATAATTCTGGAGGCGGATCACAATGATCCCCGCCTCTATTCCATTGAGGCCTTGGAAAAACAGATTGAAACCTTTCTTGAGCTTCTCGCTGCCAGAAACGGTACTCACTGAATATTAGGGAGCTTTGTTTTACATGACTATGTTTCCATCCCGCCTAGGAAGACAGTGTTTGAAATGATGAATAACGTTGATGCCCAGCGCTGTTAATAACCCCGTCATATAGTCTCCCAGGTCGTGGAAACGGCCCAAGAAAAGCATTCCTGTCTCGCTATCCATAAGGCTTTCTCCGATTTGTTTTGCTACGAACTCATTTCTCTCACGAATAATCTGGGAATACCTTGTTTTGTCGCAATCAGATAGCGTTTCATCTGGCAGATAATTATGAAGGACGGTCGTCATAAAATCACGATAAGTTTCGACCAATTCGTTACTCTCACAACGTACGATTACGGATCCTCTTTTCGATAGATATATGAGAAGATCTTTATTCGGGCCGATTGGCTCAAGAAATAAGTCAATCTCAATAACTCCAGTCGGTTTGATCATCTCGACTGGTCCGTCATCATTGTACTTCGAATAAGAGTCATTGTAGACCTTGTGGGGGACAGGAAGTGCCTCGACTTCTTCTCTAATTATTTCCCAACCCTCTAGGATTCTGGGATCGGTCGTGACTGGATCTGCTCCTAATTCTTCTGCCACATGCTGAATATGAAAGTAATGAACGGCTCTCACCAACCCGTCCTCTCTTTCGGCTCATGAGATCTTTATCCGACATATCTGAGGATTAAGGACTGGAATTCCCTCGAGCAATAACCGGAGGTTCATAATTGGCTTCTTTTTTCTGTAATAAGGGCCTTTAGAGCTTACGCTCCCGTCGATATCGTGGAGTTTAACAGCGCGATTCGTAACACATCCGCTATGGCGTTGACAGAGGTCAACTTAATATCCTCAAGTAGGTAGTCAGGCAATCCAAGTGCTTCTTTCAAGTTGTCCGCGGGAAGCAAGACCTCTCGGATACCTGCATCGTATGCAGCGCGAACTTTCTGTTGAATCCCTCCTACGGGGAGTACCTTGCCCATAATGGTTATCTCTCCTGTCATGGCGATGTCATTGCGAATTGGGATCTGCTTCAAAGCAGATATGATGCCTGTAACGATGGTGATACCAGCGGATGGTCCTTCCTTCGGGACGCCCATGAAGGTTGCCAAAACTGCCACATCGAATCTATTTCGCCATTCGGAGCTTATCCCGAGTTCTTCATGTTTCGCCCTGATGTACTGAGATGCTGCTTCGATGCTTTCTCGCATGACCCTCTGTATTGATCCCAACGTTACGATACGACCAGACCCTTTTGTTGCCTGCATTTCGAAGCGTAGAATGCAGCCATGATCTCCTTCCACGGCCAATCCTATGACTTCCCCGACGGAAGGCGTCTCGGGGAGGGTGATGCGCTGAACACGTTTGCCGTCCGGCAGATCAGGGACAACTTTCGTACCCGACGGATGCATTAGGGCTCCCAGGGAAATGCGGTCATATTCCCCGGGTGCAATGAGATGAAGCTGGTCTCGAACACGCTGCCGCAGTTCACAGGACAAATTCAACACTTCCTGAATCTCCTCATCATTTATTTTCCCGTGAGGGTACAAGAGTTTGAGCAACCCAGACGTGGTCTTCATCACTGCACGTTGATCCCGTCCTGAAACTCCCTGTAACCGATGGGCATGGTCTACGATCTCAAAGCTTGGGCGGAGAGGCCCTAGGAGGTCTACCCGGCGCATCTCATGCATGATCTCGCAGAAATAGTCGGTGATGAAGCCGTAGTCCTTCGAATAGCTGTTCGGAGCGAGCTTCGGGATTTCCCAGCCTGGCAAGTAGCCGTGGATACGGTCCAAGAATGCTGTCACTTGCAAGAAATCAGGAAGGGGTTCGAAAAGATGGTAGTATTTTTCATGCGGCAACTTGCCTTGTACATCAAGATTACCAACGAATACTAGACTGGCAAAGGCAAGAATTTCTTTTTTCCCTCTGCTGAATTTGGCATCCTGCATGTATCCCTGCATGATACTCACAAATGCTCTAGGATCCGTGAAATCGGTATTAGCAATCTCATCGAACACAACGGCGTCTCTAGTTCCCACTTCTCCAATTCGCCCTGAGTTGAGGTTTATAAAAAGCTGGGCGGGGGTTGCCTTGCCTCCGGACAGAACGTGAGCGTAGTAAGATATGTTCCTATACAGGTAGGTCTTTCCAGTCTCTCGGGGGGCGAGTTCGACCATGTTTACGTTCGTCTCGACCAACGGGATGCAGCGGCATAAGTAGAGCAGCTTCTGCCGTCTGGACATTCCTTCCGGATCTAGCCCACACGAATTTATAAGGATATCGATCCACTCCGAGGTGGAAAATTCTCCTCGCCGCTCGATGTAATCGTCCAAATTGATGACGCTTACTTGAAATGGCGTAAAACCTGTGATCTTGAACGGCCTGATCTTCTTGCTGTGGATCTCGGTCTCATCGTAAGTCAGGTCGATAGTTCCCCACATCCCGCCAGAGAGAATCATCGGATACTGACTGATGATGCTCTCCGGTATGTTAACGAAATTCTCGTTGATCGCTGAAATGGTGCCCCAATACTTGTCCTCCGTTTCGACCAACCTGGCTTCCAGACTAGCAATTACTGAATGCCTACGGTTCTCACGGATATAATGCCTGATTTTCTCTGCTTCGGCCCCGTGGACAAACGTCTCTTTGAGTCGCCTTACGACCTTCTCCATGTCCTCGTGAAAAGTCTCCTCGGAGCAGTAGTTGTCAATCAAGTATTCGAGGACGTACCGAGGAAACTCGTCAACGCCTGTATTGATAGTATGGGCCTTATTGACGACCTTGCCTCTGAAGACGTCTTTCAGTTTCAGGTTCATCCACAGTCCTCCACTCGGATTTCAAGAGCAGCCGGGAGCAGATCAGAACGTGGCTGCCAGAATATGGCCAGATTTGATTGGCTTACTGTCCTGCTCTGCAACCTCACTTCATGCTCCTTGGGGTCAGACCCAGTATTTTCCCTAGATGGGCTGGTACTCTGCGAACGATCTTTTCGGAATTTAGGCGCACGGAAAATCCACATCGGCGATATTCGAATAATCGAGCATGGGAGTGGCAAGCCCGGCTTTCGCTCCTACAGTGACCCGCACGTGTCCTTCCCGGACCAGGCAGAGCATGTAGATCTGAACCATGCGTCGGGTAAGCCCATAGTCCTTCGGGCCGCCTATACCCATGAACATCTTGTAGAGGGTATCCATCTTCATGGTTTGGCCCTCGTCGGTCAACTTGTCGTCGATGAAGGTCCACATATCCTGAACATAAGCATTGCCCGAAACATCCAGTTCCTTTTCGGCGCTCTTTTTCATGATGTTCAGGCCGAAGCCGAAGTTCTGGGCTGCACTGATGTTCTGGTTGGGTTTTGTCCCCTTGGGAATGCGACCGGTCTTCACGATGCCGTTGATGACCTTGACGCCCTTGTCACGGTGCACTTTCAAATGGCCCTTGGTCAGACCATCGATCTGGCGCCTGCAGGCCTCGTAAGCCCTGTAATCAGTCTCACGATTCGTCTTGATGGCCACCAGGCCAGCGTGGACCCCGCTCGGGTCCTCTTCGTATCGCACGGCTTCATCGAACAACTCCCACAAACGAATGAGTTCGCGGCCCTTCTGCTTGATCTGGTGCTTGAGGGTCTGGTGCATGAAGTGGATCGCGGAGCGCGTCGTGGTCAGTTCGTAGGTGATCGCCCGCAAGACCTCGATGGCGGGTTTGTGGAACGGAAAGAAGTGGCGGAAGTCCAGCTCGCCGATGCTGTTGGGCCAGGTGAATCCCCGCTTATAATGGAGGTAGTAATTGCTGATGGCCGCCGGGTCCTTGATCTCCCGCACGCGGGCGAGAACGATATCGTAGTAGTCCTTGTCCTCCTCCAGTAGTTTGACCAGCTTCAGCCGGTCGTCGGCGATGATATTCTTGACGCCCATCTTGCTCTCGATGGCTTGCTGGGCTGCGCAGACCGTCCAGACGGGTAGATTGTGGATCTTCGCCAGGCGGTTCGACAACACGACCAACGTCTTCTCGTCGTCGGTTCGCTGGTCTTCGTCCCGGTTCTTCATGAACAGCGACACCTCGTCCAGCACCAAAAGAACGCCACTATACCCCTCGGCCAGAATGGTCTGAATCGTGTGCTTGAGGATGTCTTCGGTCTCGGCCTCGATCTGCGGCTGAACCTTCAGATACTCGATGTAGAAACGCCAGAGCTTGTTGCCACAGCTCCGTTTGTACTCCGGGGTTTTGTTCTGCTGGATGGTGCGGATGAAATCGTCAACCTCTTCGAATTCGTCCTCGTCAAAGAACTTTGGGTCCCGCAGGAACTTGGCCAGGTCTTTCCGAAAGCGTTCCAGGTCTTCGGTAATAAACCGGTCGGCCAACAACTCCACCGGATACAAGGAGATGTTCTTGCCGAGTTCGACCTGTATCTGCTCCTTGGCCGCGTCCAGGATGTACTCGGAGAGCCGCCGGCCCTTGTCGTTCAGGCCCACGGTTCCGCTGCCCGCTCCCACCAGCGTCTTGACGATGACAAAGATTCCCTTCGTTCCCTTGCTGCTTTTCGCCTCCAGACCATCCTCCCAAAAGCGAAAAAGGGACTCGCGCTTGCCACGACCGGAAGCGTCTTCCTTCTTTTTGACGATTTCCCAGGCATCCTTGCGTCCCAGAACCAGGGCGGCAAGACAGCAGAGCAGATGTGATTTACCGGACCCGAACTCGGCCTGAATCCAATACCCCTGGCCCACGGGATTGTCCCTTCGCTCGGGTTTCCAGGGGGCGGCCATGTTGCGCAAGATGTCCGTGAGGAAGGGGCGGACCGGACGATCTGGAACTCCTCGATGGTCTGCAGCTCGGGCTTGCGGGCCTTACGGCCGGCTTCGGAGTTCGAGTCGGCCCAAACATGTTTTTCAAGCGAATACACGGAAATGATCTTGTCCGGCACCGTACAGATCTCTTCGAGGCTCTTTCTGATCGTGAAAAGGTTCTCGGCCATGGCTTATTCCTCTGTGTTTCTTGCTTTCACTTCCCGTCAGCATGCGCAATCTGTAGCAATTAGGGCAAATTCCAGCCATCGATCACCTGGCGTTTTCATAAACGACTTTTCCCTTGGCAACTATTTCTTCTTTGAAAAATGATTGATCGGCGCACAATTGATCGAATCCCTCCGGAATGTACACCTTGATATCAATGCCGACTTTAGGTTGAAGCAGCTTCCGAATCTTCTTGATCCATTCCAAAAACCCAGTTAAGTCTGCTCTGCGAGCACAAAATTGATACCGGAACATTCATGAGCCCGCCCTTTAAGGAACTTTCCGAACAAAATCACCGTCTCAGCAGCCCCCATACTCCATTAACAAACGAACGAGGCGGGTCAACTCCTGATCCAACAGTTTCTTAGGCTCCGGCGAATCTGTTTTGGTCATTTTTTGATTAACCTTTCATTCAATCAGGTTTTCAGCCCAGACCAGCACGGATTGAGCTAATCGGATGGCCTTCTGATATTCTTCCTCGGTGACCGGTTCGGCAGGACCGGGGTACCGCTGCCAGACATAATCGGACAGCATGGCGGCTTCTTTGATTTCGTCTGTAAAAGAGAGTCCCATCTGAATCAGTCCTGTCAACAATTCCGCGATGTCATGGGTATAACGGAAACGGGCGGCACGGTGCACGTAAACAGCCTTGATCGCTTTTTCAGCAGCCTGTTGGGCATGAAAGGACAAATCCTCGTACACGGCGCGCCTTCCGGAAGGGGCGTCCGGGCGAGAGCCTGATCGGCCTTTGCGCGCCTTAACCATTCCTCGCTCGAACCCGGAATCTGTCGGCTGTCAGGCATGGTAGAGTTCCCTCCCTTCGGCCAAAGCAGGGGCGATCACCAGAGATGGGTTTGCTCCGTATCTTCTTACATCACTTTCCGTGACGACAACGATATCCTTCGGTACGCCCAGGCCGAACAAGGAGCGATATAAGCGTTGTGCCGTACCCCGGCGGTGTGTCCCATCCGGCATGACCACCAGAATATCCAGGTCGCTGTGAGGCCCAATGACTCCTCTCGCAGCAGAACCGAACAGGACAATCCGAAGCGGTCGGACAACACCCAGAATGCGGCTAACGATGTCATCCAATAGTTCCTGGGTTACGGCGGTCTCTGTAATAGTCGAGCCTTTCATTCCTTCGTCCTTTTGCGAGTTTTCCCTGCCTCCGAATCTTTACCCCTCGCCGGCATGCGTGCGCAAACCTGGTAATCCTCCTCGACGGCCAAGAATGTGACGCGTCAAACGCGACGTCCAGGCTGCCCTCCGACCTGACTGCCGCAAGCGAAGCTTGCTGTTGTTGCAGACCACCCGCATGTAGACTCCTTTGGCACTTGGACGAGAGATCTCACGTTTGCTGAGATGGCGCTCCCAAATTTCACATCCGTAGATCGTCCAGGAACTCTGACGGTGTGTCGCCGCTCGTCACGAGCAGATGGTCCCTGGCTCTGGTGCAGGCCACATAAAGTAGGTGACGCTCAGTGTCGTAGACCTCTGCCAAGTCTGCTTCATCGGCCACGGTTTCGATACGTTGCTGCAATGGAATAACCTCGTCATCACAGGCCATCACGGCGACTGACCTGAACTCGAGGCCTTTAGCAAGGTGCATAGTGCTGATCGAAATATGACCGCTGGTTGTCTCAACGTTCTCGTCGAGTACCTTAAAAGGGATTCCGGCTTTCTCTACTGCTTCTCGGGCTCGGTCGAGTTGAGTCTCAGAGCGAACGAATACGCCGATCTCGTGAGGGGCTACACCCTCGCGTTTTAGATCCATAAGCCACTTGCCGACCTCTTCGACCTCATCTTTCGGATTGTCCAACGCCATGATCC